>Ga0316600_10001351_pt1 | contig 11247 bp, 16 predicted proteins | sample OWC_soil_day5_CT_FD_207652 | JGI IMG/M metagenome (GOLD analysis project Ga0316600, IMG submission 207652) | Wetland soil microbial communities from Old Woman Creek delta, Ohio, United States - OWC_soil_day5_CT | ecosystem: Environmental > Terrestrial > Soil > Wetlands | place: USA: Ohio...
CAAAACTAGTGGCACGGTAATAAAAATAAAACTCATAGCAACTGATCTGGCAGCTATAGCAAAAGGATTACCGTCAATTGAATGTGAGATTTCTTTTACACAACTTGCTAGTTCGCATGTCCTTGGCAATAAGGTATTGGTAACTGGATTTACTGCATGATATGGCAAAACTAATCGTGCGCCGTTATTGATTTCAAGCATGGTTCCCTCTATAAAATCCTTGGATTCTATAAAGAACATTGCCTTGTTAGGCAGATCTCTTTTGTAAAATATAAAATTGATAATTTTATTGAACACTTGAATCCCTCCAATAAAAGCAAAATCGGCGGTTTAATACTGTGAATAATTCAAAAAGCAATTTGGCGGACTAATAAGTAACAAAAGTAAAAAGGCATGGAAATAAGGCTTGCTCCTATAAGTACAAAAACGGAACTATAAACAAACATATAGAGAATAAGTAATATACCAAAAAACCATTCGACTAAGTTTAGATGCGTTTGCCTTTTCTTCTTTAAGATATCTCTGATAGAAGATAGAAATAATACATAACCAAAAGAAATAATTGTTATTCCACTGGTTATCGGAATAAGCAAGAATCCTTTAATAAGTATAAAAGGTTTTGATCTAGTCTGATTAAAGTTATCTTCTAAATATTCAATGAGAGTAAATAACAAATAACTCACTCCATTCTAATTCTAAATTACAAATAAAAGGAGCTAAGAACATGAGCAATCTTGAAATACCCCAACCAGAAGAGAGCGCAGACTCCCAAAAAGGATCAGGGCTAAAAAGACTGCCACGGGAAAAAGACCCCGCAACCATCGCTGCAGAACGCACTGGTGCGATTACGAAATGCCGTGAATGTGGACATGACGTATATGAAGGTGAAACGTTTTGCAGCAATTGCGACGAACTCAATTATAACAGTACTACGTTTCGTGAGTTGGGTGCAGCTATACGGAGAAAGCGAGAAAATGATTAACTATTCTTCAGAATGTAGTCGTGAATCCATTCTTTCGCTTTAGAGCGAGATTCGATATTTTCTGGTAGCTCTTTGTGAATGACTCTTTCTACTGCTTGTCCATTTTGGGGAGTTAATGCGGTAGATCCAATATCATTCAGAACACGACAAATAAAATCATGCACTTCATACTTTTCGGTTCGGCTTAACAGATCCCTATCGGGGTGACCTCTCAATCTTTTATTGTCCCAATCGTTGGAGGATGGATAGTCGTAGAGCATATCGCTCATTGTGAAAGCCATATTGATTGCACCTCCCTTCGACAACCAAATTCGACAAGAGGAAGAAAAATCCTGTAATAATTTGTAAAGGTGGCGAAAATGTGACTAAACAAAAAGAAAAGCCCCCAGTTAGAGAGCAGATAACAATTCGGTTGCCTATGGATTTGTTGGAGCACTTGAGGCAGGAAGCAGAGGAGCGAGGGATGAGTTTTAACGGATACGTAATGACTATATTAACTAGTCGTTCTTAACAGATGCAATGTGTTTTTTTAAAATAAATTCAATTTCTTTGTTTACTGAACGACCATTTTCCTTAGCAATTTCTTTGATTTTATCCATAACATTATTATCGATTCTTAATGGATACGGGTTAGGTTGAAGTGCCATTATCAACATCTCCTTTTATGATATCTTTTACATATCAATAATATATCTTTTTTATATCTTCAATCAAGTGTTCTAAAAGATATCAAATAGATATTGACGAATGATGAAAATAGAAGTATATTATAAATATCTAATAGATATCAAAAAGAAAGGAAATAGATAGTGACAAAGATAAAGCAAAAATGTTTGAGATCCCCCGAAAGCCTATTAGCCGATTTGAAGGTTCTTGCAGTTAAGCAAGGAGTGACACTAAACGGATTGATAGTACATGTGCTTTGGCAGTATGTAAACAAAATGAAAGGGGTATAGAAAAAGACGTTAAGCTTGTGAAAATTTACAAAGGAGGTGAGAATGTGAAATTAGACAAAAGCACACAGCAATCAGAAAAAGCAATAGATTTGCTGAAAGTACCAGTTTCAGCAAATCTAAAACAAGGTAATAACTTCAATTCGACCGATTCAAATAGCAATGTTGCTGCTTGTGAAGCCCCTGTCAAAAAAGAAAGGAGCATATCAATGCCTACCACAACAATATCATCAGAACCACCAGAAACTTATACCGTCAAGGAAGTATCTGCAATTTTAAAAATATCTCTTAGAATTGCCTATGAGTTATTTAAGTCAAAAGGATTTCCTGCAACTCGTATTGGTTCCGCTCATAGGGTTAGCAAGACTGCGTTTAATCGCTGGCTGGAAAATGGATCAAGAATAAAGCTTAATTCCTAAACTTATACTCAATTTCTGGAAGGATTCTTAAAGATTATGGAATTAGAGAAATACACCAATTTAGTCCATAAAATAGCCTGGGATTTCAACGATATAGCAGAAAAATTAAATGTCGAGCATGATGATTTATACCAAGTTGGAATGATCGGATTGTGGAAAGCATCAATTCATTTTGATCCGAGTAAAGAAGTCAAATTTATCACTTTAGCAACCACTGTAGTGCAAAGGATGATTAGAAAACATCTAAGAGGGTTTCGAGCACAAAAGAGAACTGCCGTATTGTTATCGCTTGATGCTTTGGCTTCAGAAAGTGGACGAGATTGGTACAACTATAATTCTGATATGAGTGCTAGTAACAAATACAAATCTGTAGAGTTGCGCGAGTCATTGCGTGAGTTGCTCCCGAGATTGCCAAAGGACAAACAAAAAATTATTGAGTGCATGTTAAACACAGGTCTTACGGCACAGGCAGGGATCGCTAGATATTGTAATACGAGCCCAAGTTATGTTGCTCGATCATTTATAGCTATGCGTCCTGAATTAGAATGTTTGAGGTGAAGAATATGTCCCCATGGGATTGTCCTTGTAGTAAGTGTTGCTTTGAGTGCCGCAGAAAAGATGTTTGCAGGAAAGCCTGTAAAGATTCGACCTGCGAAGATAAAAAGATTAGTAAGTGAGAGGTGAAGGTTTTCATGGAAACACGATGTCCTGATTGTGGATCACCAGCGAAATTGAAACATTTAAGAAATTGTAAAACATATGGCAATCCTGATTTTAAACTTGGGACCAATGCTGCAGCTACTAGGGGGCAACTTGATCTTGTGTCAGATCTGGTTAAGCAGCTTGGCTATAACGAAGAGGATTATAACTTGAATGCTATCACGTCCATGCAATGTAGTAAGTTGATTGATGAATTGCTATTAGAACGAGGATAGGGAGTAAGCGAGGTAGGTAACATGTTTTGTGCAAGATGTCGTAAGACTTTTAGCAAAGATGAGATGATCACATGGGCAGTGCTTCATGGCACGAAGATTGCACTTCCTACCTGTTATGATGATCGATTATGTGGAATTCAGAAACCACCAGCACCCGCAGTTATTATAGCCAAGATAAAGCCAGTAATCGAAATGATACCGTTTAAGCCTAAGTCTAAGAAAGAGAAAAAGAGAGATATAGTCAGAGAAATGACTAGTAAATTTGTACGACCTTGGAAGTGAGGCGAGATACATAATTTGAGATCAAAACGCAATCACAGTCGTCAGCGGAAGTTGCCAGTTAGAGTAATTAATCCTATTCGGTCAGCAAAGCAAGTTCATGAATTGAAGTGGTCAATAGTCGATGAAGTAACATCAGCTAGAAAGTGGATGCATGAGGAATTTTATATGATTCATTTTTGGAATTTTTGGTATTAGATACTAATTAAGGGAGGTGATCATTGTGCAGAAAATCATTAACCTATTCAAACGCAATAAAAACCTTTGGGAAACATCGTTATGGGCTATCCTTTTTTTGGCGGTGCTTTTTTTTGTGCCAAATGGCTGGTAAACACGAAAAAAGCCACCTCTGCCAAGGTGACTTTTGATAGGATTTATTAAAATTTAACATGATCAGTATACCATATCTAGTTGGTAAAAATCAAATGGAGGGATTTGCTAAATGTCACTTTTGATTATTGTTGATAAGGAATTAGCCGAAAATGCTTGCAAGCAGATGGGGCTAAAACCACCAGTTACAACACTCGCTAATCGACCTAGAAATTTTAGCCATAGCGGAATGAAATGGGAAAATGGCAAGTGGTTTATCGTGCAGAGTGCCATTAATAATGGCGTGGTTTCCTGCACTTCACCGTTATTGAAAAGAAAATCTAAAATAAATCAATGGGGGATATGAAAAATGAAATCAACTGGTATTGTTCGCAGAATAGATGATCTTGGTAGAATCGTAATTCCAAAGGAAGTTCGTCGCACTTTAGACATTGCGGTAGGCGATCCAATTGAAATATATCTTGAAGGCGACAGAATTATCTTACGCAAATATGAGAACGATGTTGATTCGCCCAGGGCATTAATCCGAGAAGTACTGTCTACCAATGATGTGGCAAATGTTATTGCCCCGGATCTCTTGGAGCGAATGAAATTTGAAGCAGAAAAGGCGGTGTAGGTTATGCGTGGGTTGTTAGCTATGGTTAGTCCTAATGTATCCACTGATATTATTTCGGTGAATCGCCCAGGGTTTGTAACGTATAGTGCATGGCTATCTAATGTCCATGCGCAAGAAGCTCAGAAGTCCGGGCCAGTTAGCGTAAGAGTTGATAAGGCAGAGTGTGAGCGACTAATAAGTAATATGAGGGGAATAAAGAAACATGAGTGAACAGTCTGCTATTGCAATTGTTAATGATTATCCATCAAATGAATTTAATCTACTGATACCTGTGAAGACGATGCAGGAAATAAGCCCGATGCACAAGGTTGTTGTAAATCAGGTGCAAATAAGTCCAAATCCTAATGATAAAGATGTATACCTAGAAAATAAGGAATATGCCCTTACAAAAAAAGCATTGGCTAAGTTGATGGCTGCAGCGAATATTCAAGTGGCAGAAAGTACTACTATACTGCCAGCTAATTGTAAGCGTTGCTACGAGATAGCCGGGCAAACAAGACTTGCACCTAATTGCGGTACGTGCCCTTATAAGGATGATGTAGCTCATCAAGTAACTTTGTATGTTCCAGAACCTTCAGGAACATGGAGAAAAGTGATTTCCACCAAAGAAATTCGTATGGCCGATGAAAAAGGGAAAATGACTGAAGCACAATATAAGCGTTTCTTCCCTTTTCGGTCTGAACAATGCGAATCTAAGGCTTTGAATAGGGCATTACGAGAAGCGTTGATGATTAGTTCTAGTTATAAAGCAGAAGAGTTGAAGAAGCCTTTTGTCGTTGCTTATATAGTGCCTAATATGAATGATCCGGAAATGAAAAAGAGTGTAGCTGCTTCTTACGCCAATTCAATGTCTATGATGTTTGGCGGTAATAAAGAGGTTAAACAAATATCAGGTACTACTGTAATTGATCCTGATGATCTTGATGAACCACTAGGACAAGAGGGAAAGTCAGTAGCTATTGAAGCTGAAATTGTTTCTCCTAGTGAAGAAATCCCACCTTGGGATGAGGAAGAGCTTGAAGCAAATATAAATCAAAAAGAAGAAGCAATTATCACTTGCGAAGGCTGCGCCGAGATTATAGAAGCTACTGGCAGTAAATTCACCGCAAAAGATATCCAGGATTATTCAAAACGTAATTTCGGTGGGAAAACATTTTGCCGTACTTGCCAGGCTAAAGCTAAGGCAGCTCAAGGTGGTAAGAAATGAAGCCAATAAAGATATTACATACTGCCGATTGGCATATAGGGGAGTTTACTGGTCCTGTAATTGACGGCCAGAATGCTAGGGAGATAGATACCCTTAAATGTATTGATTTTTTAGTTGATCAAGCAAAACTGGAAGATGTAGATGCAATTTTAATATCTGGTGACTTATTCGATAAGTCAAAGCTCTGGGGCGACACGATGCTAAGGCTGATTGGGGTGGCTGCTGAACGACTGCGTAAATTAGCAGCCATTGCCCCTACTGTATTGCTTTTTGGTACTGCCAATCATGACAGTATGAAAGCATTTCAAAACCTTGATGAAATGGCAATTCCCAATTTGAGTATTATAACGGTGCCTCGGAAAATTACGATTCATGTGAAAGTTGATGAATATAAAGCTGATGGATATAACGATGGTTATCTGCCGGTTCAGATTGTTGGTGTACCTGGTTACGATAAAGGCTACTTCCGAGCGCAAAACCCTGGAATGTCCGCTGAAGAAGAAAATAAAATGTGCAGTGAAATGCTTGGCAACATCGTTTTGGGACTGAACAATGAATGTGATTCGCGCTATCCGTCGGTATTAATGTCTCACTATACGGTGGTTGGCTGCCAGCTTGATAATGGGGAACATATCTTTCAACAGTCGGATGTTGTATTGCCTAAGGAAGCTTTGCAATCAAGCTCTTTCGATTTGATTTGTTTGGGGCACATACATCGTGCACAGCAGCTTACGGATTGTGGTAAAACAACTTACTATAGTGGACCGCCAAATGCCTTGACATTCAACGAAGAAGGGCAGGATAAAGGGTTTTGGATGCATAATTGTAACTTTCTTGAACCTATCCGTTTTGAAGCTAGTATCCACTCTCGTTTTATCAAAACTCCATCGCGAAGATTTTACACGCAAGAATGGGATGAGCAGGACGTTGAAATGTTTGTACAAGGCTATCCTGTTAGCAATTTTGCTTTTAAAGATGCTATTGTACGGCTGCACTATACCTGCTCGGATGAATTAAATAAGCAACTGAACCGTAAAACGCTGGAAAAAGCTTTATATGATGCAGGTGCTTTTGATGTGGTAGTAAGACCAGTGAAGTTAATTGAGGAACTAAAGAAAGAATCCTTAACAGAAACGCTTGGCCCTCTTGAAAACCTTACTGAATGGTTACAGAAAGAAGGATACCAAGGACTTGAATTAGATTTTTTGATCGAGCTTGCAAGACCAATGATAGCCACAGTCAGTGCGAAAATGCCAACTGGAAAGTTTTCCGGGATATTCGTACCTAAAAGTTTAAGGGTTAAAAATTATCGGTCATATAAAGAAGAGTTCTTTGATTTTAGCCCATTGCATTTCGCAATCGTTAGCGGATCAAATGGAGTAGGTAAATCCGCATTCTTTGGTGATGCAATTAGTGATTGCCTTTATGAAGAAATTAGAGAAGGTAGAAAAGGTGATTTAACCGGGTGGATTAACAATGATACTGCCGCCAAATCAGGAATGTTAGACTTTATCTTTGGAATGGGTGAAACGGATTGGCGTGTAGTTAGGACAAGGGCAAAAAGCGGCAAGGTTACTTTGTCTCTATCCGAATTGATTAATGATGAATGGGCCGATAGAAGCTGCACCAAAAAAGATGATACACAAGCAAAAATCATATCGTTAATGGGCATGGATGCTATGACGTTTAGAAGTTGCGCTCTTATTATGCAGGATGCTTATGGTTTATTTCTGGAAGCTGATAGGGAAGAACGCATGTTAGTGCTTGGGAATCTATTGGGGCTAAGCGTATATGAGCAATTAGCTGAATTAGCAAAAGCAAAGGTTACTGAGGTAAATCGATCCATTGAAAAATCAAAAATGCAGATTATGGCTCTTGATGAGAAGCTTAAAGATAAAGCAGAACTTGAATCAAATTTACAGGCTGTCAATATTGAAATCGAAGACATGAAATCTATCCTTCAGGAGAAAGAAAAAAGTTTATCTGAAATAGAGAAAACGATTAATACCCTTTTTATCCGAGCAGAAAAAGGTAAGGAATTAAATCGTCAGGCGGTTGAGCTTACTAACCAGAAGCTGTCTAAGGAAAATACTCTAAAGGAACATGATGTAAAAAGATTGCAAGCAATCAATGATTTATCCCAAAAATCGTTAGTGCTGGAGACGGTCGCGGAATATGAGCAGGTTAAAGATCAGATAGCTGCACTAGATGCTAAGTTGCCACGGCTGAATGAGCTAAAAAGCCAAAGTGCTGAGTTGGTAAGGCAGAATATCTCGCAACAAATATCAATCATAGCTCATAAGGAAAAGATCACTCATGCGGAAACAATTTTATCCAAAGAAACAACAATTTTAGAATCTGTTAGTGAGTATGAACGTATCAAGCAGCAGATAACGGTATTGGAAACCAAACAGCCACGTCTTGATGAGATTGCTAAAGAAAATAACCAATATGTTTTTGATCTTACTAGTATTTATGATGAATTAGCTACTATTGATGAGCAAATAAAAGAAATTGAATCTGCCTTGGCCGACAAGCCGGAGCTTGAAAAAGCCGTTATTACGTATCGTGAAAATGTAGTGAAGTTAAGCGGTCAAGATGATCTTGAACAGAAAAATGCTGCTCTTAGCTTTAAATTGCGAGAAGCACAGCAGATATTGTTTAAAGCCCAAACCGCCTATAATGCTAGCAAAACGTCCTTTGAGACTCAAATTAAAACATTATCAGGCAAGGTTGAAATGTTGGCCAATAGCAATTGTATTGATCCGGAGAACGCTAAGTGTAATTTTTTGGCGGATGCCCAGGCTGCTAAAGCTAAACTAATCCAAGTACGTGCCGATTATGATGTGTTAACCACAGATGATGTTAATAATGCGAGTACCAAGTGCGAAGAGATATCTAAGCAAATAGCTGATTTGAATTATGATCCAGTAGCGCATAGGCGGTTGAAAGATCTGATTGCCGAATTGCTTCCTAAAACGGAAAGAGCAGCTGCATTATCCGGTAAAGAAGAAGTACTTGCTAATTTACAGGAACAAAGGAAAAATCAGATCAGCAAGAGGGATGATCTATCAATCAAGCGTGATAATAGCTTAAATGAGTACCGAGCATTGGAGAATGAACTAGAACCGCTAAATGGATTAAAAGACCATTTACCTACTCTTGAAAAAGCGCTGAAAGATAAGGATGATCTACCTGTAGCTCGTGAAACATTGAAAACGTCAAATGATGCAGTAGCATTGCTCGAAACTGAAAGTGCGGATAAAGCAGCGCAGGTAAAGCTTCTTGATTTAGAAGCTAACACCATTATTAATGAATTAGTTAATTTGCCTGAATTGAAACGTAAACTACCTTCTCTGGAATGGGCTGTAAAAGCAAAAGAGCAATTGCCAGTTGCACGAGAAATATTGAAGACTACCACCGATGCAATGGCGATGCTCGATACGGAGATTGATGCCATAAAAGAGCAAATTAGAACCATAGGCTACGAGATTGATGCCATAGATAATGAACAGCCAAAACTGCATCAATTACAATTAAGTGCCAAGATTATTGCCGGCGATATAAAAGAATTGCAAGTGAAGCAGAATGACGCACATGGTCGCGTAGGAGCGTTAAAATCACAGGTTGATGCATTGTGTAAGGATGAAGCGGAAAGAGACTCTATTGCTAAAGAAATAGAGCCTACTGCAAAAGAATTAGTTAGGTACAGCGTTCTTTCAGTAGCCTTTGGTCTTGATGGTATTCCTTTTGCAATTGTACGGTCTGTGGTACCAGAACTATCTGTAATGGCTAATGATATTTTAGGGCAAATGACTGGTGGGCAAATGACACTGGAAATGCGAACTGAGCGTATTCAGAAGTCGAGTAAGAAAGAAATCAATGCTTTAGAAATTTGGATTACGGATTACCAACGTGGTAGTTTGCCGTATAAAAGCCGTAGCGGTGGGCAGAAGGTTAAATCTGCGTTGTCAGTAGCATTTGCCTTGGCGGATTTGAAAGCACGTAGGGCAGGCATTCAGCTTGGCATGATGTTTGTCGATGAACCGCCTTTCCTGGATGCTGCTGGTACTGAAGCTTATTGTGATGCTTTAGAATTACTCGAAAAAAGACATCAAAACATGATGGTTATTGCGATTAGCCATGATCCAGCAATGAAGGCAAGATTCCCTCAGGAGATTGTTGTTGAGGATACTGGTGAGGGTGGCAGTAAGGTGCGGTTGATCAGTTAGTCAGGGAGGGTGAAGAATGTCGGTTAAAGAGCGCTTAAAAGAAATTGAGCAAAGGCTAAATGATGCCACTCCAGGACCATATCGTGAGGGTAAATCATGGTTTGCCATAGTATCTGATCATCAGGTATCTGGCATAACGGGGTCAGATGATGTTGAGCATTATGGCGGTCATCTAATTTGTGAAAGTGTAGCATTGCAAAATAGACCTCTTCTTGCACACTCTTGGCAAGATATTAAATTTTTATTAGAGCTTTTAAAATGCCAATGCCCGCGATGCAAAAATGTTGAAATTGATATTACTGATAAATTTTGTAAAATTTGCGGATTGCCGATAGTTGATTACCGTTTTGGTAAAATTGGTGACTCCGAGTATAAGGTATGTAATAAATGTGATGCAGTAGGGCTTAGTAACTTCGAATGTCCTAATTGTCGCAGGGCAATGCGTAGAGGAGCTGGCGAGTATATGAATAGCATCTTAGATGCTATTGATAAGCGACAAGAGATTAATACAAAGTGATTTAATTGGGGGCAGCGTGGTGGGAGCAGCGGGAAGTGCGGGAACAAGCGCACATTAGAGAAGTTCCGTGTACAAGCACAATGATGTTGGCATATTGAACTGTTCTTGGACTGTGAATTTACGACTCACAGCCGATTGGCAGGGTTGACCAATATAGAAGCGCACTTGTACGAAAGCAGGTTCGAATCCTGCCCCCAATTTTTATAATACAAAGATTTGAGGTGAATAAATGTTAGGCAGATATAACTATACCGATAAGGAAATGGACTTGTTGCTTGATGGGTTAGTGGTTTTGATCGACACAAGGGAGCAAGAGAACGATAATATCACCAACTATTTTGATAAACAGAAAATCAAGTATAAGTCAAAGAAATTAGATTTTGCGGATTACTCTTTTATGATTCAAAAAAATGAAAAACTTGGGGTTCTGCGTGACATTTATTTTGATAAAAAGATTGTGATTGAGAAGAAGAACGGACTAATGGAGTTGATCGGTAATCTCTGTGAAGATAGCGGTTCCAGACTAGAATCTGAGTTCATCCGCAGCCAAGGTTCTAAATTTTATTTAATGATTGAGAATGCCACTTATGAGGATGTGGTGATGGGTAATTATGAGATTTACCGTCAAAATAAATCGAAGTATCAGGCAAAGGCTCTTGTGTCTAGGATTAAGACTTTTGAGGCGAGATATGGAATTGACTTTAATTATATAAATGCCAAGGTCAGCGGTAATTTCATCTATCATACTTTTAAATATTGGTTAAGATCTGAACTGAA
>Ga0316600_10001353_pt1 | contig 11244 bp, 11 predicted proteins | sample OWC_soil_day5_CT_FD_207652 | JGI IMG/M metagenome (GOLD analysis project Ga0316600, IMG submission 207652) | Wetland soil microbial communities from Old Woman Creek delta, Ohio, United States - OWC_soil_day5_CT | ecosystem: Environmental > Terrestrial > Soil > Wetlands | place: USA: Ohio...
CCCGACGAAGCCCATCACCCTGATCAATCCGCAGGCTCCGGGCGGGACCCTGGACATTCAGGCCAGGGCCTTCGCGTCCGTTGCGGAAAAGATCCTGGGTCAGCCGGTCGTGGTGGTCAACAAGACAGGAGCGACCGGAATGGTAGGGGGACTGGCAGGGGCTCAGGCCGCTCCGGACGGATACACGCTGACCGTGGGGTCCGTCAACATCCCCAATGCCTTGGAATGGGAAATCGCCAATGGCCGGAAACCGGCTTTCACGCGAAATGATTTTGCTGGGATCGGCACGTTCACCATGAGCCCGACGCTCCTCATCGTCCCCATGGACTCCCCGTACAAGACCTTGGCCGATTTCGTGGCCGCGGCCAAGGCCAGGCCGGGCCAGCTGGCTTTCAGTTCAGGCGGCCTCTATGGCATGAGCCATCTGCCTGCCGAGATCTTCGGCAAAGCTGCGGGGCTGAAATTCCGGCACGTCCCGTACGGAGGCGGAGGCCCGAGCCTGACCGCGGTGGTGGGCAACCAGGTCGATTTCAGCGTCAACTACCCGGCCAATACCATCCCTCTGCTCAGGGGTAACAAGCTGAGAGCCCTTGCTGTGATCGGTGCGAAACGGCTCAAATCGGTTCCTGAGATCCCCACGGTGAAGGAACTGGGGATTGACGCCGAGTACTACGGGTGGGTGGGTCTACTGGCTCCTGTGAAGACCCCGAAGCCCATCGTGGACAAACTGAGGGAAGTGACCAAGACGGTCGTGCAAAGCAAGACGTTTGTCGACATGATTGAAGAACCGGGCGATGAGGTGAACTACATGGGTGGGGACGAGCTAATGAAATACATGGATGCTGAGTCAGCCAAAATTGCCGCCCTTTACGTGGACATGATTAAAGAGGGAGCCAAGTAAGAGTCTTCAACGAGGGACGGTGATGGAAAAGAAATACGTGGTTGCGCTGAAGGACGCTGTGACAGGAGTTCTTCATGGCGGCGGTGGGACCTTCCGTGTGCTCATCGACCGGGAAAGCAGCGGGGCCAAGCACTGCTCCTGCCTTGTCAACACCATGAACAAAGGGGTGAAGGGGGACGCTCACAAACACGAGGTGGAGCATCTCTGGTACATTCTGTCCGGCAAAGGGACCATGACCATCGGGGAAAAAACTTTTGAGATCGGTCCGGAGATGGCAGTGTATGCTCCGGTAGGGGTCCTGCACCGGCTCGATGTGGGGCCTGATGAGGATCTGACTTACGTGGTGGTCTACGCTCCGCCCGGCCCTGAGCAGGAGTTGAAGAAATTCGGAGCCAAAGCCTTTGAAAAGCGGTAGAAGGCTTCGTCGAGGTCCAGCCTGGAGGCGTCTTGTGGGCAATTCAGAGAAGGGGTTTCGGACCTTTGAATGAGACTTGGGTGAAGGACCCTGAACTCATACAACGAGCAAGGATCGTTCTCGTCCTCTTTCTTTCCAAGAAATCCAAGGGCGAGCTGGTTGAGCTGGTCATGGGCTGGTTGGACGATTCAGAGCTTTATCGATTCTGCCACCGCTACCTGGAACCGTCGGACCTGGCCTATATCGAAGGCAATCGGAGGAGGTGAAGGAATGGAGCTGAAAGGGAAGAGGATCGCTCTTCTGATCGAGGATCTCTACAACGAATTTGAATTCTGGTACCCGTATTACAGAATGAAAGAGGCCGGGGCCCAGGTGACAGTGGTCGGGACCGGCGCCAAAGAGTATCACAGCAAGATCGGCCTGCCTGCCCCGGGCGGCGTGAATGCGGATTCCGTTCGCTCGGCGGATTTCGACGGGGTGATCGTGCCGGGAGGCTACTGCCCTGATCGATTGCGTCGATACCCGTCAGTGCTCAAGCTGGTGCGCGGTTGTTTTGGAGAAGGGAAGGTGGTGGCCGCCATCTGCCACGCCGGCTGGGTTCTTGTGTCGGCCGGTGTGCTCAAGGGGAAAAAGGCCACCTGTGTCCCGGCGATTAAGGACGACGTGGTCAATGCAGGGGCGACTTACCTGGACCAGGAAGTCGTTCGAGACGGCAATCTCATCACTTCGCGGACGCCCGACGATCTGCCCGCTTTCTGTCGGGAGATCATAGCCGCTCTGGGTGGAAAGTAAGCCGTGTTGCGCAGAGAGGCCGTGTCCAGGGCGCGCGAGATCATGATGGAATTTGCCGAAGGGACCGGCCTTTCGCCCGCAGGTCAGGCTCCGCGGCGCTACCTTTGGACGGATGCCTTTGCCGTGTGCAACTTCCTGGAGCTCCATCGCCAAACCGGGAACAAAGAATACCAGCAACTTGCTCTGCAACTCGGGGATCAGGTTCATCACGTGCTCGGCCGCCACCGTGAGGACGACAAGCGCAGTGGATGGATCAGCGGTTTGAGCGAAGAGGAAGGGGCAATACACCCGACCGCAGGAGGATTGAGGATCGGCAAAGGTATGAAGGAGCGGACTCCCAGAGAGCCCTATGACGAACGCCTGGAGTGGGACAGGGACGGCCAGTACTACCATTACCTGACCAAGTGGATGCATGCGCTCAATCGTGTCAGCCGGGCAGTAGGGAATCCCACCTACAACAGCTGGGCCATGGAGTTGGCTAAGAAAGCCCACGCGACATTCACTTACCTCCCGAAGCGCGCAAGCGTAAAACGTATGTACTGGAAAATGAGCATAGACCTCTCAAGTCCCCTCGTACCCTCCATGGGGCAGCACGACCCTCTGGACGGCCTCATCACTTACCGGCAGGTTCAGGCTACATCAAAGCGTGACAGCCAAAGCCCGGGAGGGCTGAATCTCGATTCGGAGATCGCCGACATGGCCGAAATGTGCGAAGGAATGACTTGGGACACCGGAGACCCGCTCGGCATCGGCGGCCTTTTGTGCGATGCCCACAGAGCGGCGCAGTTGAGCGCTGCAGCAGGATCTGAGGAAAGTCAGTTGCTCGTGAACCTGTTGGAATCTTCCCTGAGAGGTGTCGGGAATTTCGCTCGGCGGGGGTCTTCGCTGATGCTTGCCCCGGATGAGCGTCTCGCTTTTCGGGAACTGGGGTTGTCCATCGGGCTGCGGGCTCTTCAAAGACTGCAGAGACTGGTCCAAGGCCATCCAAAGCTGTTCGGCAAGGAGCATCCGGTGCACGCAAAGATCAAAAGCCTGATGCGTTACCAGCCCCTGTGCGAGGGAATTGAAAAATTCTGGCTGGACCCGGCGAGCAGAGACAACGAGACCTGGAAAGCGCACCGCGAGATCAACATGGTGATGCTGGCAACGAGCCTGGCACCTGACGGGTTTCTCACCATTTCCTGACCCCATATTGCTGAGTCATGGGCAGAAAAAGGAAGATATGAAAAAACGGTTCTCGATTCGTTTTTTGACCGTTCTAGGGATGATCTCTGCCTCGGTCATTTTTGCCGGGTGTGACAGCGGTGAAAAAGCGAGGGATGAACTGACGGGGAACAGGGCCGTGAAGCAGTATCATCAATCCACAAAAGACATCGGGAAGATCGTTGACCGGCAGACGGAGAAGTTCAAAAGCATCCCGGAGGATGAAAAGCAAGAGGGCAAAAAGGAATGAATCTCCCCGCAGCTTGCTGTGGAGAGTGTGGCGAAGACCGTTGGGCTCAAGGAAAACCGGATCCTGCGTATCGCTCAGGCTGTGGGGGCAGCGAAATAATTATCAGTCAACGGTGATGAGTGAACCGTGAACAGACAACGCTGAACGCTGGCAAGTGAACATTGATCAGTGAACAGTGGGAGAAAATAGAAGACAGAATAGAGCATTCTATACGCCCAGGTACGCACTTTTTACCGCTTCGTTGCTGAGCAACTCGGTTGCTGTTCCCCCAAGTACTAAGCGCCCGGTTTCAAGGACATATCCTTTGTGGGCCAATTTCAACGCCATTTTTGCATTCTGTTCAACAAGGAGGATGCTCACTCCTTCGCGATTGATGACATTTAAGATCTTGGCGATCGTCCGACTCATGATCGGCGATAGCCCGATGGAGGGTTCATCGAGTAGCATGAGGGTGGGCTTGGCCATAAGCGAGCGTCCAATAGCAAGCATCTGCTGTTCGCCGCCGCTGAGACTACCAGCTCGCTGTTTTCGTCGGGTGCTCAAAACAGGGAAATATTTGAAGGCCCTTTCGAGATCATTTTTGATGTCTCTCTTGTTATTGCGCAGGAAGGCGCCCATTTCCAGGTTATCCATGACGGTCATGCTCGGAAAGAGTCTTCTTCCCTCCGGGACGTGGCTGATGCCGATCTTCACAATCTGCTGAGGCAACAGGCGGTCGATTCTTTTGCCTTCGAAATATATCTCGCCTGACGCAATAGGACCCAGTCCTGAGATCGTTTTCAAGGTGGTGCTTTTACCCGCTCCGTTAGCTCCGATCAACGTGACGATCCTCCCCCTCTCCACGTCGAAGGATACACCGCGGAGCGCTGCGACTTTCCCGTAGTTGACGCTTACGTTCTTGACGCTAAGTATCATCATCAACCCCTAAATACGCCTCGATAACCTCCTGGTTATTCATGACTTGCAAGGGGGGGCCTTCCGCAATCTTCTCCCCAAAGTTCAAAACAACGATCCTGTCGCATATACTCGTAACAGCTTTCATATTATGTTCCACGAGAAGAATCGTAATACCGTCATTTCGGATTTTCCCTATCCTGGAGACCATGTCCCTGATCTCTTCCTGGTTCATTCCCTGCAACGGTTCATCAAGCAACAGCAGGGTTGGCTTGGTCGCCAGTGCAATAGATACTTCAAGGCACCTTTGCTGGCCGTGTGGAAGGTTCCTAGCCAACTCGTCCCTTTGCTCCGTCAGTCCCATGAAGTCCAGAACTCTCAATGCTTCTTTTTCGCTTGCGGCTTCTTTCTCCTGAGCGGAAGGAGCGTTGAAGAGGGACGACCACAATCCGATTCTCGACCGACAATGATTGCCGAGCAAAACGTTTTCCAAGACCGTCATGTTTCCAAAATGGGTGGTCAACTGAAAGGTCCTGACCACTCCCAGGCCGGCAATCCTGTTCGTTCTTAGGCCGTTGATCTTCCTGTCCCTGAACCTGATTTCCCCGCTGGTCAACCTCAGGGTTCCGGCGATCATATTAAACGCCGTTGTTTTGCCTGCCCCGTTCGGCCCGATAAGCCCGACGATCTCTCCCTCGTTCACCTCGAAGCTCAATGTTCTGACCGCCGCCAGACCGCCGAAGTTCTTCGTGATCTTAATGATATCAAGAAGCGCCATCGGTCTTTACCTCTTCAGGATCAGGAATCCTTCTTTTTCCGAAGAACCGGCGGGGGATGCTGATGATCCCTTCCGGCATGAATCTGACTATGAGCACGATGACGATGCCGTACAGGAGGAGTTCAAAGAACCCAAACTGGCGGAGGAAAAAATTGGAAAGGACCATCAGTGTCGTGGTCCCGATCACCGGCCCGAAAACGTTGCCGATGCCGCCGATCACGACGTAGGCAATCGGTGCGAGAACGGCATGTATGGCGAAATCGGAAGGCGTGATGATCCCCACGAAATGGGCGTAAAGGCTGCCGGAGAGGCCGGCGAAGAGGCAGCCTATGGCGCAGCCCAGAACCTTGAACTTCATCGTACTGATTCCTATTGATTCGACAAGGAGATCGGATTGTCTTATGGCTTCGAATATCATCCCGATCCGTGACTTGTCGACACGTCTCAGTACGACCACGGTGAAGATGACGAGAGTAAGGATCAGGTAATAGAAGGCGGTCTTCGAACTGAAGTCAATGACAATGAGATCACCCAGACGAATAGACGGCTTCGGGATACTCGTGAGACCGGGGATTCCGCCGAAGATGCCTATGCCGAAATTGCTCAGGAGCACCCTCATCAGTTCAGCAAACAAGAACGTGAAGAGGAGAAAATAGGCCCCTTTGAACCTGAGCGTGAGAAAACCGATGAGAAGTGAGATGACCGCCGTGACGATCATGGCTAGGGGCATGGCGACCCAGAAGCTGAGGTGAAGGCGCATGACAAGAACCGTGGAAGCATAGGCACCGATCCCCATGAATGCCGCTTGCGCAAGATTGAGCTCCCCAATGTTGAGGATCGCGTTGATGCTGCAGGCAAAAATGATGTTGATCCCGATCAGACAAAGGATGTGCAGAATATACTCGTGCTGAGTGAAGAGCGGTATCAGGAACAGGATCACCACGAGGCAGACATACCCTACCGCTTTTTTCATCCCTTCATCCTATTCACGGCCGAGCAATCCCTGGGGCCTCACAATCAGGATCATGATAATGAGCGCGAAGGTAATCACGCTGACCACCGGCACGGAAAAAAACAGCCCCCCGTAGCTTTCAATAAAACCCAGCAGCAGACCGCCGAGCATCGCCCCCGATGTACTCCCCATTCCACCGAGAATGACGACAAGAAAGGCCTTCAGTATCACGTCTCCCCCGATGGACGGGTTCACGACAAAGATGGAGGTTATGATAACGCCCGCCGCTGCCGCCAACCCGCTTCCAATGCCGAAGGATAGAGCGCTGATGCGGTTGACCTGTATCCCCTGCAGCGCGGCCGCCTCCTTGTCCTCGGCCACCGCCCGAATCGCTTTCCCGAATTTCGTCTTGATCAGAAAGAGATTCAACAGCACGACGAGCGCAACGCCGAGCATGATGGCCACAAATCTTTCCCATGTGAGAACCACGCCGCCGAGCCGGATAATCCCTTTGAAGGCCGTGGGGATATCCTTGTCCAGCTCACCGAAACAGATCACAGCCAGCATCTGGAATACCCACGCGAGCCCGACGGCTGCGATCAGTGAGGTCATGGCCACTTCGGGGCGCCTGGTCAAAGGGCGGAAGATAAATTTTTCGAGGATCACCCCTATGAACCCGACGATTCCGACCGCCAGGGCGAGCGTCACGAAATAATTGATGCCGAATGTCCCGAAAAGATAAAAGGCGACGTATCCACCCAACATGAACATCTCGCCGTGGGCAAAATTGACGATGCGCATGATGCCGAAGATGAGGCTGAGCCCAAGTGCCACCAGGGCGTAGGAGAGCCCCAGCATCACGCCGTTGAGTGCCCCCTGGGCAAGCAACACTGCATCCATTGAATCCCTCGATGCGAATGGAGGCGTGAGCAGCGATGGGCCATAGCACCGGGCCGGCCCATCGCTGCCCCGTTTTCAGTTTTTCACAAGCGCGCCGACATCTCTCCGAATCGAGCCGGAGGGGTTTCTCGTCACCCCGAGATACCGGAAGATCGGCGAATCATTCCCGCCGAGCAGCGGAGCCGGGTTAGTACGCGGGCAATCCCAAACCAGGCAAGGGAAGCCACTCTATTTCAACCAGTTTCCCTCCCTTTGCCTGACCGAGCATCATACGATGCACGAATTGGCGATCGATCCCATATTTCTGATTACCCACGAGCACAAACGGTCCGAAGGAAGTCTCGAACTTTTTGGTTTTTTCCACGAGTTTGACAACAGCATCCGTGTCAATGGTCTTGGCCTCGGCCATGGCCCTCGTGAAAATCTCGCACATGGCATAGGACGTGACGTGGTGGGGGGCAAGAACGGCGTTGTACTTCGCAAAGTATCTCTTCGCGAGTGCGTTGGTCGCCGGGGTGCTGTTCGGGCCATCGAGAATCTGCCCATAGGCAAACCACAAGCCTTCGGCAGCTTCCGCGCCGCACAGTTTGATGATCTCGGTCGGGTTTGTGCCGCAAGTCCACGCCTTGGCGCCTTTATAGCCCAGTTCATAGAGCTGCTTTACAATCACCGCTCCATCCCCCGGCGCGGTCACGGCCACGTCGATCAGATCCGGCTTATTCGTCAGCATCCTCGTGAGAAACGGGTACATATCCTTTGTCCCCCGCTCAAAGAACTCGGAAGCCACGACCTTGAAACCTTGCGCCTCCGCAGCCTCCTTACAGGCCGCAGCGGTATCCCATCCGCTCGTATCGTTTGGATTGATGAGGGCCACGGTCTTGATGTTGGGATTGTTCTTCTTTATCCAGGTGTACATGGCAGGGGCTATCTCGATTTGAGAAATCGTCTGTCTGAAGGAGTAAGGCTTGTCGGGGCCCAATATCCCCTTGCCCCACCACAGGTTCGTGGTGACGACCTTCGCCGGCTGGGTCACAGGGAGGACGGCCATACCCACGGCCGCAATGACCCCGCCGACCAGATACTGAATTTTATCCTGCGCGACGAGCCTCGTCGCATTTGCCGCAGCCTCGGAGGGCGCTCCCTTGTTGTCGTAGGCTATAGTCTCGATTTTGTAGACATCCCCTCCGATCTTGAGACCGCCCGCCTTGTTTACATCTTCGGCAAAGAACTCACTCATCCGCGCAAGCCCGAGGCCCCAATCCGCTGCGGGCCCCGACAAAGGCAAGGTGGTTCCGATCTTCAAGACCTTCTCAGCCGCAGACGCTTCCGAAGAATGACCCAGACCGATGACAAGAGCTGTTAAGAGAACCAGAAAAAACACAAAACCCGACGTTCTGCCTTTCATAGGATCCCTCCTTGTCTAATGGTTCACCGCACCACTATCTCCCTGAACATGGTTTTCGAGCACCCGTCGCCTGTTCTCTGCATCTTGAGACCCCGAACTCTACTTGCCGCGCACCCTTACCAGCGGCGTTTTGTACTGGGTCTTTTGCAGGGTGCCTGGTTCGACGAAGTTGACCTCAATTCTCACCGTGAGCATTTCCCTCACCTTGTCTTCTATCCCTCTTTTCAGTTTTATGGGTTCGATATTCGCATCCGTTTTCAGCTCCACGTCCACCGGAATGGGGTTGTCGAAGCGCACCTGTTGAGCCGTGTCCTTCACCACCTGGATATAGCCGGTGAGGTGAGATTCGAAATCCCTCATAATCACATCCCGGATGGCGGAGGGAAAGACGTTCATGGCCTTGTAGATCAGCATATCGTCCACACGCCCGATGCATCTTATCCGGGGAGAGGTTCTCCCGCACCTGCACGCGGTCCCTTCTACCCTGATATGATCATGTGAGGCATATCTGACCATGGGAGTGGCTTGCCGTGTAATCGTCGTGTAGATGGGCTCCCCTTCGGCGCCCGCCTGCCATGGGACGTGTTTTCCTGTGGCGGAGTCTATCAGTTCTACCATGACGTTGTTGTGGGCCGTGAAGTGCATGCCTCCTTCTTCTTCACACTCCGCCCACATGCCCGGCATAACGTCTGCCAGCCCCATGATTTCCCGGACCGTATCGCATCCCCACGATTCCCTGATCTTTCGCCGAATCGGCTCCTCCCCGAGCCCGGCCTCCCCGCCGCCGAGGACTTTTTTCACACCAAGCTCTTTTGCCTCGACCCCCAGGACCTCCTTGCAGGCCGTGGGCACGTAGAGATCGAACGAGGTGGTCCCGAGGACGGCGGTGCAGTACATGTTTTTCATAGCTTCGAGAAGCTTTTGTGTGGTTTGCCCGCCCGCCCAGACGACCATTGCCCCGATCTGCCTCATGCCTTCGAAATAAGGCTCGCCTCCTGCAAAAATCGGTATGCCCACAATGTGAAGGACTACATCTTCCCTTCTTATCCCGGCGGTAAAGGTGAAGTTCGCAAGCGAGTCCCTCCAGGATTCGAGGTCTCTTTCCGTAATCCCGTAGTACACGGGGCGGCCGGTCGTTCCCGAAGAAGAGATGACCTGAACAATATCTCTTGTCTTCGCCGTCTGTATGGTCCCTAGGGGAAATTCCCTCGTTCCCTTCATCTGCGCGTCGCGAATCTCGTGCTTCGTCATGAATGGGACTTTGGTGATCGATTGGAAGGACTTGATATTTTTCGAGGAAATGTCTTCGAGATGTTTGCTGTAGAACGGAGAACTTGCTTTCACATGCTCGACGAGATTCTTGAAGCTCTCAAGCCAATAGATATGAAGCTGATCCCAGGACATGATGTCGAATTCTTTGTTCCAATATTCGGCCATAGTGAACCCCTCTTGTTGGATTGTATTACTGTTGACGTTCAGTCCCTTTGTTGAATTCGACTGTGAAGGCTTTTACCGTTTCCTCCACGCCCATTAATGAAAATTGCCATTATCCCTCCCTTTGAGATAGTCGCTTTTGGATTTGCCCGTTGTCTGTCGACATCAAACCGTGTTTACTAGTACCAAAGAATCCAAGCAAGAAACTTCGTGAATTCTTAAAGTCTTTTGTAGGAATAGATGATGATGAGAGGTTTTGCCTCTCGTTCGCCTACGCTTCTCCCTGAATGCGGTATGTCCGCATCGAACTAAGCGTTGTCTCCCGCCTCTAGGCCGCAGTAACTCTTGCCCTCCTCTCCGACCCCTCGTGCCGGAAGTCCGTTTGAATATCGATTGTCTTGCCGAAACCCACAGTGACGATAAAGGGCTCCATGTTCTTGCCCTTCTTATCCGGTGCAAGGTCCTCATTCACATACCCGTATGGGATTTCGACACGGTTCCTTGGATTATGTTCGTTCCGTCTCCCACTGTGATCCGTTTGTAGGGCACCATCACAAATGTTCCGGCAAAGAGTTCCGAAATGTCGATGCCAAGCGCCCCGGATATTTTAGAGAGCGTGTAAATGGGCGGTCGGTCATCGGAGTTCTCGATCTGAGACAGGTAACCTTTTGAAAGACCCGTTAATTGAGAGACCTGCTGAAGGATAAGCTTCTTCTACCTGATCTCTTTCAGTTTCTTGCTGAGAAGTCTTTCCTTCATATCAGGCTTCAAGGGGAGCCCGGCGTTAAACGCGACTTGAGAATTCGCATTCAGAACTTTACCTGTATCAGATTTTTTGTCAACAGTTTTCTACCTCCGCACTGTGTGAGCAATCGAAACTGAACATAAGAACTCCAAGGCCCGCTTTCGGTTTTCACAAACAAGGACTCTCTGACCATGAACTCATATAACCCCCTGGAAGTTCAAGAGCCGAGTGGAGAGCATCAACCTTTGAGACCGGCAAAGCAATTGTCTGAACCCTCTGAACCATCCGCTTGGTGCGAGATACAGCCATCTCAACTTCATCGAACTCGCCCCTAGACAGGCTCATGCCCAGGCCCTTTGAGGGAGGTACAAGGTTGTAGATCCGCAGATCCATGTGCTTTAAACGACGTTTTCTTGTGACGAGGGTGATCATCCTCTCTTCTTTGGCTACGGTCGGATGGGTGCCGTTCCACCTGAGTGCAACACAAATCACACTCGGTGTTTCCGAGCCAAATTCTCTTACAGGATGTAGCATTGGACAAGGCTCTCGAGGCAGGTGCGCTCTTGCTATGAGAT
>Ga0316600_10001356_pt1 | contig 11232 bp, 9 predicted proteins | sample OWC_soil_day5_CT_FD_207652 | JGI IMG/M metagenome (GOLD analysis project Ga0316600, IMG submission 207652) | Wetland soil microbial communities from Old Woman Creek delta, Ohio, United States - OWC_soil_day5_CT | ecosystem: Environmental > Terrestrial > Soil > Wetlands | place: USA: Ohio...
CCCCTGGGCCTTCAGGAAGGTGAACGCCATGCCGCCTCCGATAATGATCCGGTCCACCTTGGGCAAAAGGTTGGTGATCACGTCGATTTTCCCGGAGATCTTGGCCCCCCCCAGAACCGCCACATAAGGTTTGGCCGCCGTGCCGACGACCTTGCCGAGATAATCCAGCTCCTTCATCATCAGAAAGCCGGCCGCGGACTGCTTGAAAAAGCGCGTGACGCCCTCGGTCGAGGCATGCGCCCGGTGGGCCGTCCCAAAGGCGTCGTTGACGTAGAGATCGCCCAGCCGGGCCAGTTTCCGGGCGAATTCCGGGTCGTTCTTTTCTTCCTCCGGGTGAAAGCGCAGGTTTTCGAGCAGCAGCGCCTCGCCCTCCTTCAGCTTCGAGGCCGCCGCCTCCGCCTTTTCCCCCACGCACTCGTCGCTGAAAAAAACCCTGCGGCCGAGCTGCTTCTCAAGGACCTCCAGGCAGGGGCGCAGGGACATGTCGTCCACCCGCCTGCCGTCCGGCCGGCCCAGGTGCGACATCAGGATGAGGCGGCCGCCCTTGCCCAGGATGTATTGAATCGTGGGCAGCGCGGCGCGGATGCGGGTGTCGTCTGCGACCTTGCCGCCTTTCAGCGGCACGTTGAAGTCCACCCGCATCAGCACCTTCCTGCCTTTGACATCGATGTCTTTCATCGTCAGTTTTTGCATGGTCGCCTCCCCGGCAGCTGGTTGGGTTTCAAAGGAATGCAAAAGGATGTAGCGTTGATGCTTGGAAATTTCAAGGCAAATCCCGTCTCTGTTTGACTTCGGCGGCGCGGTGTGAAAAGAGAGTCGGCCATGCAAACCGTTCACCGCGTGCACTTCCAGAACTCCCGGAAGATGAAGGAGATCGGCTCCGCCGGCGTCGAGCTCGTGGTCACATCGCCGCCCTACCCCATGATCGAAATGTGGGACGAGGGGTTCAGCGCCCGCAACCCGGCCATCCGCAAAGCCCTGGCGCGGCAGGACGGCCTGACCGCCTTCCGGCTCATGCACGCCGATCTCGACGCGGTCTGGCAGGAGGTCCACCGGGTTTTGAAGCCCGGCGGTTTTGCCTGCATCAACATCGGCGATGCCGCCCGCACCGTCGGCGACGGCTTCATGCTCTACCCCAACCATGCCCGCATCCTGACCTGCCTGCTGGACCTGGGTTTCACGCCCCTGCCGTCCGTCCTGTGGCGCAAGCAGACCAATGCGCCGAACAAGTTCATGGGCTCCGGCATGTACCCCGCCGGCGCCTACGTCACCCTGGAACACGAGGTCATCCTGATTGCCCGCAAAGGCGCCAAGCGCGAATTCCAGACCGAGGAGGAAAAAAGACGCCGCCATGAAAGCGCCATCTTCTGGGAGGAGCGCAACGCCTGGTACTCCGACGTGTGGATGGAACTGAAGGGCGCCCGCCAACGCTTGGGGGAAAAGACCGCACGCAACCGCAGCGGCGCATACCCCTTCGAGCTCGCCTACCGGCTGGTCGGCATGTTTTCGGTCAAGGGCGACACGGTGCTCGACCCCTTCCTGGGGACCGGCACCACTCTGCGGGCGGCCGCCGCCGCCGGAAGAAACAGCATCGGGTATGAGATCGAGCCCGGCCTGCAGAGCGAAATTTTATCAGGCCTTCCCGGCCTGGTGCGCCTCGCCAACGAGAGGGTCCAGGCACGGATCGACGACCACCTCTCCTTCGTGAGCCGGTGCCGGGAAACCGGCCGGGAGATAAAACACTTCAACCGGAACTATCGGTTCCCGGTCGTCACGCGCCAGGAAACCGAGCTCCTGATCGACCTCCTCGAGGGCATCGCGCCGCAGGAGCCGGACGGCTTCCGCGTCACTTACTCGGAAGACCCGTGCCGCGCCCTCGACCTGCGCTCTTCTTTTTCAGCCCGCCGCCCCCCTGAGCCGAACGGGCAGCTCTCTCTGTTTTAAACCGGCAAACAGGTGAGACTTTAGCCGCTGTCAGGCGGATCGGGATGCCCGCCGCAGCGCGATACGAGGAAATTCGAAATATTTACTTGCCGGTGACCCGGATATCGATCCGCCGGTTTTGGGCGCGCCCCTCTTCGGTTTCGTTGCCGGCGACCGGATATTGCTCGCCATAGCCCTCCGCCTTCAGGCGGCCGGCATCGATGCCCAGCTGGACCAGCCCGGCCATGACATTCTCCGCACGCTCCCGGGAGAGTTTCAGGTTGACGTCGGCCGGCCCCTTGTTGTCGGTGTAGCCGCCGAGCTTGATGGTCACTTTCGGATAGGCTTTCAGGATCTCGGCTATGTTTTTGAGCTGTTCGGCCGATTCGGGCCTGAGCGTCGCCTTGCCGGAGTCGAAGGTGAGGCGGTCGAAGGAGAACCACGTTTTGTCGTCCACCGGCTTCGCTTCGTCCTCGATGAAGGCGATCAGCTTTCTTTCCACCCCGAATTCAGGGAGGTTGAGCTCGACGCCGTTCGGCAGCTTCCACCCGGAGAATCTGCCCAAAGCGGCCCATTCGCCGCGCGCCGGTTCGGCGGCCTTTGCCGCGGTCTCTTGAACAACGGCGGCCGTTTGATGGGCCGCATCGTGGGTCCCGCAGCTGCGCCACATGAAAACCGCCCCCAGGCACGCCGCGAGCACGGAGGCCCATAAGAGGGCCCTCTCTTCCGAGGCCTCTGAGGAAGGCGCAGCCGGAAGTCTGAAGTCCTCGATCTGATTCACGCCCAGCCACTGCAGGAGGCCCTCCGGCAGGTGGGATTTGATGAAATCCCTCTGACCGTTCAACAGGAATGCCAGCGAAGCGGGGTTCATGGCGCTCTGGGTTTGAAGCGTTTTCCCCAGGGCCCCCATGACGATGGGCGCCAGGATGGAGAGCAGCGAAAAACCCGCCGTTTTGGCGATCCCGCCGGCGGATGCGACCATGTCGGCGACGCCGGTCGCCTTGCCGCCGAAGAGCGAGTCCAGGATGGATTTCCCGGAGGACGCCAGGGCCGTCGTGGCGGGTCCGCCGGCCAGCAGGCTTCCGAGGTCGCTCAGGATGCGGCCGTCATGTTCGCCCTCCTTCAGCGCCTGCAACAGCTGCCCGGGGCCGCCGGGCTCGGCCGACTTCCGCATCAGGCCGAGAAGCAGCGCGGACAGCGCGCCTCCGACCGCGGCGGCCACGCCGGGCTTGTTTTCCCCTAAAAAGCCGGACAAACGCCCCATGGTTTCGTCGTCGGTGAGCTGATGCTTGAGCAAATCGATGAAATAGCGCGCCATGTGGAACCTCCTTTTAAATTGGAGCCGATTCAGGTTTTGCGCAGGGTCGATCGGATGCCGTCTGGCACTCTCCCCCTGCCGGCAAAGGCGGTGTGAAGGCGGTGGCGGCCATGGAAAGGGAAGCGGTCGATTCTGCATCCAAGGGGCAAATCAAACCAAGCGCCCGCAGCCGTGTTCGCCGGTCCATGCGGCCCTCCACCATTGACACACATTTCAATTGAGCTATAGTCGGCTTCCAAAAAAAAGCACGCCTTAACGGCTCTATCTTTCAAAAAAACTTCAAAAAATCAAGGCGCGATGGAAATTAAAACATTTACTGTCGCCGATTTGCAGCTCGCTCGGCTGTCCGAAGATTTTTGGCTTTCCAAAACCCTTCCGATAACCAAGCAAAGGGCCTTGTCGTTCTGCCGAAATCCCCGGGCGGAAAAAGACGATCCGGTTTTATTGGTAGCTTATCAGGATAACCGGGTGATCGGCTATCTCGGCATCCTTCCCGACAAGATCTATTTTAACAACGCCGGTCACAAATTAGGCTGGCTGACCGGCTGGTGGGTAGATCCATCCGTTGCAGCCAAGGGGGTGGGCGTCACGCTGCTTTACAAAGCGTTGAACACCTACCGTGAGCGCATCGGCGTGTCGGGAGGGTCCAAAGAGGCGCGGAAGGTTCTTCATGCATCGCAGAAGTTTATTGCTTTTAACCCACTGAAAGGAATCGACATCCGCTTTCGCCTCAATGCGTCCAAGGCTCTCCTCCGGAAATACCCTGGGATGAGGGCATTCCGGGTTTTCTTTAAGATCGCCGACGCGCTGCTGGATGAGATCGTGGATGCCCGGGGTTTCTTCTGGGAGCGCCGCCACGGTATCCGTCGGCGCCTGGCCTTCGAGTATCTCTCCTCCATCGATGAAGAGGCCGGCCGTTTCATCGAACGGCACCACCAGCATGACCTGACCCGGAAAGGCAAGGCCGACCTGAGTTGGATCATGACTTGCCCCTGGATCGTCTCGGCGCCGCAAAAAGACCCCGCCAGCAGGAGATACTTTTTTTCGTCCATCTCCGCCCGTTTTTTCTATCTCGGCGTCAAGGTGTTTGCGCCGGACAACGGCATGGTGGGGTTTTTGATGCTGAAGGTGCGCGATGATCGGATGAGCGTCGTGTATGCCCACTTCGAGGGCCGGCACGCCGCCTCCGTCGCCGCCGCGGCCGTCTATCACGCTTTGGCGATGGACGTGAGCATTCTCAGCCTGTATGATGAGCGGCTGGTTAAAAGCGTGGCAGGGCTTCGATGCCCCTGTTGGTCCACCCGATCGGTTTCCAGAGGGTTTTTTCTGTCGAAGGCCTTTGCGGGTGTTCCCCCGGCGGGCTGCCGGCTGCATGGCGGCGACGGGGATTTTGCGTTTTATTGAGCCTGCTGAGCGGTGGAGAAGACGTGCGGCCATGAGAGAGAAAATTACGCAAATGCTTTTCAGGGTGCTGGACGAACTCAACCAGTTCCGGCCCAGAGAAGAGCATTTGAAGAAAGACTTGGGAACACCGTTGGCCGGCGCATCCGGAAGACTCGATTCGGCGGGGCTGATAAACCTGATCGTCCTGACCGAACAAAAGGCCGCCCAGGAGCTCGGCCGCCCCATTCTGTTGACCGATGACCGCACCCTGTCCAGGATCAACGAGGTGTTCCTTACCCTGGGGTCGCTGGCCGATTACATTCACCTGCTGCTGAACGAAAAACGTGATGGATAAGCAGTCATACACGTGCGTTCTGGTCTCGGATTTCAATCTGCAGAATTTCGCCGGCTATGCCGCCAACGACCCGGACTTCCCCGACCTGAAGCCCGTTGCCGCCCCCCTGGGGCAGCCCGTCCCGGTGCTGTTGGACACCGCCGCGCCGCATTGGCAGAAAGCAGCGGACCTCGCCGTGATCTGGACCCGGCCCCAGTCCGTTATCCCCGCTTTCGATGCGCTTCTCCGGTACGAACAGGTGCCGGTGCGGGAAGTGCTTCAAGAGGTGGATGCGTATGGCTCGCTGCTCTCAAACGTGAGCCGGTGCGTGCGGTATGCGTTTGTCCCCTCCTGGGTGCTCCCGTCGCATCGGAGCGTCTTCGGGGTGCTGGAGATGAAGAGCGACGTCGGGCTGACGAACACCCTCATGCGCATGAATTTGCGGCTGGCGGAGAACTTGGAAAAAATCCCCAACATCCATGTCCTGAACACCCACCGATGGATCGAGCGGGCAGGCATCAACGCCTTCCATCCCAAACTGTGGTACCTGGGCAAAATCCCCTTCAGCCATGAAGTTTTCAAGGAGGCCGCCCAGGACATCAAGGCGGCCCTGCGCGGAGTGCTCGGGTATGCCCGGAAACTCATCGTCATCGATCTGGACGACACGATTTGGGGGGGCGTCGTCGGCGATGTCGGATGGGAGAATCTCGTGTTGGGGGGCCATCATCACCTCGGGGAGGCCTATGCGGACCTCCAGCGCGGCCTGAAATCCATGAAGAACCGCGGGATTCTTCTCGCGGTCGTCAGCAAGAACGAGGAGCAGGCGGCGCTGGAGGCGATCCGGAGGCACCCGGAAATGGTCCTCCGGTTGGAGGACTTCGCTGCGTGGCGCATCAATTGGCGGGACAAGGCGCAGAACCTGCTGGAGGTGCTGTCCGAGCTCAATCTCGGTCCTGAGTCCGCCGTCTTCATCGACGACAACCCCGCTGAACGCGCTCGGGTCAAAGAGAGCCTGCCCGGGGTGCTGGTTCCGGATTGGCCGGAAGACCCTCTGCTTTCCCCGGCAGCCCTGCTGAGTCTCCGGTGTTTCGAGATGCCCTCTCTCAGCCGGGAGGACCTGGTCCGGACCGCGATGTATCTTTCGGAAAACCAACGCCGGGATTTGAAAAAATCCGTCGGTTCGCTGGAGGAGTGGTTGCGGCGTTTGGCGATTCGCGTGGAGGTTGAGGAGCTTCACCCCGCAAATCTGCAACGGGCCGCGCAGCTGCTGAACAAGACCAATCAGATGAACCTCTCCACCCGGCGCATGTCCGAAGCGGAGCTCATGGCATGGGCCGGGCCGAAACACCGCCGGCTCTGGACGCTGCGGGTCTCCGACCGATTCGGCGATGCCGGCCTGACCGGCATCGTGAGCCTGGAAATCCAGGACCGGAAAGCTCAAATTGTGGATTTCATCCTGAGCTGCCGGGTGCTGGGCCGAAAGATAGAAGAGACCATGCTCGCCACGGCGATTCGGCAGGCGCAGGCATTGGGCGCGAAAGAGGTGTACGCCCGCTATGTCCCCACACCCAAAAACAAACCGTGCCTGGATTTTTTTAAAAGCGCGGCCCCTCGATTGCTTCCGCAGGGGGAGCTCTTCAGCTGGGATACCGGGCAGCCTTTTCCGCTGCCGGATCACATTGAACTGGTCCAATAGCCCACGACGACCCATGGCCGAGCGCACCTTCACATCCGACGATCAGCTCGCTTTCGCAAAACTCTCCGGGGACCGCAACCCCCTGCACATGGACCCCGTCATGGCGCGGCGGCTGCTGTTCGGGCAGCCGATCGTGCACGGCCTGCACGCCTTGTTGTGGGGCGCGGATGAGCACCTGCGAGCCCGGGCGCACGGTTTGGAGCTTCGGGCCGTCAAGGCCGGTTTCCAGGCAGGAATTGGACTTGGACAGACCGTCCGTTGCATCGCTACGGATATGGATGAGCATCAGGTCGAAATGCGGCTTGAGATTGAGAAGACCCCGGTCATGTGGGCCCGGATGACCTGGAGCCCTTCGGGCCGGCCCCGGGCGGACACGCTCCGGACGGCGTTTCACGAACCGGGAAAATGCCGTGAGCGCTCTTTCGATGAGGCCGCAGGCGCATCGGGCAGCGTCCCCCTGTATCTGGACGGGGAACTGGCCGCCACGCTTTTCCCCAATCTCACGCGGCTATTGCCTCCCCTGCAGCTGGCCGCGCTGTTGGCCACCACCCGGCTCGTCGGCATGGAATGCCCGGGGCTGCACTCCGTTTACTCGGGCCTGGATCTGACATTTTCCCCGGACCGCACCGGGGCTCCGGAGTTGCACTATCATGTCGCGGACGGCAACCAACGACTGGCCCTGCTTTCGATGGATGTCGAAGCTCCGGGGATGAAGGGGCGGCTTCAAACCTTTTTTCGCCCGACCCCGCAAAGGCAGGCCGCGTTCACGGACATCTGCCGCGAGGTCCTGCCGGACGAATTTTCCGGGCAGCGGGCGCTGATCATCGGGGGATCCCGCGGGTTGGGGGAGGTCGCTGCCAAGCTCCTGGCCGCAGGGGGGGCGGAGGTCCTCATCACCTATTGCCGCGGCGAACAGGACGCAAAACGGATCGTAGAGGAAATCGCAGCTCGCGGGGCGACGGCCGATTGTCGGCCGTTGAACGTGCTGGAGCCGCTGCCGGCGGCGCTCCTGAGCCGGGTCGCGAATCGCCCGAAGCCTCTTTACTTGTATTATTTCGCCACGCCGTTTATTTTTGGGACGGCCAAAGGCCGGTTTTCGACCAAGCGCTTCAACGCTTTCAGTGAGTATTACGTCACGGGGTTTCTGCGGACCGTGCAATCCGTTGCAGCCGCATCCGCCGGGCTGAAAAAGATATTCTACCCGTCCTCGACGGCGATCGATGAACTCCCTTTGGACATGGGAGAATATGCCGCCGCGAAAACGGCCGGTGAAACCCTCTGCGCCTTTTTGCAGAAAACGAACCCCGGAATTGCGATCCACACACCCCGCTTGCCGCGGGTGGCCACCGACCAGACGGTCGGCTTGCTGCCGGTGGGCAACCGGGATCCGGTGCCGGTGCTCGCAGCCCATTTACGCCATCTCAGGCAGTTGACGCCGCAAACGTAGTTTCAAAATTCCGGCGGAATGCCGGCTATTGGAGGTAGTTCATGTTCGGGGAGGCGGCCAGCTCCGGCGAAGCGGCGAAAAACGCATCCAGCACCGCTTCGATCGCCTTCACGCTGACGGCGTTCTGAACCCGCGTGAACAGCGTGTGGCCGAATTGAAAGTTCGCGGCGAAGTAAAGCGTGAACTTGCGAAAGCGCAGCACGGCAGCCCTTTCTTCGAAGTGTTCGGCCGTCAGGCGCAGCAGTTCCTGCGCCGTGGCTGCGAAAACCCCCGGCCCGGGGACATACCCGCCCGTCCACTCGGCGAACACCCACGGCCGGGCAACGGCGATCCGGCCGAGGGCGACCCCGTCGCAGCCGGTCTGTTTCAGCATCCGCAGGCAGGCGTCCGCATCGAAGACGTCCCCGTTCCCGAAAACAGGTATTTTCAGGGCCTGTTTGACCAAACCGATGTAGTCCCACTTGGCGGGACGGGCCCGGCGGTCCGGAGCGACGCGCGGGTGGAACGTCACGGCATCGGCCCCGGCGTCTTCGAAGCGTCGCGCCATGCCGACCGCCGCCGCGGGGTCGTCCTGCCAGCCCGTGCGGAACTTCACCGACACCGGGATGCGCACCGCACGCCGCACGCGCTCGACGATCCCCCAGGCCGCCTCGGGCGTCTTGAGCACTTCCGCCCCGCAACTTCGGCGGCAAATCGCAGTGCTGGCGCAGCCGAAATTGATGTCCACCCCGAAAAAGCCCTCCGCTTCGACCCGGGCGGCCGCCGCGGCCATGCGCTCGGGGTCCGCCCCCATGATCTGGCAAACGAGAAACGGCAGCTCTTCGGCACGCCACCGGAAGTGCCGGGAGACCAGCGGGTTCTCCGTTGGAATGGTTTTGGAGCTGCACATTTCGGAAAACAACAGACCGAAGCCTCCCAGACCGGCCAGCAGCTCCCTGAACGCCACGTGGCCCAGGAAGCTCATGGGTGCGAAGACCAGCCGTTTGGGGATGGTCCTGCTCCCGATGCGCAGCGGCCGGTTCAGCAGGGCGCTGAGCTCCGCGATCGTTGAATGGGGGCCCGTTGTCACAGCGATTTTAAAGGTTGGGTGTTCACGTGTCGGGGTGTTTTGTCTGTCTTGTCGATGCGACGTTGGGTTGCTCGTGGATTTCGGCAGTATAAAATGGTATAAGCCGATTGAGGGTGAGACTGTCGTATTCGACACTGGTTGTCTAGACGTTCGTCCCGTTTCTCCCCAAAATCGAGAACCTGAAACCAATACCTCTAAATACCCAAATACCTGAATACCGATCAGAAGGCAACCATGTCCATCCGCCTGCTCGCCAGAGAACTTTACCGGCTGCGCCTGGAGGTCGAAAGGCTTGAACGCGAGCTGGCTTCGGCCGCTGCCGGGCAGGAGGAGAAAATCGAGGCCGAACTGCGGGCGGCCCGAGCCGAAAGAGGCCGTTTGCGCGCCGCTCTCGACGGCCGGAAAGACTCGCCGGGCAAGCCCCGCTGATGGTTGCGCAACAGCGCCCGCATAGACGGCAGCCGATGCCTCCGGGAAAACGGCCGATCGCTCGCGCCGCGACCCGCCGCGGCGTTGCCGTCGCGGGCGGATTTAATTGCGTTGACAATGGACATGATAAAGGATAGTGATTTCGGGGTTGAAGGAGTGCCCAAGCGGATAAATCCATGACCAGTTCCTCGCGCAGACTCATCCCCGACAACTTCCAGCGCGGCTTCATGCGCACGTTGGGCCCCCTTGTGCGGCTGTTCACGAAATGGGGGGTGAACCCCAATTCGCTCACCTTGGCCGGGGTCCTCATCACCTTTTTTGCGACGATCGCCTTTTTCCTGCAAAGCCCGCGCCTCGGGGGGTTTCTCGTGCTGCTCGGCGGGCTGTGCGATGCCATCGACGGCTCCCTCGCGCGGAACTCCGGCAAGGCCACGCGATTCGGGGCGCTGCTCGACTCGTCGGTGGACCGCTATGCCGAATTCGCCATGCTGTTCGGCATCGGCGGCTATTTCCTCATGACTCAGGACTACCTGAATTCGGCCGGGACCTTCCTGGCCCTGTGCGGCTCCTTCATGGTCAGCTACACGCGCGCCCGGGCGGAGAGCCTGGGGCTGTCCGCCAAGGTGGGCGTGATGCAGCGGCCCGAGCGCATCGTTTTCCTGGGCGCCGGCGCCCTGATCCACCCCATCGCCCTGGCGATCGCCATCTGGATGGTGGCCGTCTTCGCCAATGTCACCGCGTTGCAGCGTCTGCGCTTCGCCTTCAAGCAGGACTCGGGCCCGCCCCTGCAAAAGGATGAAAAACCCGAGCTCAAATCCGTCCCGATCACCAAGGGCAGCACCTGACGGCCTGCGGAATGTTCAGCGTCACCTCCGGAAGTTTCCCCCGACCGGCCCTGTTGCCTTCGACTCGACGTGCCTTGAGGAGGACGAATGCCCGCCGCGCGCAAAACCGATTTTGATGTCGTCATCGTGGGCGCCGGCCCGGCCGGTTTGTTCGCCGCCCATCACCTCTGCGAGCATTCCGACCTCCGGGTGCTGGTCGTCGACAAGGGCAAGGGGCCCCTCAAGCGCCGCTGCCGGATCAACGACTACCGCGAATGCTTCAAATGCAAGCCCTGCGACATCCTGAGCGGCGTCGGCGGGGCCGGCCTTTTTTCCGACGGCAAGCTGAACTTCATCTACAAGCTGGGTAAAACCGACCTCTCCCAGTTCATGCCGGTGCCGGAAGCCGAACGCCTGATCGCGGAAACCGAAACGGTCTTCAAACGCTTCGACATGGACGGCCCGGTGTACCCGACCGACATGGACCGGGCCCTCGAGATCCGCAAACACGCCAAGCGCTTCGGCATCGACCTGCTCATCATCCGCCAGAAGCACATCGGCAGCGACCGTCTGCCCGCCGCCATCGCCGCCATGGCCGACCATCTCCGGGCGCGGGGGGTGACCATCCGCACCTCGGAGGAGGTGAAGGACATCGTCTTGTCCAACGGCCGTGCGGCCGGCGTCAGCACCGGCCGCGGCCGCTACTCGGCCCGGCAGGTGATCCTGGCGCCGGGACGCGTCGGCGCCGACTGGGTTGGGGCGATCGCCCATAAATTCAAGCTGGGGCTGAAGCAGCGCGGCATCGAGGT
>Ga0316600_10001358_pt1 | contig 11223 bp, 9 predicted proteins | sample OWC_soil_day5_CT_FD_207652 | JGI IMG/M metagenome (GOLD analysis project Ga0316600, IMG submission 207652) | Wetland soil microbial communities from Old Woman Creek delta, Ohio, United States - OWC_soil_day5_CT | ecosystem: Environmental > Terrestrial > Soil > Wetlands | place: USA: Ohio...
GAGCCAGCGTTGCGACTTCTCGAGCTTCAGCAGGTCGGCGGCGGTGACGAGGCCGATCCGCTGAGCCTTCTCCAGCACCAGCAGCAGCAGCTGAGCGTTCGCATAGGCATCGGCAATCGCGTGGTGTCGCCCGATCGGCGGCAGTCCGAAATGCCGCGTCCAGTCGTCGAGCGAGTCGTTCTGCGTGTTGGGAAATAATGCCGGCAGGATGCTGGCCAGATCGAGGAACCGCGTGCGCACACGGATGCCGAGACTGTCGTGCAGCTGGCGCGTCAGAACGGTCGAGTCGAACTCCGCGCGGAAGGCGACCGCCGTGGAGCCATCGAGAAACTCTAGGAACGACAGCAACGCTCCCACTGGCTCCGCTCCGGCACGCTGTTCCTGGCCGCCGATCTGGTGGATCAGGATGTTGTCCACGCGGCTCTCGGATTCCTGGCGGACGACGACCTCGAACGCGTCGCCATGCTGGACGGCCCGGTCGGCGACAGCGACGCCGCCGATCGAGATGATCCGGTCGCTCATCATGTTGGGCCCGGTGGTCTCGAGATCCATTGCGACGAACCGCGCGAGCGACAGGAGCCCCGCCGTAATACTGCGATCGTCCTGCGCGCGCTGCTTCGCTCGCACACGGAGGGCGGCGAGGCGCGCGCGTACGTCGGGCGGCAGCGCCTGGCGAGTGCGCCGTCTCACCACCGAACGCTGGAATGGCAGCCGCATCATGCCGTTGCCGCGGGGCGCTGCCCCTACTGCCCGACCGCCTGCTCGAGTTGCACCTGCAATGCGCGCGCCTGCCGGAACGATTCCTTCAGCATGCGCTGGTCGAGATCGTTGAGTGCATACGGATCGATGCGATTCAGGGCCGCGTGCGAGCGCTGGTACTTGGCCTCCTGAGCGCCGGACGACTCCTGCTCGAGCTCGCCGCGCTGCGCGCGCAGCCGCAACATCTGCAGGAAGTGATAGGCCTCGACCGCCGAGGCCATCTGGCGCTCCTCAATGTTGAGCCGCCGACCAGCGAGCCTCAGTCGCTGCGACGTGTTGGTCTCGCCTATTCCGAGGGCCAGCGCGAAAGCCCGCGCCGCATCCACGAAGATGCGCGTGCCGTGAGTCTTCAGGTCGAGGGTGCCGGCATGCTCGCCGTCGTCGGTCCGGAACTTGCGGATCACGCCGAGCGGAGGTTCGGCCTGCCGCGCGTTTGCGACCAGCATGCGGAGGAACAGCCGGTTCTCAGAGGAGACGTTTCCCAGCCAAGCGCGCAGACTCTCCGCGAGCTCGACCTTTCCCGCGAGCGCGCGGAAGTCGAAGAAGATATTGGCGCCGAGCAGGGCCTCCGGTGTCGGCTCGCGCATCCATCCGGCGAACTTTGCCCGCCACTCGATCGTGTCGAGGCAGTACTCGGGATTGCTCGCCATGATGTTGCCGGGGCAAAGCGGGAAATCGAGTTCCGCGAGCCCGTCGTTGGCGGCGCGCGCGAATGCGAGCAGGCGCTCCCGGATGGCGGCCGACGCGCCCGTCGCGCCCTGGAAGAGGATCGCGTTGTCCTGGTCCGTCGCGACCGTTTGCTCGCGGCGCCCCTCGCTGCCTACGGAGAGCCAGCACCAGTCCAGGTCGTCGATCTCGAACCGGGGCAGCAGCAGGTCGAACAACCTGTGCGTCAGTGCATCGTTGAGCGCGGTGATCGTGTGCGTGAGCGTCTCGGCAGCCGCGCCCATCACGACGAGGTTGCCCGTGAGCGAGTCGATGTCCCTCGTAACTCGCTTCAGGCCCGCGATGTCCCGCGCGTTCCGGATGGACTGCAGGACGTTGCGCATCGTCAAGCGCTGCAGCCCGAAGAGGTCGCGCTCGGAGACGACGCCGACGAGGCGGCCTTCCCGCGTGATCACGAGCTGGTGCAGGCCGCGCTGCGCCATGTGCGCCAGGGCCTCCTGCGCGGTCGCCATCTCGTCCAGCGTGCCGGGGTCCGCGGTCATGACTGCCATGACCGGCGTGGACAGGTTCACACCCTGCAGCACGACACGTTCCATAAGATCGGTGAGTGTAAAGATTCCCACCGGCCGCTGCGTCGAATCGACGACGGCAATGGTCCCGATCCGTTCGTTCCGCATGGTCTCGAGCGCCGCGCGGATCGGCGTGCCTGCGTCGCAGAAGACGGGGGCCCGCCGCACGACCGTTCGAAGTGACTCGAGCATGGTCTGCTGCTCGAGGGCACGCTGGGTGAAATTCTTGCGTAACTGCCCGAGCGAGTGCTGGACGATACCGGCGAGCGCCTGCGTGCAGACGTCCGCGAACGGGCCAGAGGTCTGTCGCAGTTCGTCGAAATCCGCCCGCCCCAGCCGATAACAGAAGACGTCCTCTGTCGCCTCGAAGCGGCGCGTCCCGGCCGAGCCCGCTGCCAGCGCCGCCATCGGGAAGCACTCGCCGGGACCGCGCACTTCGTCGTCGCCCGCGACCGCCATGTTGCGCACGCGCACGTGACCGCGCTGGATGATGTGCAGGTGCTGCGCCATCCCGTCGGCCGGATCCACGATGGTCGTGCCGACGGGGAAGTACGCCAGCTGCGCGCGTTCGGCGATGAACTCGAGGTCCTTGCGCGCCATCCGTGAGAACGGTACGTGGCCCCGTAGGAAACGCAGGGTCGACTCCACGATGAGGGCGGGTGTAGCCACGAACTGAAAGCTACACCCGCCCCGCCGTCGTTGCATCCCCCGTCAGTGCGAGGTCGCCTTCGAAGCAAGGATGCCGGTGTTCTGGCGCGCGTAGAGCTCGGGCCAGAGATCCTCCGAGCGCTTGTCCCGGAACAGCAGCGAGCCGAGCAGCACCGCGAGGAAGCCGAGCGGGATCGAGATGATGCCCGGATTCTTGAGTTCGAACGCCGGCTTCTCGAGGCCCATGATGGACCGCTCCTTGCCCTCGACCTTGGCCAGGTCGTCCTGGGCTTTCTTCACCGCCTTGTCGAGCCCCGCGAGGTCGAGCCTGGCCTGCTCGGCGACGTGCGTTTCGGTCGAAGCCAGCGCGGCCTCGATCGCACTGCGCTTCGCCGCTTCGCCGTCCAGCACCTTCTGCGCAGCCGCGCGGACTGCCTGCGGATACGTCACGTTTGGCGAGACCAGCGTCAGGCCGACCGCGAGGACCGTGCCGACGATCATGCCGAGCACGATGCCGCCGGTGTTGCAGCGCCTCCAGTACAGCGTCAGGAGCACGCAGGGGAAGTTGGCCGACGCGGCGACCGCGAAGGCCAGCGCCACGAGGTGCGCGACGTTCTGACCCTTGGCGGCGATGCCGATCGTGATTGCCATGGCACCCACGACCACCGTCGCAATTCGGGCGGCGCGCACCTGCATTTGCGGCGGAACGACGTCGCCGCCGTGATACACGCCCACGTAAAGGTCGTGCGCAATCGCCGAGGCCGCCGCGAGCACGAGCCCCGCGACCACCGCGACGATCGTCGCGAAGGCGACCGCGGAGACGAACGCCAGCATGAAGTTGCCGAGGAACGACTCCGGGCCACCGCCGAGGTACTGCGCCAGCAGCGGGCCGGCCATGTTGCCGCCGGCATCGACGGCCGCGATCGCGGCCGGACCGACGTGCTTGGCGGCCCCGAAGCCGAGGAACAGCGTAAGCACGTAGAAGCCACCGATGATGGCCATGGCCCACACCACCGACTTGCGCGCCTGCTGCGCCGTCGGCACGGTGAAGAACCGCATCAGAATGTGCGGCATGCCGGCGGTGCCGAATACGAGCGCCAGGCCGAGCGAGATCTGATCGATCGGATTCTTGAAGTAGAGGCCCGGCTCGAGGAAGCGCTGGCCGAGTTCGGCCGCCGACATGTTCTTCGCCGGATCGCCGAGCAGCGAAGCGACCTTCGCCTGCACCTTCGGATCGCCGACCACGTCCTGCAGGAAGGCCGGCAGCGAGAAGCCGTAGGGCAACCACACCAGCATCACGAGCACCAGCGAGGCGATCACGAGCAGGATGGCCTTGATGATCTGCACCCAGGTCGTGGCGACCATGCCGCCGAACAGCACGTAGGCGAGCATCAGCACGCCCACCGCGATCACGGAGATCTCGTAGTCGATGCCGATCAGCGTCTTCACCAGCACGCCGCCGCCGACCATCTGCGCCGTCAAGTAGAACGTCGAGACCGTGATGACCGAGATCGCGCCGACGACGCGCATCGCCCTCGGGTTGTTGCGGTACGCAAGGATGTCGGGCAGCGTGTACCGGCCGATGTTGCGGCAGGGCTCCGCGATCACCAGCAGCACCGTGATGTAGGCAACGAGCCAGCCGACGGAGTACATGAAGCCGTCATAGCCGTACTGCGAGATCAGACCGGCGATGCCGAGGAAGGAGGCCGCCGACAGGTAGTCGCCCGCGATCGCCCAGCCGTTCTGCAGGCCCGACACGCCGCCACCAGCGGTGTAGAAATCGGACGCCGACTTCACGCGCTTCGCCGCAAGGTACGTGACATACATCGTCAGCGTGATGATCGCCGCGAACACCAGGAAGGTGATCCAGCGATACTTGTCGGAGACTGCGCCCTGCGCGAAGGCGGCGCCGCTGGAAACGGTCAGGACGCCCGCGATTCCCCAGGCGAGCCAGCGTCGATACGTGGTCTGCATGGTTCAGCCCCCCTTCTTCTCGTAGTCGGCCGCGATCTCGCGGGCCATGCGGTCGAAGTCGCGGTTGGCCACCCTCGAGTAATAGATCGCGATGCCCCAGGCGACGACGAATTCGCTCAGCGCGAACAACAGCCCGAAGTTGACGACGCCCCAGACCTTGACCTTGTAGAGGTCCTGGAAATAGGCGGCGCCGATCGGCAACAGGAAGTAATAGAACACCGAAAAGACCATCAGTCCCGTGAGGACCAGCTGTTTCCTGAGGTGCAGCTTCTGGAAGCGCGGATCGGCGATCACCGCGTTCCAGTCGATGTTGGGCGCTGTGGCCATGCGATTCTCCTCGTTGTGACGCGGGCAGCCGCTGTACTTCGCGGGGTGAATCTAGCAAGGGCCCGGTCCGGGCCCACTGCGACATTGGTCGAATGCGGGCCGCCCGATGCGCCGTCAGCGGTTCATGCGATATTCGACCAGCTGGGCCACGACCGAGGGATCAGCCAGGGTCGTAATGTCGCCGAGCTGGTCGTGCTCGTTCGCGGCAATCTTGCGCAGGATGCGGCGCATGATCTTGCCCGAGCGCGTCTTCGGCAGACCGGGCGCCCACTGGATGAAGTCCGGCGTGGCGATCGGGCCGATCTCGCGGCGCACCCACTCCCGCAATTCCTTGCGCAACGGCTCGCTGGGCTCGGCGTCGAACACGAGCGTGACGTAGGCGTAGATGCCCTGCCCCTTGATGTCGTGCGGACATCCGACGACCGCTGCCTCGGCAACCTTGGGGTGCGCCACCAGCGCACTCTCGATCTCGGCCGTGCCGAGGCGGTGTCCCGCCACGTTCAGCACGTCGTCGACCCGCCCCGTGATCCAGTAATACCCGTCCTCGTCGCGCTTCGCGCCGTCGCCGGTGAAGTAACGTCCGGGGAACGTCTTGAAGTACGTGTCGACGAATCGCTGGTGGTCGCCGAACACCGTGCGCATCTGCCCGGGCCAGCTGTCCGTGATCACGAGGTTGCCTTCGCAGGCGCCCTCGAGCTCCTTGCCGTCGTTGTCGACGATCGCGGGGTATACGCCGAAGAACGGCAGCGTGGCCGAGCCGGGCTTCTGGTCGATCGCCCCGGGCAGCGGCGTGATGAGGATGCCGCCGGTCTCCGTCTGCCACCACGTATCGACGATCGGGCAGCGGTCATCGCCGACCACGCGGTGATACCACTCCCAGGCTTCGGGGTTGATCGGCTCGCCCACGGTGCCGAGCAGGCGCAGCGACTCACGCGAGTGCTTCTTCACCGGCACATCGCCCTCGCGCATCAGCGCCCGGAGCGCCGTCGGCGCCGTGTAGAAGACCGTCACCTTGTGCTTGTCCACCGCCTGCCAGAAGCGGCTGACGTCGGGATAGTTCGGCACCCCCTCGAACATCACCGAGGTCGCGCCGTTGGCGAGCGGGCCGTAGACCACGTAGCTGTGACCCGTGACCCAGCCGACGTCCGCGGTGCACCAGAAGATGTCGTCCTCACGCAGGTCGAAGACGGCTTCGTGGGTGAGCGCCGCATAGACGAGATAACCGCCGCTGGTGTGCAGGACGCCCTTCGGCTTGCCGGTCGATCCGGAGGTGTAGAGGATGAAGAGCGGGTCCTCGGCGTCCATCTCCGCCGGCTCGCACTCGTCCGGCTGTGCGTCCACCAGCTCGTGGTACCACTGGTCGCGCTCGTACATGGCCACCGGCGAGGCCGTGCGGCGCACCACGAGGACGTGCCGCACGCTCTCGGTACCGGGCGCGCTCAACGCCTGGTCGACGTTGCTCTTGAGCGGGACTCGCTTGCCGCCACGAACGCCCTCGTCCGCCGTGATCACGACGGTCGACGCGCAGTCGGAGATGCGGCCGGAGAGGGAATCCGGCGAGAACCCGCCGAACACGACGGAATGGATCGCGCCGATGCGCGCGCAGGCGAGCATGGCCACCGCCGCCTCGGGAATCATTGGCAGGTAGATGGTGACGCGGTCGCCCTTCTGCACTCCAAGCGACCGCAGCGCGTTTCCGAGCTTGCAGACGCGGTAATACAGCTCGCGGTAGCTGATCCGCTCGGACTCGTTCGGATCGTCGCCTTCCCAGATGATGGCCGTCTTGTCGCCGCGGCGGGCGAGGTGGCGGTCGAGGCAATTAGCCGCGACGTTCAGCTGCCCGTCTTCGAACCAGCGGATGCGGAAGTCGCGCGCATCGAAGCTGACGTCCTTGACCTTGCCGAAGGGCCGCAGCCAGTCGAGGCGCTGCGCCATCCGCCCCCAGAAGCCCTCCGGGTCCCGGACCGACTCCTCGTAGAGGCGACGGTAGTCGTCGTGACGGTACCTTGCTGCGGCGGCAAACGGCGCCGGCACCGTGTAGAGCTTGGTCATGTCCTTGTCTCCCCGTCAGTCGAGTGCAGCCCGGATTCGCGCCGCGTGCTCAGCCAGCAGCTTCGGATCCGCCATGTCCCGCGCATGAAAACGGAAGTCCACGCCCTCGTAGCGTGGCAACACGTGAAAATGAATGTGAAGCACGCTCTGGCCGGCGCCGCGGCCGTTCAGCTGCGCGATCATCAGGCCCGGCGGGTCGAAGGCTCGCTTGACTGCGTGGGCCACGCGCTGGGTCGTGAGAATGGTGGCCGCCAGGAGATCTGGCGGCAGGTCGAAGACGGTCTCGGCCGCGAACTTCGGCACCACGAGCGTGTGGCCGTCGGATTGCGGCATCACGTCCATGAAGGCGAGCGTCGAGTCGTCCTCGAGGACCTTGTGGGCCGGGATCTCGCCACGCAGGATGCGGGCGAACACGTTGTTCGGGTCATACGCCATGGCTTTGACCGGGGCTGCGTTCCGGATCCGAGTATAGCCAGCCCGGCACGGCCTGCCGCATCGTCATTCGACCAAAGGATGAGGGTCGGCTATTGCCCGAACACCCACTGGACCAGCGCCGCCTGCACGGCCTCGCCCACCCCGGCCCCGGCGAGGGGGTGATTGAGGATGACGACGGTGACATAGGTGCGGCCGGAGGCGGCATTCACGTAACCCGCCAGCGCGCTGACATCGTCGAGGCTGCCCGTCTTCATGCGCAGGCGGCCCTGCATCTCGGGCGCCCGGAAGCGGCGACGCAATGTGCCGTCGGTGGCCGACAGGGGCAGCGACGCAGCGAACTCCGGCATGTACTGGCTCCGCCACGCCGCAAGGAGGACGTCGCCGAGACCGGCCGCGGTGATGCGCTCCTCCCGCGAGAGGCCGGAACCGTTCTCGAGCACGAGGTCGGGAATCGCAATGCCGCGTGAGGCGAGAAAGTCCACGATCACCTGCCGCCCCGCGGCCGTCGTGCCCGGACGTCCGGCCTTTTCCACCGCCAGGGTCAGCAGCAGGTGCCGCGCCATCACGTTGCTCGAGTACTTGTTGACGAGGCGGATCACCTCGGCGAGCGACAGGGAGTCGTGCGTGTACAACAGGTGCGCGTCTGCCGGCACCGGGCCGAGCCGCATGCCTCCGTTCAACGTGCCCCCCGTCTGCTGCCAGAACGTCCTGAACGTCCCGTAGGCGTAGTCCGGCGGGCGCATGACCACGCGCGTCACGGAAAACGGGCCGCAACCCGATGCATAGCGCCCCGTCAGGCTGACGCGACTGCCCATCGCGCCGTCGGGCATCGCCACCACCACGCCTCCGGAGCCGCGCCGGCAAGCGCCCTTGTCCAGCTTCACCGAGTTGTCGATGACGAGGTTCGCCGGCCAGGGGTTGGCGCTGACGCGCACGGATCCGCTGCCGACGTCCGGGATCACGCTCAGGGTGACGGTCTGGAAATTGACCATCAGCGCGTCCGGGAGCACGTTGTAGGTACGGTACGGCCGGTTGTCGAACGCGCCACGGTCGTCGCCCTGCGGCGCGAAGTAGCTATTGTCGATGATCACGTCGCCCGTCACGCGCTCGATGCCGGCCCCCCGGAGTCCGCTGACGAAGCCCCACCAGCGATCGGCCGTCATGAACGGGTCACCGCCGCCCACCAGCACGAGATTGCCGTCGAGCACCTGGTCCCGCACCGGGCCGGTGGCGTATGCGCGGGTCTCCCACGTGTAGGCCGGCCCCAGGATCTCGAGCGCCGCGTAAGTGGTGAGCACCTTCATGGTCGACGCCGGATTGCGCGGCACCTGCGAGTTGTAGCTGACGATGGGCTCGTCCCGCCCGACCTCGCGCACCAGCACGCTGAGGCTGGTGCCGGGAACGCGACGTTGCGCCAGGACGCGCTCGACCTCGGGCGGCAGGTACGGGCGGTCGCGCGCCTGGAGCGCGGCAGGAACGCTGATCAAAAGCAGGAGGCTGGCGAAGAGTCGTGTTCGCAGGGACATCGCTTGGAATCCGGGGAATGACCGCGATGATACGTGATCACGCTGGCGAGGCGGGGCTCTCCTCCGCATACTTCGCAACCCGCGGCGAGGAAGGACCATGCGCACGATCTGGAACACGATGCTCAAGGGCCTGGTGGCGATCCTGCCGATCGGGCTCACGCTGTACCTCGTGTACTGGCTGGCGGTGACCGCCGAGCGGCTGTTCTCGAGCGTGCTCAAGCTCGTGGTCCCGGCCGACGCGTACTGGCCGGGACTCGGCCTGCTCGCGGGCCTGCTGGTGTTGTACGGGGTGGGGCTCGCGGTCAACGCCTACTTCGTGCGCCGCGCGCTGCGCCTGAGCGACCAGCTGTTCGCCCGCATCCCGGTCGTGAAGACCATCTACCTGGCAATCCGCGACTTCATGCGGTTCTTCCCGTCGTCGGGCCAGGGCAGCGACCTGAAGCGCGTCGTGATGGTGCCCTTCGGACCCGGCAAGATCATCGGCTTCGTGACGGCGGAGTCCGGCTCGGCGCTGGGCATCAACGACCCGGCGGGCGACACGGTCGCCGTCTACCTGCCGATGAGCTACATGGTGGGGGGCTATACCGTGTTCCTGCCGCGGCACCTGATCGAGCCGACGTCGCTCACGGTCGAGGCCGGCATGCGCATCGCCCTGATGGGTGGCGTGCAGAGCGCGCAGCCCGCGGCCCCGCCGCCACCCGGCCGGAGCACCTGAGTTGCGCGCCAGCATCATTCCCGTAACGCCGTTCGCGCAAAACTGCTCGCTCGTCTGGTGCGAGCGCACCGGGGCCGGCGCAGTGGTGGACCCGGGCGGCGACCTGGACAAGATCCTGGCCGCCGCGCGCCGGGAGAACGTGCGCCTCGAGCAGATCCTGCTGACGCATGCGCACATCGATCACGCCGGCGGCACGGCGGAACTCGCGCGGAACCTGAAGCTCCCCATCGTGGGGCCGCACAGGGGCGACCAGTTCTGGATCGACGGTCTGCCCGAGCAGGCGAGGATGTTCGGCTTCGACCGTTGCGACAGATTCGAGCCCGACCGCTGGCTCGACGAGGGCGACCGCGTAGAGGTCGGCGACCTGGAATTCGAGGTGCGCCACTGCCCCGGGCATACCCCGGGCCACGTCGTGTTCTACTCCGCTGCCGAACGGCTCGCGTTCGTCGGCGACGTACTGTTCGCCGGCTCGATCGGCCGCACGGATTTCCCGGGCGGGGACTACGACACGCTCATTCGGGCGATCCGCGGCAAATTGTTTCCCCTGGGGGACGACGTGCGGTTCGTACCTGGGCACGGGCCGATGTCGACGTTCGGGGAGGAACGGCTCGGCAATCCGTTCGTGAGCGATGCCGCGGTGGGGGCTCGCCGATAGCGGACGGCCGCCGCCGTCAGGTTTCGCTTTTCCGCCGCCCGCGACCCGTCTTGACGCGCTTTTCGGATCCTTCGTACCCGTCGATCGACACGCCCAGGTCGCGGGCACGGCGCTGCCCCTTGCGACGGTCATCGTGATGCTCGTAGCGGCACGTGCAGTCCGACCGGTCGCAATTCTTGAGCGGCACCGCGGGAGCCTCGCGGGACAGGAAGCGCTTGCCCCGCAGGGCCCTCGCGACGTCGCACGCGCGCGGCCCCGTAGCGATGGTGACCGCGTGGTAGGAACTGGTCTTCTTTTTCGGCACGGCGGGCGCCGGCTCGGCCTCCGAATCGCCGAAAAATCCCCTCGCCCGTCGCAGCAGCGTGCTTACCACCGTGGTTACTCCAGACCCACTGGCTTTCGAGACTAGCCGCTTCGACCGTGTCCCGGAGTGACGGGCCTCTCATCCCTCTAGGAATCCGGCCCTTGCCGGCCTTGCGCCATGGGCCGAAACTGCCGGGGTCGAACCCGAACAGAGTCCTGCATGGCCACGACCCGCCGGTCCGCGCCCGAGGCGCCCTTCCAGTCCATCTATCGGCACGGGTTCGTGCGGGTTGCCGTGGCAACCCCGCGGGTCGAAGTCGCTTCGCCGGCTTACAACGTCGACCAGACCATCGCATTGGCCCGCCGCACGGCCGCCGAAAGGGCCGTGCTCGCCGTGTTCCCGGAACTCGGACTGTCGGCCTACTCGAACGAGGACCTGTTCCAGCAGGATGCCCTGCTCGACGCAGCGCTCGCCGCGCTCCGGCGACTGGTGACCGAGAGCCGCGAGATTCCCGTGGCGCTCGTCGTGGGCGCGCCAATCCGGGCCGATGACCGACTGTTCAACTGCGGCCTCGTCGTGTACCGCGGGCGGAT
>Ga0316600_10001362_pt1 | contig 11195 bp, 8 predicted proteins | sample OWC_soil_day5_CT_FD_207652 | JGI IMG/M metagenome (GOLD analysis project Ga0316600, IMG submission 207652) | Wetland soil microbial communities from Old Woman Creek delta, Ohio, United States - OWC_soil_day5_CT | ecosystem: Environmental > Terrestrial > Soil > Wetlands | place: USA: Ohio...
TAAAAGCGGCTCGTGAAATTTCCGATGCCGTTAAAATCTTAGAGACCTATCCCAATGTTGCCATGGAACACGCCGTTGCAGCCAAATCTTATGAGAATGCCATGGAGAAGGCCTATCACAAAGCCCTCGCTCATCTCTTCAAAAAGACAGATACCGTCTATATGCTGAAAATGAGGGAGATCTATCGGCACCTCAGCAACGCAGCAGATCGAAGTGATGAAGCAGCAAACATCATCTGCAGCATCGTGATGAAGGCCACCTAATTTTTATAAATTCGAAATCCGAAGCACGAAACCCAAAACAATCTAAAATGACCGAAATTCAAAATTCTAAACTCAAGATAATATTTTGAAAATTAGGCCATTTGGATTTTGAATTTGCTTGCCCTGTTAAGTAGGAATTGAGTCATCTCCTGGTTTGATTTTGAGATTTGCGTGTGAAATTAAGATCATTAATTTGTAACAACATTACTTAACAGGGTAAAGATTTTGTTATTCGAATTTCGAGCTTTCCAACGGAGTATCTATTTCTCGCGATCCCAAATTGTGAGGTCGAATGAATCTTAAGACGGAAGTCCTAATCATTGGAGGCGGTGTAACGGGAGTTGGGATTTCAAGAGATTTGGCATTAAGAGGAATCCCTTCTGTCCTGATTGAGAAGGGAGATCTTGCCTCCGGGGCTTCGGGTCGAAATCATGGGCTCCTCCATAGTGGGGGGAGATATGTGGTCTCGGACCCCGAAGCAGCACGCGAATGCATTGCTGAAAATCGACATCTCAGAAAGATTGCACCCCAGTGTATTGAAGAAACAGACGGTCTTTTCATCACGCTTCCTGAGGATGGTCTCGATTTCAGAGAGAAATTTCTTCGAGCCTGCCAAGGTGTAGGAATTCAAACCACTCTTCTCACTCGGGATGAAACCCTCGAATTAGAGCCCGAACTTAATCCCAATCTTATCAGTGCTGTAAAAGTCCCAGATGGGGCGATCGACCCATTCACTTTGGTTTTAGAAAATGCCAAGGATGCAGAAGGACATGGAGCGAAAATCCTTCTTCATACCGACATTACCTCTTTGATCCTGGATGGTGATAAAATTAGAGAGGTAAGGGCAAAAGATCTCCTTCAAGAAGAAGAATATAATATTGAGGCATCCTTTATCGTCAATGCCACAGGAGCCTGGGCAAATCAATTCCTGAAACTTGCTGGCCTTCACATCGGCATGGCCCTTTCTAAAGGATCAATGCTAATCACCAACCAGAGGCTCAATCATAGTGTGATCAATCGCTGTCGGCCTGCTGCAGATGGGGACATTGTTGTCCCAAACCATACGGTTTCCATTCTGGGAACCACCTCCATCCGTTTGGAAGAGGTCGAAAATTTTGGAGTCACTGGGCACGAGGTCTCCCTTTTAATTCAAGAGACATCGAAGATGATTCCCGCTATCCAAGAAACCCGATTGATCCGGGCCTACGCAGGCATCAGGCCTTTATTTCAATCCGAAGAAAAGGGGAATGATCGTGCAATCAGCCGGGGGTTTGTCCTCATTGACCACGGGAAAAGAGATGGGATTAAAAATTTGATCACCATCACAGGCGGGAAATTAATGACGTATCGGTTGATGGCAGAAAAAACTTCTGGCCTCATCTGTGAAAAGATGGGGAAGGATCTACCCTGCTCGACTCATTTGAAACCTCTCCCTGGAGCCAACAGACCTACCCATCTAAAAGAACGACTCAAACAATTCTCAAAGGAACAGGGGGAAACCCTCTGCGATTGTGAGTTCATTCCAAGAAAAGAGATCGAAGAGGTCCTAGGAAGAGAGAAATTAAAAGAGTTTCAAGATATCCTTCATCGGACACGTCTCGCCAAAGGGACATGTCAGGGGGGTTTTTGTGCCTATCGTCTTTTTGGAGTGCTACACGATTTAAAGATGGCAGACGGGGACACCAATAAAATATTAAAGGCTTTTCTTGAGGAGCGGTGGAAAGGGATTCGACCGATTCTCTGGGGAACAGCACTCAAGGAAGAAGAATTGATTGAATCGATTTATAAGGGAATCTTTAATCTCTAGGGTTCAAGGACCCTACCATTGCGGGATGCAGAACGCGTAATGCGGAGTAAAAATTCCGAAATCCGCATTTGGTGTAACCCATGCATTACGACCTCATCATCATTGGAATGGGACTCTCAGGACTGATGGCTGCCAAAACAGCTGTGGAGGCTGGTCAAAAGGTCCTTCTCGTTGGAAAGGGAATGGGGTCCCTTTGCCTCTTTTCAAATACGATCGATGTCCTGGGAAATCTCCCGAATAATATCAAAATGAAGGATGGCCTTTTCCAATGGATCGTAGACCATCCCAAACATCCCTATTCTAAAATAGGCTTAGAGAAAATTGAAGAAGCCCTTTCTTCCTTTCTTTCTCAGTTTCCACCTCCTTATTCTTTTCAAACGATTGATAATATGAATTGCCTCCTTCCAACAGGTGCTGGAACGCTTCGACCGACCTATCTCATCCCAAAGACTATGGTTGAAGGAACCCGGGTCGACGAAGGGAATACACTCATCGTTGGATTGAAAGGTTTTAAAGATTTTTATGCTCATTACGTGGCTAACCAGCTAAAGTGTCGTGGGATTAACCTTCAACTTCACGACCTTTCTTATCAGGAAATTACTGCCACTGCTTTGGCAAGGTTAATGGAAACAAAATCTTTCAGAGAGAGGATCGGCAGTGAGATTAAAAAACAACTTCAAAGGGAAGCGAAGATTGGCCTTCCTGCTCTCTTAGGAGTGCACAATCCCATGGAGGTTAAGGAAGATCTGGAGGAGATCATCGGTGCCAAGATTTTCGAAATCCCACTTCTCCCCCCATCGATTCCAGGGATGAGAATCTTTAACCGTTTTAAAGAATGGCTGATCCAGAAAGGCGTTCTATTTCTTTTAGGGTATTCCGTTTCAAAAGCAACCACAAAAGGGAAAAAATGTGAAGGGATTGAAGTGTTTCATCCTCCTGTTACCACTTCGTACTCTGCCGATTGTTATATCCTTGCTACAGGACGTTTTGTCGGCGGAGGTCTAAAGGCCAATAATGAAACGATCTTCGAGCCGATCTTCAATTTACCGCTCTCTCAACCCCCCTCACGTGAAGATTGGTTTAGAAACTCTTTCTTCGGCGATCTCCCGCACCCAATTTATCAGGCCGGTATTTTAACCAATGCATCCTTTCAACCGGTGGATGAAAGAGGGAGGTTAACTTTAGAAAATGTATGGGTGGTAGGCTCAATCTTAGCCTATCATCACGCTATTGATGAAAAATCAAGGGAAGGGATTGAGATTGCCACGGGATATAGGGCAGCCAGGCATGCACTTGAAAAATAACGCATATCGTTAAGCACTGAGCACATAGCCATATGGAAGCACCAAATTACAAATAAGTTTCAATAACCAAAATTCGAAATTTCAAACAAAATCGTTTTGGTCATTGGACATTGGTATTTGGAGTCTATTTGGAATTTGGCATTTGGGATTTGGAAATTGAAATTGCACAAAAGGCCGAATTGAAAACCTTTTTATGAAAGAATCCACAAAAGCAGATTGGCCTAAAAATAATGCTGATGTTTGTATCCGTTGTGCGACCTGCATGGCAGTCTGCCCTGTCTCAAGGGTGACGCCAAAATTTCCAGGGCCGAAACAGGCCGGTCCCGGGGCTCAACGATTTCGAAGACCGGGTGAGCCTTCTGTCGATGAATGGATCGACCTCTGCATTGGATGCCACCTCTGTGATATGGTTTGTTCTTCTGGAGTAAATATCTCTGAACTGAACCTCATTGCCAAAGCAAAATACCTGGATGAAAAAGGAAGGCCCTTCCGGGATTGGCTCCTCACCCATTCCTATCTTTTAGGCCGTCTTGGATCCTTTTTCTCTTCTCTCATCAATCGTCTCTTGAGAAACTCCCAAATCAAATGGTTGGTGGAGGCTCTCCTGAGAATAGACCAAAGAAGAGAAATCCCAGGTTATGAATCTCCCACTTTCAGACAATGGTTCAGAAAGCACCAGTCTCAAGGCAATCCCCCCTCACCCCCCTTTAGCAAAGGGAGGAGGGGGGGATTTGAACCTCACCCCAACGATAAAAAAAAGGTCGCCTATTTTTATGGCTGCTATATCAATACCAACGAGGTCGATGTGGGAAAGGCCACCGTTCAAGTTCTTGAAGCAAATGGCTTTCAAGTGACTCTGCCTCCTCAGAAATGTTGTGGCATCCCTATGCTTGGGAACGGAGATTTCAATGGGGCAAAAAAATTGGCCCATTATAATGTTCCTTCCTTTCTTAATACGATTCGGTCCGGTTCTGACATCATCTTTTCTTCAACCAGTTGTGGCCATATGATCAAACATGAATATAGCCATCTCTTAAACATTCCAGGGGCTGAAGAGGTGGCGAAACGCACTTTCGATCTCTTTGAGTATTTAAGGAATCTACAGGAATCAAACGGTTTTAAGATTAATTTTAATGAACTTCCTCTCAAGGTAGGTTATTTTGCCCCATGCCATTTAAGGACTTTGGGGATTGGCCTCCCAGCCCTTGAAATTCTTCGACTCATCCCAGGCCTTAAAATTGACAATATCGAGGCGGATTGTTGTGGAATGGGGGGAACTTTTGGTTTTAAAAAAGAAAAATATGAGATCTCTCAAGAGATAGGGAAGGATTTAAAAGAAGCAATTGACCGAATAAATCCAGAGATAGTGCTCACCGACTGCGAAGGTTGCCGCATGCAGATTCGCCACCTGACAGGCTTGAAGGTGCTTCATCCTATCCAGATTTTGAGGGATGCATTGATGCGTTGATAGGGAGAAAGGGAGACGCGGAGAGGGGGAGAAACATCTCTACTAATTGAGCCTCAAGAACCCTGCTCCATCTCTTGTGCTGCTTCATCGCACGTTTCCACCTACAAAGAGTGAAGATTGGTTATTAAAGGTATTGAAGATTTACAATTGAAATAGATAGTACAATCTATGCAGGGGTTAGTAAAATGGATCCAACGAGTGTAAAAATATTCTCCGAAGTCGATGAATCTTTTGGAAAGAAATAATCAGCATATTGACACGAAAATTTCCGATATTTGTCAGCGAAGACTGAATAGTTCTTTCATGCAGGACCAAGCTTCTGCTGAAGACCAATCCCTTTGTCCTATAATCTTCCCTACCAGCATCCCTTCTTGGTCAACAAGGTATAACTGTGGAAGCCAACCCCTGACTCCATATTGATCCATAGTCTTTTCTTTCAAGAGCAAGAGAACAGGAAGTGTGATCTTGTTTTGATCGACGATTTTTTGAGCGGCCTTCTTTCTTTCTCCGTCAATGGTAATAAAAAGGAAAACTAACGTATCGCTTTTACCTTGGGAGAATTTTTCAAGAGCTAACAGCTCTTCTCTGCAAGATAGTCACCAAGTGGCCCAAAAAACAATGAGCACAGGTTTACCTCTGAAGTCCCTAAGAGAAACCTGTTTTCCACCCATATCCTTGAGGGAAAAAGCAGGAGCTTCTTTCTTTTCCTGAAATCTCTGAACACCGAAAGAATTACAGGACGGACATTCCGGTTGAGAGGGAGAAGCAGCCCTTACGACCTGAAGGCAAGGGATGAACATGATAGTCATTCCTATCACGATTGAAACCGAAAGAACGATTCCTTTTTTCATCTCCACCTCCCCAAACTATCTTCTTCTCTTATGAAGAGTTGCGGCTCCTTTTGCACCCCACAGGTAAAACCATCCATCAAGTTTCGATTCACCCTCGAGAACGGAACGTTTCGATTCACCTTCAATGAGGGAAAATTCACCAAAATTCCCTCCTCGACCCCTAATAATGAGGCCACCTTTATCCGTAATGGTACCAGTATCAAAATAGCTCTCCCACCCACTACCTTCGAACCCACCCGGAAAGATATTGGCTGCCTCTCTTGGGATATTTTGAATGGATACTTCCCCTTTTAATGGAAGGGAGTCATTATAAATGTCTAGGGTCGCCGTAGCACGAATGCCTTCCACAAAAATAACCGAACCTTCCCATCTCCCTTCCAAAATCGGCAAATTATTTTTTGTGAGGATTGTTGTAGTTGTTGGAACTGTGGCACACCCCGATATGATTACCTCCACCAAGAGTAGAAGTACAGCAATTAAACAAGGAATTTTTTTCATACTCATTCTCCCTTTTTTTCAATATTACCGTCCTTTTTTCAATTGTAATAAATCTTATAGCCTATGTCCATTAGCCTTTTGTTCAATAGGAGTATCGAAGAAGATTCAAGGGGGAAAAATTATGAAGTAATTGTTTCGACTTGAAATCATGCATGCTTTGCCAAAACGCCAAGTTGTGTAATACAGGAAGAGCTAAAAGAGAGGCTTTACAGATTTGGGGGGTAAAAGCGGAAGGAGCAGGAAAGAGGATCACCCTATCAATAGATTCTCAACGTCGGCGATGCTTTGAAAGACAAAGTCAGGTTGATCGGAGGTGTGTTTGTATTCCATGAGGGTCTTTTCATCCGTCACACCACTCAAGACTATTCCTGTAGCAATTCCGGAATCCTTGCCCATTTTGATGTCCGTCTCAAGGCGATCTCCAATAAGTATACACTCTTCAGGTCTTAGACCCATTATATCCAGGACAGCTTGAATCATAATAGGAGAAGGTTTGCCTACAACGATCTCAACTTTCTTTTCCGTTACTGCCTCAATGGCTGCAATCATCCCTGCGCAATCAGGAATCTCCCCTCCTTCGACCGGACAGGTCCGGTCAGGATTGGTAGCTACAAAATGGGCTCCAAGTTTGATGGCTTGATAGGCAATATTAAGTTTTCGATAATCAAATGTCCGATCAAAAGCCACAATTACATAATCGATCTCTTTCGGTTCGTCAGTGATCGTGAACCCAGCTCTTTTTAGCTCTTCAATAAAAGGAGTCTCCCCAACAATGAAAAGTCGTGCGTGGGGTGCATTCTTGTTCAGATAGTGCACCATCACAAAAGTGGAATTGATCACTTCATCAGGCTGTGTTGGGATACCCAACCGGGTCAATTTGGAGGCATAATCCTCCCTGGTTTCAAGGGGTTTATTGGAAAGAAAAACAACTTTCTTCTTATTTTCTCGAAGCAATCGAATCACCCCATCAGCCCCAGGAATGAGTTGATCGCCTCGATAAACTGTCCCATCTAAATCGAAAATGAATCCCTTAAACATCGATTGTCTTTCCTCTTTTCCTATGAATTATTTATTTACTTAGAAAATAGCTCTCTCAAATCCCTCCCCACCTCCCTTTACGAAAGGGAGGTGCAAGTTCCTCCTTCGAAAATTATCCTCCTCTCCCCTGGTGGGAGAGGGCCGGGGTGAGGGGGAGTTCGACATGTTCACCCCCACCCTCACCCTGTTAAATCAGGGAAGCCTTGAGCAAACATGTTCCAATACACTTTTGAATAGTTTTAAGATTAACCATATTAATTAGTTCATATTTAACAGGGCGAGCCCTCCCCCTTCAAGGGGTAGGAAAATGGGTTCAATTTTCATTATTCATGGGTGATGCCTTCAACATGAACAATTAGTCAGAATCCGTAGGCCTCTTTCATCACTTTAAAAACTTCTGTGTTGTGCTTCCATCCTTTTAACTTGTTGGACCCAGGCCCAATCCCCCAGAGAAAAAGAGGGGTTCCAGAATGGGAATCGGTTGCCCATCCAACCCTGTGATAGGGCCTCAACACAAAGGCTATGGCGCTATTCCTGCCATAATAAAAATGTTTGGGGTCAAGCTGCTTGAGAGGGTTCTCCCGGATAATCTTCACCTGCTCTTCTGTCAAATCGATATCATAATATTTTTTCATGATCTCCTTAATCTTCTCAGGGGAAGGATCTTCTCCCATTTCCTTATTTCTTCTTTCCGATGAGCCCTTGATTTTGGAGATGGCCTCGAGATTAATGCTTTCGTATTCTCTGCCTGTTGGACCAAAAGGAAGCACCACAAGCCCTCCAGTTTCATGATCGGCTGTGATAATGAGGAGGGTGTCTGGATGGGCCTTTTGGAATTCATAGGCAACCCGAATCGCCTCATCGAAAGCGAGCGTATCCCAAAGGAGGGCTCCTATATCATTCAAATGAGCCGCGTGATCGATTCTCCCCGCCTCCACCATCAAGAAAAACCCGCTCTTATTTCTACTGAGCACATCGAGAGCCTTGGATGCCATTTCCGCAAGACTCGGTTCCTGACTCCCTTTGCGGTCGATTTCGAAAAGCATACTCCCCTGGTTAAATAAGCCAATGATTTTTTCTCCCTGGGCCTTCTTCATTTCCTCCGCGGTTGAAACGAACTCATACCCATTCTGTTTTGCTTCACGGATAAGGTTCCGAGCGTCCTTTCTCCTGCCTGCTTCAGCTTCGGGGAGGAAGAAGGCTTTTCGTCCCCCGAAGAGGATATTGACATTCGAGTTAACCAATTGCTCGGCAATCCTCTCCTCTTCTGACCTTCTTTCTACATGAGCTGCAAAGGCCGCTGGAGTGGCATCCGTGATTCCAGCCGTCGTCACCAGGCCTGTGGTTTTTCCCTTCTCTTTGGCCATTTCCAGTATCGTCTTCAAGACTTTGCCATCCGGTCCAATACCAATCGATCTTGCAAGGACTTTTACCCCTGTTGCCATCTGAACTGCTGCTGCAGCCGATTCCGTGACCGTACTGTCTGCCGTATCGTTCACCATATAAGCGGTTTGGCCCTTATTCATTATTTCTATCATCACCAAGTCTTTCCCCAGATGCCTTGTTGCATAAAGCCACGTAATGTGTAAATGGGCTGGTCCCATCCCATCACCGATCATGAGGATAATGTTCTTCGCCTGGGCTGCAAAAGAAAGGATTGAGGAGGAGAGAATGATTGTGATAATGACAATATAAGCTAAAATTATTTTCCTCACCTTACCCATCCCGTTACCTTCCTTTTTGAATAGAAATAGAGCTTAGACATAGGAAAGCAACCACTGAATCAAATAAAAACTCAACCCCGCTATCCCGGCTGAGGCAGGGATAGTAATAAACCAAGCTAAAATGATATTCCTCGCCACACCCCACCGGACGGCTGAGATCCTTTGCCCTGCCCCAACACCCATGATGCTGGAAGAAACGACGTGTGTCGTAGAGACCGGACCTCCTACCAAGGCAGCTCCTAAAATCACCGTGGCTGAGGAAGTTTGAGCACAGAAAGCATGGACAGATCTCAGGCGATAAATTTTTGAGCCCATGGTCTTGATAATTCGCCATCCTCCAGTCGCTGTTCCCAAGGCTGTCGCCACACCGCAACTTGCGATCACCCAGAAGGGAGCATGAAAGCCGGCAGAAAACCCAAGGATGACAAATGACATGACAATCAGCCCAATCGACTTTTGAACATCATTTGCACCATGACTGAGGGCTAGGGCGATGGAGGAAGGAATTTGCATCCGGTTGAAGAAGTAATTTATCTTGGGAGTAGCATTTCGAAAGATGCGAAGAGTCATCTTTAGAAAAAGCATTCCGAAGATTAACCCGAGCAAAGGCGAAATCACAAGGGAAGCGACGACATAAAGCAGTCCCCCCCACAGAATTTTATCCGGCCCATAGGCGACCAGCACAGCTCCTACCATTCCACCGATCAATGCATGAGAAGAACTTGAAGGAAACCCTAAAAACCAGGTAATCAGGTTCCACATGATGGCTCCGAGGAGAGCAGCAATTAGGAAGGCTAAAGAAATATTGAAAGTCTTTGGGTCGTAGGCGGGAAGGTTTATAATATTTTCCCCTATCATTTTAGCCACAGCCGCTCCTAAGAAGAATGGGGCAATAAACTCACAGACAGCCGCCATGAGAAGGGCTTTTCTTGGAGAAATAGCCTTGGTCATAATAATCGTTGATACCACGTTGGCAGCATCATGGAAGCCATTGGAGAAGGCAAAGAAGAGAATAAGTGATGTAACAACAATGACAAACCACATTATCCAAACACACCTCCCATTTTGGTCCCGGCAATCTTGCTGATGGCAAAAAGACAGACTGCCCCAAGAATGATCAAAATCAACCCCAGGGCAGCTGCTTCGTTCACAGACCCTCCGATATAGAAATTGAAAATGCCCACGGTCATCATCTCGTGTCCTGGAACCACCAAGAGGAGTGTTGCCGAGGCTTCCTGGAGGGCAAGGATAAAGGAATAAAGAGACCCCACCAAAACGCCTTTCCAGATCAGCGGGAGGGTGATGTCTTTAAAGGTCGTCATTTTTGTAGCCCCAACACTTTCCGCGGCCTCTTCAAACGATTTATGAACAATGAGGAGAGAAGCAAAGGTCCCTCGTACAGTATAGGGAAGTCGTCTCACACCAAGTACCAAAGGGATCACAATCCATAGGCCAATCAGGGCGGTGTTGAGTATCGGGAGAGGTTCCCTGAAAGCTCGTAGGTAAGCGATGCCAATTCCGGTCCCCGGAAGAGCCAAGATGAGCGTCGTCAGTGAATCTAACAGATTTCTTCCCGGTACTTTGGTTCTGGCCATAATCCAGCCCACGGGAACTCCGATAGCAATACAAATGATAACGGTGAGACCGGAATAAAGCAGACTGTTGATGATAAACTTGGGCGTTTCAATGGCAACCCTTTCAAAATACCTTAACGTATAATTCACCGGGATGGGGGTGAGGGCCCAGCCCTTTCCGAAGGAGTCAAGGGCGATCCCTAAATAAGGAATAAAAGCGAAGATGAGAACCACGATCAAAAAAATAAGCACCCCTACCCTTCCCCAGGGGGAAGGCTTCTTTCTCTCAATCTTTGAATAAGACAGGGAGCTGTAATCCTTGATGGCCACATACTGCTTAGCAATGATCAAAAAGATAATGGCAAGTATGACCATGATGGCGGAGATGACAATCCCCATTTTGAAAAGCCTTCGATCAACAAACTGGACAATGTTGAGATAAGCTTGTGAGGCCAGCAGATTATCAATGCCCACAACCAGCGGAGTTGCAAAGTCAGCAAAAGTCCAGATAAAGACCAGAAGCGCACCCGAGACATAACCCGGAGTCGTGAGGGGAAAGGTAATATCCCAAAATTTTCTCAGGCCCCGAGACCCAATGCTTTCTGCCGCCTCATCCAATGAAGGATCGATCTTCCCCAATGCATCGACAATGCTCAGGGTCATGAGTG
>Ga0316600_10001363_pt1 | contig 11192 bp, 9 predicted proteins | sample OWC_soil_day5_CT_FD_207652 | JGI IMG/M metagenome (GOLD analysis project Ga0316600, IMG submission 207652) | Wetland soil microbial communities from Old Woman Creek delta, Ohio, United States - OWC_soil_day5_CT | ecosystem: Environmental > Terrestrial > Soil > Wetlands | place: USA: Ohio...
TGGCAGGAAAATAACGTTGGTGCTTCAGTGAGAGGAGGGCTACTTTGAATAAATTTTTTCGAAATGTAAGTTTTTATTTGTTGATTATTATCATTGCTATTTCAATAATTGACTACTATTCCTCACGTACAACGAATAAGCAGGAAATTAGCTATACTCAATTTTTACATCAAATTGAGGAACAGAAGGTTCAGAGTGTCACGGTTGTCGATAAAGATATTCGAGGCAAACTGACAGATGGTACAGAATTTACCACAATTACGCCGAATGATCCTACACTTATTAATACGTTACGAGAAAAAAATGTTGATATTAAGGCTGAACAGCCGCCTCAACCACCATGGTGGACAACAATTTTTTCTTCTATTTTGCCAATGCTGCTGTTAATTGGGGTATGGTTCTTTATTATGCAGCAGACACAAGGCGGCGGAAATCGAGTGATGTCTTTTGGCAAAAGCCGGGCGAAGCTTCATGGTGAAGATAAAATTAAGGTCACCTTTGGCGATATGGCTGGTGCTGATGAAGCAAAGCAAGAATTAGAAGAAGTGGTTGAGTTCTTAAAACATCCTAAGAAATTCAATGATTTGGGAGCTCGTATTCCCAAAGGTGTATTGTTATTTGGACCTCCGGGTACAGGTAAAACTCTATTAGCCAGAGCAGTAGCTGGGGAAGCAGGAGTTCCCTTCTTTAGCATCAGCGGTTCTGACTTTGTGGAAATGTTTGTTGGTGTCGGTGCTTCCAGAGTCCGGGATCTGTTTGAACAAGCAAAAAAGAGCGCGCCTTGTATTGTGTTTATTGATGAAATCGATGCAGTAGGACGTCAACGGGGCGCAGGTCTCGGCGGCGGACATGATGAGCGGGAACAGACATTAAATCAGTTATTGGTAGAGATGGACGGATTTGGCGTCAATGAAGGAATTATTATCATTGCTGCGACGAATCGCCCTGATATTCTTGATCCAGCCTTACTGCGTCCTGGTCGCTTTGATAGACAGATTGTCGTTGATAAACCGGATGTTAAGGGACGCCTGGAGATATTGAAAGTTCACACCAAAGGTAAGCCAGTAGCAAAGGAAGTAAGTCTTGATGTACTGGCGCGCCGTACACCTGGTTTTACGGGTGCGGATTTGAGCAACCTAGTGAATGAAGCTGCTCTTTTAGCAGCACGACGTAACAAAAAACGGATTGACATGCCTGAAATGGAAGAGTCTGTTGAACGTGTTGTTGCTGGACCTGAGCGTAAAAGTAAGGTGATTAGTGAACGTGAGAAAAAACTCACCGCCTATCATGAAGCAGGTCATGCCTTAATTGGAATGCTGCTGGATAATACAGATCCTGTGCATAAAGTGTCGATCATTCCTCGCGGACGAGCTGGCGGTTATACATTAATGCTGCCGACAGAGGATCGCTATTATGCTACACGTACAGAGTTACTGGAACAACTCAGTGTATTATTAGGTGGGCGCGTGGCGGAAGCTGTTGTTCTTAAGGAAATCAGTACAGGTGCACAGAATGATTTAGAACGTGCCACTGATTTATCACGTAAAATGATTACCGAATACGGTATGAGTGAGAATTTAGGACCGATTACTTTTGGTAACAGACAGCAGCAGCAGGTATTCTTAGGAAGAGATATTTCTCGTGACCGTAATTATGGTGAAGAAGTAGCATCTTCTATTGATAAAGAAGTGCGCAGATTGATCGAAGGTGCTTACAATAAAACAGAAGCAATGCTGCAAGAAAATATTGAAAAGCTTCATTTGATTGCTGCTGCTCTTATTGAAAAAGAAACACTGGAAGCTAGCGATTTGGAAGAACTGTTAGCGAATGGTCAAATTTCTGAGAAATCTGAGACAGAAAAAATAGCCCTTACGAAGAATGAGAGTGTTGAGGATACTAATAGCCAAGCGGGACCGAAAATCGTATATATTTCTCGTTCCTAGTTTTAAAGAGCAGGTGTAAGCCTGCTCTTTTTTCTTATAAGTATAAGTTTTATTGATAAATCGTATAGTGTTATAAAAAAAGTGATGAACCGCGAAGGTCACGAAGAAAGCAAAGGACGCACAATATTTTTCTTATAATGACTATTGGTATAGGATAGACTGTCCGTTATAATAGAACTATCAATTGGAGGTGTTTGGGTATGAGTGAGGTATTATTGCATTATACGCGGGGAGGCAAGGTAGAAAGCAGGCACCATGCTGATGTCGCTGTCGTAGATAGTACAGGGAAGATGGTCTGGGAGCTTGGAGATGGTAAGAGGCCGATGTTTTGGCGATCGGCTGCAAAACCCTTTCAAGTATTGCCTCTTATTGAACAAGGTGGCGTAGAGCGATTCCATTTAACAAATGAAGAAGTGGCTTTTATGGTATCTTCTCATAGTGGTGAGTCTGAACACGTGAACCTTGCTTACAGTCTATTAAAAAAGATCGGCTTATCAGTTGATTCTTTGGCATGTGGGGCAGCCAAACCTATGAGTAGTAAAATGGTGAAGGAATTAATGCTGCAGAATTTACCCTATCAGGCGGTACATAATGCTTGCTCAGGTAAACATAGTGGTATGCTGGCTTTGGCTCAAATGCTTAAAATCGATCCTGCAGGATATACTGATCTTTCTCATCCAGTTCAACAAATTATGTATCAGGCTGTTGCTGATAGTGCAAATTTGCAAAAAGATGAAGTCGATACAGGAATTGATGGCTGTGGTGTGCCCGTGTTTTATTTGCCATTGTATAATATGGCTTGGGCCTATGCTCGTCTGGCTAAACCAGAAGAGGGGCAATGGGGAGGGCGTGAGACGTCAGTACGCCTAATTCGTGATGCTATGCTGGCTCATCCTCAAGTGGTGGCAGGAAGTAAACGCTTTGATACTGTACTCATGAATATTACGAAAGGACGTATCTTAGCTAAGATTGGGGCAGAAGCGGTATATTGCCTTGCATCGGTACCCGATGGTCTGGGTGTAAGCTTTAAAATTGATGATGGCGGCTTTAGGGCCATTACCCCTGCGGGAATAGCAATATTGAAGAAATTAGATTTATTGTCAGCTGCTGAATATCAGGCGCTAATCGAGTATTTTCCACCTGTATTGAAAAATCACCGCGGTGATGTAATTGGCACCGTAGAAGCGGTAATCTAAATAAAAAAGCAACAACTTGGCTTATGCCTTACGTTGTTGCTTTTTATGTTAGATATTCTAGATTTTAGAAACGACGTTCATCATCATCATTATCTTTGTCTTGAGGTCCTTTATGGTGAGAGCCATGTTCTGCATTCTTGAAGTCCTTTTTGAATGTTTCCGCATCAATTCCTAATTGAGCTGCGACATCTGACCAAGTATTATTGATCTTTTTTAATGCGAGCACATTTTTAATTGGCTTTTTGCTGGCTGTAGCTAGCTGGCTTGCCATTCCAATATCATGAGGGTGGTAACCATCTTGAAGTAGGTTTAGGGCAGCTTTTTTATCGATACCAGTTCTTTTATTAAGTTGATCGGAAGCCAGGTCTTGATGTGCGGTTTTTATTTGTTCTTTTGTAATACCTAGAGACTCAGCAACATCTTTCCAGTTATTATCAGCTGTTTTTTTGCTAATGACACTATCGATGGATTTGTTGCCGGCTTTGGCTAGAAATGCTGCCTTGCCAATATCTTTAAAGCTCATGCCATTATTGTTATACTTCAGAACAACGGATTGTTCAATACCGAATGTATCAGAAATTCTTTTGGATGCGATTTGTGGGTCCAATTGTTTTTTTGTTTCTTTTTGGTGATATGCTGAAGGTGTTTCTTGCGCCTCTGCCGCTTGGACAATAAAAGGAGTAGCAGCACCTGCTATAATAAATGTACCAGCAACCATGGCGGCAATGGTTTTTCTATTTACTATTTTCATGTCAGATTCCCCCTGTACAATTGTCAGCCGTATCGGCTGCTGAGATCAGTATACAAAGAAGATATGACAAAGATATGACAGTTGTTCTTTATTTTATAATAGGGAGTGTGAAAGTAAAAGTGGACCCTTTGCCGACATGGCTATCTACGCTGATTTCACCTTGCATGGCGTGTACCAGTTTTTTAGTAATGGCAAGTCCAAGACCTGTACCACCATAGGTGCGAGCTCGTGATTTATCAGCACGATAAAAGCGATCCCATATATATGGGATATCATCAGGAGATATACCTGGTCCTTGGTCAATAACGGAAATGGCAACTTGATGTTTTGTCGCAGATAAGTGAATCGTGATAGTGGAGTCCTCAGGTGAATAGCGAATGGCATTTGTCAGCAGATTGGTAAATACTTGTCCTAAACGAACTGGATCGCTCCATACATGGGGCAATTGCTCTGGTATATCCGTTTGCAAAGTAAGATGTTTGGGATTAAGTAAGGTTTCCATCTTAGTTGTTTCTGTTAATAACCAGGCTTGCAGATCCAATCTTTCGCAAAGTATGGACAATTCGTCTGCTTCTAATTGCGATAAGTCAAGTAAATCTCTAATTAAGCGGTCAAGACGCTGGCTTTCTTGCAAAATCGTAGCAATATAGCGTTGCTGCTGTTCTGCTTTAGGAGCCAAACCGTCTAAGATTGTTTCAGATAAAGCTTGGATAGAGGTTACGGGAGTTTTTAATTCATGAGAAACATTTGCTAAGAAGTTTCGGCGGTTTTGTTCAATTTCAGCTAAGGAGTCCGCCATACTATTAAAGGTGCGCCCTAAATTGCCGATTTCATGATTGCCGATTGCCGTAGTGCGGCTATTATAATTGCCGTCTGCAAAATTTTTGGCAGCTTGGCTGATATTCGCAATCGGTTTAGTAAGGCTGCGGGCAACAAGAAATCCGGCAAGGATTGCGGTAATAATGCTGGCGAGCAAAGAGTAAAGCAAAGTCCTTTCTAAAGAGGAGACGGTTTTGTTTACCCCCATAATAGGAGCATCTAAAAAGATTACAATGGGTGTAGGGGCTTCTGGTATAGCAAAGGTGACAACAATAGAGGGATCTCTTCGATAGGTAGGGCGTATCCACGAATGAGGGCTGTCAGTAAACAAGTCAATGTACTCTTGCCGATCCTCTTGAAAACGTCTCGACCAATTATTGGGGGGCTGACCGGCAAGAACAGTACCTTTTTCATTAATTAGCCAGATTCTCCCTCCGGCGAGTTCACTAATTCTGTCAAGGGATTCATTAGTAGGAATATTGCCAGCTAAGAGATTAGGTGTTAATAGTTCTACCACTGCTCGGCCTTTAAATAATAGATCTTGCCGCTTGGTATCTACAGCATTGGATCGGACTAGATAGGACATAAACAGTGTTAAGGTGATTGTACTTAATAAGATGATCCCAATGTGAGAAAGAAGTATTTTACTGAAAATGGAACGGATCATTTGCCTAGTACCTCAAATTTATAACCGATTCCCCATACCGTATGAATGTAGCTATAATTTGAATTATGTAATTTCTGGCGCAGACGCTTAATGGTTGCATCTACTGTACGGTCATCTCCGTCAAAGTCATAACCCCACACATTTGTAAGGAGTTGCTCCCGAGAAAATGCAATCTGGGGGTGACGGGCGAGAAAAAATAACAGTTCAAATTCTTTAGGAGATAGGGAGGCTGACTGTCCATTGCACTCGACTCCTTGTGATGCAGGATTAATAGAGAGCTCGTTAAAATCTAAGGTAACTCCATTTTGTTGTAATAAGCCGCTGCGGCGCAATACTGCTTTAATTCTCGCTACTAATTCTTTAGGACTGAAGGGTTTTGTAATATAGTCATCCGCTCCCAAGGAAAAACCAGTGATCTTATCGGATTCGGCGCTTTTAGCCGTCAAGAATATAACCGGTACGGAACGTTGAATGGTTTGACAAATATCCCAGCCTGATAGTTTTGGTAACATCACATCAAGGATTAATAAGTCAGGCTGTTCTTTTGTTTCTATGGCAATGGCGATATCACCATCTTCAGCCGTATAAACAATAAAACCCTCCTTCTCCAAATATAGTTTTACGACTTCACAAATAGCAGGTTCATCGTCAGCTACTAAAATTTTGATAGGCATATGCTCACCTCTATCCTATTTAATATTTAAAAGCAGTATTTTTTTACCATATACTAATATTCTAATAGTATATATATCATGAGGATAATAAGTCAATCATGGAGAATGGAATAACAAAAGTCAATAGGTAATTTATGGTATAAACATTACCCGCAGGGCACAGAGTATACAACCTTTATACCTTCTGCGGTTCATTATATCGTATATGTTTAGAGGTCGCGAGCATTTATTCTTATGATCATGGCTGTAGAAGCTTTTAATGTATACAAATTTGGAAAATGATAGTATCATACTAGATTGACAAGAGGTTAACGAGAAGACTATTATGGAATTAATAATTATGAAAGACAAGGAGAGTGCACAGTGCGTACTAGCATTTTAAATATGTTGCGTAATTATTCAAATGAATATCTATCAGGTGAAGAAATTAGCAGGCAGCTGGCAGTATCTAGAACCGCGATTTGGAAGCATATCCAAACTCTTAAGCAAGGAGGATATGAAATTGAAGCTCATCCTCGACGCGGTTATCGACTAAAAAGTGTACCTGATTTTTTATTACCTGATGAAATTCGTGATCAGCTACAGACTAAGACCTTAGGACAAAAGGAAATATTTTACTTTGAGAATCTTGACTCTACTAACAATGAAGCAAAAAAACAAGCTAATTTAGGCTGTCATGAAGGAGCTATTGTACTATCAGAAATGCAAAATGGCGGTCGAGGCAGAATATCTCGCAGTTGGTTTTCTCCTGCAGGCAAGGGTATTTGGCTATCTGTGGTATTAAGGCCGCCCTTTCACCCTTATGATGCGCCGAAGTGTACGCTGCTAGCTGCTGTGGCCGTAACAAAAGCGATTCGAAGCGTTACTCAGGTACAATGTGGCATAAAATGGCCTAATGACATTTTATATGAAGGGAAAAAAATAGTTGGTATTTTGACAGAAATGAATGCTGAAATGGATGCGATTAATCATGTGGTAATTGGCATGGGAATTAATGTGAATATTAGTCAAGAGGAATTTCCTTTAGAACTTAGGAAAATCGCCACTTCTCTTTCTGTTGCAGCCGATAAGCCGATACCCCGATTACCTTTATTACAGGAGATTTTATCTGCCTTGGAAAAAGAATATCATAAAGTTATTCAGCATGGCTTTGTAGAAATGCTGGATGAATGGCGTGAGCTATCTGTTACCTTAGGACAAACTGTGGATATCATTGGGGCAAGTGAAAAGTCTAGCGGTTTGGCAGTAGATATTGATAAGGACGGAGCATTGTTGGTTGAAATAGAAGGCAGGATAGAGAAGATTATTGCTGGTGATGTTTCCATACGGCCTCGCAGTAAAAACCTGCGTTGAGTAAATCGTAATTCCATCTGAAAAGTGATATCTTTTCCTTTGTATAAATAAGTTGCAATAATATAGTTATACTAGAAAGAACACTGGTTAAGTCAAAGTCTTCCTTTATAATATGTTGACAGGATGACAAACTGTTTATATACTGTCATGTGTGGGTTTTATCTTGAGTTTTTACGTAATTTTACAATGGGAGGCTAGACTCGATGCTATTAGTGTTTGATATAGGTAATACCAATATAGTACTTGGAGCATACGAAGGGGAAGAATTATTACAACATTGGCGGGTGTCAACTGATAGGCAAAAAACAGGCGATGAGTATGGAATGTTAATTAATAATCTGTTTGCTTATGGTGGACTTAGTATCAAAGATATTTCTGAGGTTATCATTTCCTCCGTAGTACCGCCTCTTGTTGTACCCTTGGTCAAAATGTGCCAACGGTATTTTAAGGTGGAGCCTCTAGTGGTAGGGGCTGGTATTAGAACTGGTATTTTTATCAAATACGAAAATCCCCGAGAAGTAGGAGCTGACCGTATCGTAAATGCAGTTGCTGCACATCATAAATATAGTGGTCCTCTTATTATTGTTGATTTTGGTACAGCAACTACCTTCTGTGTTATCGGTGAAAATGGTGATTATTTAGGTGGTGCTATCTCTCCTGGTATTGGTATCTCTACTGAAGCTCTATTCCAAAGAGCAGCTAAATTGCCGCGGATTGAGCTGGTTAAACCGAAAAGTGTTATTTGCCGTAATACAGTTACCAGTATGCAGTCGGGTATTATTTATGGATTTGTTGGACAGGTCGAGGGAATTGTCAAACGAATGAAAGAAGAAATGGATCAAGATGCTTATGTTATAGCAACAGGTGGCTTAGCTAACCTGATTGCACAAGAAACTTCTGTAATTAATGCTGTGGAACATTTTTTAACATTAGAAGGATTACGAATTATTTACGATCTTAATAGATAGAGAAATGGATGATAGGTACTTGGTACTTGGAGGGGTGCTTGGTTTTCAGCCAGGTGGCGAGTACCAAGTATCAATTTTAATTTAAATACAATATAGAACGTATAGGTTTTTAGAACAAACGTTGAAACGCGAAGTTGTGAAGATATACGAAGAACACGAAGATGTTTTATGGGGACCTTCGTGCGCTTCGTGTGTCCACGTAAGCGGCTTTGTGTCTTAGTATTTCAACCTTTTTAAATTTTTTAGTAAGGAGTAGTTAGCGTATGCAAATTGGTAATATTAAATTAGATAATCCTGTAATTCTAGCCCCGATGGCTGGTGTTACAGATCTGCCTTTTCGGCTATTGGCCAAAGAAATGGGCTGTGGTTTGGTGTATTCCGAAATGGTCAGTGATAAAGGTTTATTATATGAGAATTGCCAGACCTTGCATATGCTTCAAATTGATGAACGGGAACGCCCGGTGGCTATGCAAATATTTGGTTCCGATCCGGATAGTATGGCAAAAGCTGCAATCCATGTCGAAAAATCAGGTGCTGATATTATTGATATTAACATGGGCTGTCCAACCCCCAAAATTACGAAAAACGGCAGCGGCTGTGCTTTAATGTGCCAGCCAGATTTGGCATATCAGATTATGGCGAGTGTAGTAAAAGCCGTACATGTACCGGTAACCGTTAAAATTCGCAAGGGATGGAGTGAAGACTCTGTGAATGCAGTAGAGATGGCTAAGCTGGCTGAGAAGGCAGGAATTGCTGCAATTGCTGTTCATGGTCGTACTAGAGAACAGTTTTATACAGGTGAGGCCGATTGGAATATTATACGCCAAGTTAAAGAGAGTGTAGTGATACCCGTAATTGGTAATGGGGATATTCGTACGCCTTATGATGGGGAGAAAATGATAGATCAAACGGGCTGCGATGCCATAATGGTGGGGCGGGGAGCACAAGGAAATCCTTGGATCTTTCGTCAAATAACCCATTATTTAGCCTCAGGGGAGATTTTACCGCCACCGAGTGTGGAGGAACGTTTTTCACTATTGTTAAGGCATTTGGATATGTTAGTGGAACATAAAGGTGAATATATCGGAGTTAGAGAAATGCGCTGTCATGGAGCATGGTATACAAAGGGAATGCCTCATTCCGCTGAACTGCGTCTAAAATTTAATCAAGCGGTGAGTAAAGACGATTTTATTGCTGTATTGAAGCAGTTTTCGTAATAGTAACGGTGGGTTGGCTTATTTATATTTGTTAAATTCGAAAAAAAATGCTAAAATATGTATGTGCACAACCTTGTGCACATATACTATATATTAGATTAGATAAATCAATATTCATCATATAACAGATTGAGTTTGCATTGGGATGTACTGTAGGAGAGGATAGCAGATGTTATTGCGGATTGGTGAAAAGATTATAAATCGCCAAAAGATCAACCAGATCATCGATGAAATGTTCAATTTACGCAGCCAGGGTTTTTCTCAGCAGGAAGTCGCTAACCGTGTTGGTATCGACCGAACGGTTATTTCTAAATTGGAAACACTAGGAGAAGTTCGAAAGGGTGGAAAAGTGGCTTTAGTTGGCTTTCCTATTGAGAATTGCGAAGAGCTGCGATTAATGGCTAGACAGGAAGGAATTGATTATTCCTTACTGCTGTCGGAGCAGGAACGCTGGGATTTTGTACAGAAAAAAAGCGGTATTGGTCTTTTTAACACCATTATGGAAATCATCGCTACATTGCGTAACTATGACATTGTTATTATATTAGGTTCAAATCTAAGAATTAAATTAATGGAGACCCTATTGGATAAGGAAGTTATTGGTATACAAATTGGCGAATCTCCCATTGCAGATAATAAATATGTAGATCCAGAGAGTATTAAAAGTATTGTGCAGCAGTTGTTTAGATCATAGAGGGAGTATACATATTATGAAGCGGGTTATCAGTATCAGCTTGGGGTCGTCAAAGCGCGACCATCAGGCTATGACCGAATTTGGTGGAGAAATGTTTTCCATTGAGCGGATAGGAACAGATGGAGATAAAAATAAGGCTATACAATTAATCAAGGAATTAGATGGCAAAGTAGATGCATTTGGCATGGGCGGGACAGACTTATACATATATGCTGGAAAGAAAAGATACACTTTTAAAGAGTCAGCTCGAATTGCTGCAGCAGCTAAACATACTCCCATTGTTGATGGGAGTGGTGTTAAAAATACTCTTGAACGAAGAGTCGTACAACATTTGAAAGAAAAAGAAGGCATAACCTTTAATGATAAGCAGGTTTTAGTTGCTTGTGCAGTAGATCGATTTGGTTTAGCAGAAGAATTAGTAGCTGCAGGCAGCCAAGTGGTATTCGGTGATTTGTTATTTGGTTTAGGATTGCCTATTCCAATTCGTAAACTGGGGACTTTGGCAATATTGGCGCGAGTGATAGCGCCTATTATAACGAGACTGCCAATTGAAATGTTTTATCCTACAGGTGAAAAGCAAACGCAAAATATTCCGCGTTTCAGTCAATATTTTGAACAAGCAGAATTCATCGCAGGAGATTTTCATTTTATTCGCAGATTCATGCCAGTGAGCCTACAAGGGAAATCGGTTATTACCAATACTGTTACCCAAAAAGATGAAGAATTGCTTCGCGACCGGGGAGTAAAAACATTGATAACGACGACACCGGAAATTGGTGGTCGCTCATTAGGGACAAATGTATTAGAAGCTATTTTGGTTACTTTATTAGGTAAACGTCCAGAAGAAATTACGGCGGTGGACTATGGACGTATTTTGAAGGAATTAGAGATTATGCCGCGAATTAAGCGG
>Ga0316600_10001369_pt1 | contig 11165 bp, 10 predicted proteins | sample OWC_soil_day5_CT_FD_207652 | JGI IMG/M metagenome (GOLD analysis project Ga0316600, IMG submission 207652) | Wetland soil microbial communities from Old Woman Creek delta, Ohio, United States - OWC_soil_day5_CT | ecosystem: Environmental > Terrestrial > Soil > Wetlands | place: USA: Ohio...
TGCGGGAACCGCAGCCCGACACGTCGTGCGTCACATGCTGGGGCTGTACCAGGGGATGCGCGGCGCCCGGCGCTGGCGTCGACAGCTCAGCGACGCGGATCAGCTCGAATCAGCCGGCGCCGGAATACTCGCGCTGGCGCTGCGGGACGTGGAACCGCCGCTGCGCGCTGCCGCCTGAGTGCCAGGCTCAGCCCTGGCAGGCCTTGTCGGCCTCCGCCTCGCGGCGACTCAGTTCCTTGTCCGCTTTCTGCACTTCCTCGATGGTGGCCGCACTCCGCTGCATCAGGCTTGCGCGAGCGGTGCGCGCGCGCTCCAGGTCGCCACGAGCTTGCTCGCAACGCTGTCGTTCCTTGTCCTCGGCCTTCTTCTGGTCCGACGCTGCTCGCTCGGCTTTCGCTTCTTCCTTCTGGCGCGTCTGGTCGATGGTTTTGGCTTCCGCGGCGTCGCGCCTGGCGCGCTCTTTGGCCGCCTTCTGTTCGTCGACTGCCACCGGCGGCGAGGTGTTGACCGGGCGGACTGTCGAAGTTCCCTCCGGGCACTTGGTGTTCGAGTAGGTGACCTTGCCGTCGCGTGACTCGCAACGCTGGACCGTCTGCGCCGAGGCAGCGGGGGACAGTGTCGCTACGAGCAGGCCCAGCACGGCAACGCCGCGCAGAGCTTGGGACGGTGTGCGATACGCGCCGCTCATGATCCGCATACCCGTCGGTAATCCGCCGTCAGCTTCATCGCATGCTGGTCCATCGTGTTGAGGTCATCGAGCGAGTAGTAGGGTCGATTCACCAGCATGTTGCGCATCCGCTGCAGCGACTGGATCTCGCCCTGCAGGTAAGCGCAGTCGGCGTTGCGCTGCTGCTCATTCTGCTGCGCCGCGGCCGCCTGCTGCGAACGCCTCTGGTCGGCCAATTGCCTGGCTGTCTGCGCATCACGCTCAGCCTTGTCACGCGCGGACTGCAGGTCCTCGGCTGAGGGGGCCGGCGCCGACTGCACCGATCGGACCGGCCGGGTGCCTTCCGGACAGTCGGCGTTCGAGTAGGTGATCCTGCCGCGCGCGTCCTCGCAGCGCTGGATCTGCTGTGCCATGGCGGAACTGCAGAGCACGACCGCCAGGGGCAGGGCAGGGAGAACCGTCGATCGCTTCATCGCGCAAGTCTAGCCAAGCAACAAAAAGGCCGTCATCGCGGAGTGCCCGCGATGACGGCCTCAATTGACTGGATGGCGCTACTGTGCCGCGCCGATGGCCGTGCGAACCGCGTCGGCGGCCGTCTTGTTGAAGCGGTACTGGTAGTCGTAGACGCTGGCGCCGGCCTGGTACAGCTTGCCTGGACGGACTCCCGGCAAGCCCTTGGAGGGCTCGACGAAGGCGATGCGTGCCGATTCGCGCTCGACCTGCGACACGCCGGTATCGAGCGGGTCGACGTTTGCCGGGAACGAAAGCACGACCGCCTTGGTACCGGCCACGGTGCGTTCTTCCCACTCGCCTTGCGCCAGCACCTTGTCGGCGGCCTTGTCGCAGAAGAGCGTGCCCGTCTTGGCCGGATACAGGGCGACTTCGCCCTTCTTCGCAGCACCGGTCCGCTTGAAGAACATGGCGTACGGATTGGCCCCCTGCCGGTCCTCGTAGGCGAGGCAGTAGGGAATCTGCTTGGAGAAGTTGCCGACGAACTGCGCCGTGTCGGTGGCGCCCGTGAAAGACTCGCGGCGCGGCAGCATCAGCACGTCATCGAAGAAGCGCGCGGTCGCCAGGTAGGCGACGGATCCCTTCGGGAAGCGTGCGCTGCCCGCCCTGGCGGCTTCCTGCTTCGGATAGTTGTCCGGCGTACGCAGGAACAGAGAGATCGGCATTTCCGAGACGTCGTAGCCCTGCAGCGTCACGGCCATGCGCAGCGGCGCCTGGCCGGCGTAGACGATATAGACCGTGCCGTCGTTTGCCGGGATCGCAAAGTTCGGGCGGCCCAGTGCGCGGCGCTCGCCATTGAGCACTGCGTGCGCGACGTCGATGTTGCCGTTCAACGTGGTCTGGTTGGAGTCGGAGCTCGTTTCGGCGATCGGGTAGCGGTTGCCTTCGCCGGCGGCGCCAGCGATGCGCATGTTCGAGACCTTGGCACCCTGGAAGTAGTACAGGCCGTCGCCCTTGAGTGCATCGAACGAGGGCGTGGCAACCGGCTTGGCACCCGGGACCGGAACGGGCTTGGGCGCCGGACCATAAACGACGACTTCGGACGCCTGCTGGGCCAGTGCGATAGGCGCCGTGATCGCCGCGAGTGCGAGCGCGCAGAGTTTGAGTGCTTTTGCTGCCATGAAGATCTCCCTAAGAATCGCGGACGCCGGTCGGATTGCCGAGCTCGGCGCGAATGGTACTGGTTACTGAGCGGGCCTGGTCTCCGGAGTAAGGGCTGAAACGTCTCCCATGAAGGTGGGACTCAAGGTCGGGTTGCTCGCTACGCCCGCCGACTAGATCATCTTCCCCGGGTTCATGATGCCCAGCGGATCGAGGGCCTGCTTCAGGGTGCGCATCAACTGCAGCTCGACCTCGGACTTGTAGCGCGCGTTTTCCACGCGCTTCAGCTGGCCGATGCCGTGCTCGGCCGAGATCGATCCGCCAAAGGCATGGGCCTGGTCGTGCACCGTGGCGTAGATCGCCGGTTGCTGTTCCAGGAAGCGGGCCGCGTCCGTCCCCACCGGCGGGCTGACGTTGTAATGCAGATTGCCGTCGCCGAGGTGACCGAAGACCACCATGCGCACACCGGGAAAGCGCTGCTGCAGTAACACGTCGGATTCCTCGACGAAGCGCGCAATCGAGGAAATCGGTACCGCGATGTCGTGCTTGATGTTCTTGCCCTCCTGGGTCTGCGCTTCGGAGATCAGTTCGCGCAGCGTCCACAGCGAGCGTGCCTGCGCGAGCGACTGCGCGACCACTGCGGTGCGCACCCAGCCCGTTTCGATGGCGGACGCGATCAGGTCTTCCGCCATCGCGGTGGCGTGATCCTGGCTCTCGTGGTCGCTCAGTTCCAGCAGGACGTAGTGCGGATGGCGCTCGGAAAATGGCGAGTGCTGGCCGGCAAAGTGCCGCTCGACCAGCGTGAGGCAGAAGTCGCTGAAGCACTCAAAGCCGGTCAGCGTGGGTCCGCAGCGCGATTGCGTGTCGTCGAGCAGCGCCAGTGCGTCACTCAGGGACGACACAGCAAGCAAGGCCGTCACCTGCGCGCGCGGCAAGGGGAACGTCTTCAGGCAGGCGGCCGTGATGATCCCGAGCGTGCCTTCGGCGCCGATGAACAGATCGCGCAGGTCGTAGCCGGTGTTGTCTTTCCTCAGGGCGCGCAAGCCGTCCCAGATCTCGCCGGACGGCAGGACCACCTCCAGGCCGAGGCACAGTTCGCGCGCATTGCCATAGCGCAGCACCTGGATGCCGCCGGCGTTGGTGCTGAGGTTGCCGCCGATCGTGGCGCTGCCTTCCGCAGCGAGGGACAGCGGAAACAGGCGATCGTGCTGCTTCGCGGCCTGCTGCGCATCGACCAGGACGCAGCCGGCTTCCGCGGTCAGGGTGTTGTTTGCCGGGTCGACCGCGCGGATGCACGCCATGCGCTTCAGTGACAGCAGGATCGCGCGGCCGGAGTCATCCGGCGTCGCACCGCCGACGAGGCCGGTGTTGCCGCCCTGTGGCACGACCGGCGTCCGCGTCTGTGCGCACCAAGTAACGATGCGCGACACCTGCTCGGTCGACTCCGGCAGCACGACGGCCTGCGCCCGGCCGGTGTAACGCTTGCGCCAATCGACCAGGTACGGGGCGACCGCATCGGCATCGCTCAGCACATGTTCCGTACCGACGATCGTGCGCAATGTGTCAAGCGTGTTCATGTCGAACGCGCGCGTTGCCTGGCGGCGATCTTCATGGGCCGCAGATAGACGATCGCGGCGACGAAGAAGACCAGTGCCAGCAGCAGTTCCAGCGCACCGAGCCACGCGCCAGGGGCCGGCTCGAACATCCGCAGCGAGCCCTCCAGGACGCTGAGCAGCACGATGAAGAGCGCAACCTGCATCGCGTACGCGCTTCCGCGCAGCAATGCCGGCAGAACCAGCAGCAAGGGCAGCACTTTCAGCACGAGCCACGAGCCGCCTGGCCGCAGCGGCGCGAGCACGGTTTCCCACGCCAGCCCGAGCAAGATCAGTGCGATCCAGGTTGCGATGGCCCAACGCCAGGCGGTGACCTGGCGCGGCGAACTCGCGGGTAACGGTCCGATGGCCACGGATCAGGACGCTACGCGAAGCGCCGTAAGGGCCAGACGCGCGCCGAGTGTGTGGGCCAGGCGCCGTTCCTCGTCGGTCAGCCCCGGCGCTGCACCGTGATGGGCGGTATGGCTGGCGCCGTAGGGCGTGCCTCCGCTGCGCGTCGTCATCAGGTCGGGTTCGGTATAGGGAATGCCGAGAAGCAGCATGCCATGGTGCAGCAGCGGCAACATCATCGACAGCAAGGTCGCTTCCTGCCCGCCGTGCAGGCTGCTGGTCGAGCAGAAGACGGCGGCCGGTTTGCCGGCCAGCTTGCCGGACAGCCACAGTCCCGAGGTGGTGTCGAAGAAGTACTTCAACGGCGCCGCCATGTTGCCGAAGCGCGTTGGCGATCCGACTGCGAGGCCGCCGCAGTCCTCCAGATCGGCAAGTTCCGCGTACGGCGCCCCTTCGGGTGGCACCGGTGGCGCCGCGGTCTCGGTAATAGGCGAAACCGGTGGGACTGTCCGCATCCGTGCCTGGGTGCCGTCGACGCTGTCGATGCCGGCGGCGATGGCCTCGGCGAGCCGGCGCGTCGCGCCGTGGCGGGAGTAGTAGAGAACGAGGATGTCCACAGGGAGGAGGGTCGCACTGCGCGATCGACTCGGTGAATCGACACGTAGCGGCGCTGAACGGAACCGTATTATAGAAACCGACGTCGCGCCGCCGCCTTCGCGGAGCGCGACGGTGCCCATGTCCCGCCTCACTGCCGCCCTCGACACGTTTCCCTGGCTGAAGACAGCTCGCGAGGTGGCGGTGTTCGCGTACCGCCGGGGACGCGAGGTGCGCCTGCAGCAGGTCGCAAGCAGCCTGACGTTCACGACACTGCTGTCGATCGTGCCGCTGTTTGCGGTCGGCCTGGCGATCTTCAGCGCCTTTCCGCTGTTCGCCGATTTCCGCGAGGCGCTGCAGTCGCTGGTTTCCCGGACGCTGCCGCCGCAGATCTCCTCGACGGTTCTCCGGTATGTGGGCGAATTCGCCGCGCAAGCAGCACGGCTCACGGCGTTTGGCTTGGTCTGGCTAGCCTTCGCCGCCATCGTGATGATCATGACGGTCGATCATGTGCTGAATGACATCTGGCAGGTGCGGGCGCGGCGGCCCTTCGGCCAGCGGATGCTGATCTACTGGGCGCTGCTGACGCTGGGTCCGATCCTGGTCGGCGCCAGCCTCACCGCGAGTTCATACGTCTGGTCGCCGTCGGCCGAGGAGTTGAAGCGCATCCCGTGGCTGCTGCGCGGCCTTTTCGACTATGCACCAGTGGTCCTGAGTGGGCTCGCCTATTCAGCGCTGTACGTCTTCGTGCCGAACCGCACCGTACGGTGGCGCGACGCGCTGATCGGCGGCTTTGTCGCGGCGATCCTCGCCGAGCTGCTGAAGGTCGGCTTTGCGTTCTTCATCGCGCGTGGCTCGGTGCGTTCGGTCTACGGCGCGTTTGCCGCGCTGCCGCTGTTCCTGCTGTGGATGTACCTGTCGTGGTACGTGCTGCTGTTCGGTGCAGCGATTGCGGCGACGCTTCCCCGCCTGCGCGCCACGCGCTTTTCCGATGAACGGCGCGCAGGAAATGCGTTTGTCACGGCGCTGGCGCTGACTCGCCATCTTTTTGAGGCCCGACGAGCCGAGCAACCCGCCGTGGGCGCCGCGGTGCTTGCGCTGAACGCCCGCACGGACCTCGTCGATGCCGAGCGCCTGCTCGAAACTCTCGAGCGCCTCGGCTACGTTCGTCGCCTGTCTGTGCCGCGGCGGCGCGGTGAATCGTCCGAATGGCTGCTGACGTGCGACCCGGCTCGCATGACACTGCGGCCGATGTTCGAGCGCTTCGCGGTCGATCCGGCCAATTTGCTGTTGGCGCTGGATCGCGAAGGGCTGGGTACGTTGCTGACCGGATGGATGGATCGCGACGACTGGATCAATGCGCCGCTGGACCGCAGCCTGCACGCAATGGCCGCGAGCGGCGCGGCCTAGTTGCCGACGCGCGCGACGGTTTGCGGCGAGGGCGGCACGATCAGGTCGTGCAGCGGCGCGGCCAGCCGAGCGAGCCACTCGCCGCCGTCCGCATGCTCGGCGATTCCGACCAGAATGAAGCGCTTGCCATGGCTCTCAACCAGTGCGCTATCGGCGTGGAAGTTCTTCCAGGAACCGGACTTGCGGTAGATGTCCGCTCCGGGGCGCGAGTCCAGGCCCTTCACGAACTTGTGATGAATGCCCGGGTTCGATAGCACCTGTTTCATCAGGGCGTTCATCGGTGCGCTGAGCAACTGGTTGTTCGCCAGCATCCAGTACAGGCGCGCAGTCTGGTAGACCGTGGCGCCGTGGGACAGGTTCTGCAGCGGGTCGCGGCGGACGGCGGGCTCGGGGCCATAGCTCTTGCCCACCCACAGGCCGCCGGCGCCGGCCCTGTCGTAGAGCGCAAAGCGAGGCGACTGCAGGATCTCGAGCAGGCGATCGACGCCGACCCAGCGCAGTACGCGCGTCGCGTCCTCGTTGCTCGAGAAGCGGATCATGTTCGTCATCGCGCCGACGGTCGTCGCGTTGATCGGCAGCCGGCCCGCCTCTGCCTCCGCCAGCGCGCCGAGCAGGATCGCCACCTTGGGCATGCTGGCCGCGTACATCATGCGATCGCCGTTGAGCAATGCCAGTCGCGGTGCGGCGGGATCGGTCACATCGACCAGCGCCAGCGCGAGCCGGCCCAGCGCAACCTCGTCGCGCAGACCCGCGTCGGCAACGACGCGCTCCATCGCGCCCTGCAGTCCCGTGTCCTGTGCGGCGCGGAGGTCGGCTGCCGAGGCTGCGGACGACGAAGCGCACGCCAGGACGCCAAACATCCAGGACAGGTACAGGCGCGACAAGAGCCAGCGGGCGAACGTCATTGAAAGCCGGAGTATGGAAGGGAGGGCGGATTCTAGCGCGGCGGTCGCTCTCAAAAGGCCTCGAAATGGCCCAAGGATTCCCCGCAGTCGCCCCACTACAATCGAGCGCCCTGCGGATGGCGCTTCGCTCTCAGGCCGGGCGATGAAGGTTGATCCCGACCGATGGCAGCCAACGCAACTCTCATGCCCCCAGGGGCGCCGCTTGACCGAGTTCTCTCGCTGTTCGCCGAGGTGCATCGCGGTGAAGGCGGACGATTGCTGCTGCTCGCGTGCAACGTATTCCTGATCCTGACGGCCTATTACGTGATGAAACCGGCGCGCGAGGCGCTCATCCTCGCGCAACCCGGTGGCGCCGAGATCAAGAGTTACTCGATGGCCTTGCAGGCGCTGCTTCTGCTGGCCATCGTCCCGGCCTACGGTGCACTCGCAAGTCGCCTGGACCGCCGTCGCCTGATCAATATCGTCACGGCGTTCTTCATCGCCTGCCTGCCGCTGTTCTACCTGGCAGCGCAGGCGCACTGGCGGGTCGGGGTGCCGTTTTTCCTGTGGATCGGGATTTTCAGCCTGATGGTCATCGCGCAGTTCTGGGCCTACGCGAACGACCTGTATGCGCCTGAAGCGGGCAAGCGACTGTTCGCGGTGATCGCGTTCGGCGCGTCTTCCGGGGCAGTATTCGGCGCCTACATCTCCGGTCACCTGATCGGGGCGCTCGGCGTCCACGCGATGCTGCTGGTGGCCGCCGTCATCCTGACGGTCAGCCTGATGCTGTTCAACCTGATCGACGCCCGGGAACGTGCCCGTGCCGTCAGCCGCAGCGACACACAGGGAGCCGAGGCTCCAATAGGCAGCGGCAACGCTTTCGCGCTGGTCCTGAGCAATCGTTACCTGCTACTGATCGCGGCACTGGTGCTGCTGCTGAACTGGGTGAATGCGACTGGCGAGTACATCCTGTCGTCGATCGTCCAGCGCGCCGCCGAAGAGCAGGTGGCGGCAGGTACGCTGTCGCGTGACAAGGAGGGTGCCTTCATCGGCGCCTTTTATGCGGACTATTTCCAGGTGGTCAACATCGCGGGCATGCTGTTGCAACTCTTTCTCGTCTCCCGCATCGTGAAGTGGGTCGGCGTCCATGTTGCAGTCTGCATCCTGCCAGTCGTGGCGCTCGGCAGCTACGCGGTCGCTGCGCTGCTGCCGTCGCTCGCGGTCGTGCGCTGGGTCAAGACCGCGGAGAATTCGGTGGACTACTCGCTGCAGAACACGGTGAAGCAGATGCTGTTCCTGCCAACGACACGCGAGGAAAAGTACAAAGCGAAGCAGGTGACCGACAGCTTCATGGTGCGCGCCGGCGATCTCCTGTCCTCGGCGACGGTCTTCGTCGGCACGTCGATGCTGGCGCTGGGCACGACCCAGTTCGCGTGGATCAACGTGGCTCTGGTCAGCATCCTGCTCGTTGTTGCCATCGTGGTGGGTCGTGGATTCCGGCGACGGACAGAGTCCGCCGCGGCAGGCGGGGCGGCGTGACCGAGTCCGTGCGCGCAGCCCGCAGCGGCTGGCTCGGCCGGTGGTCGCGGCAGAGCCTGTCGCGCCGCATCGTCGCCGGGCTCGTCGTCGGCATCCTCATTGGACTGTTCTTCGGCGAAGGCGCGGCGGTGCTGCAGGTGGTCGCCGACGTCTATATCCGCCTGATGCAGATGACGGTGCTTCCTTACCTGGTGCTGGCCCTCATCATCGGGCTGGGCCAGCTGAGTGTGTCGGAGGCCAGGAGTCTGGCCGCACGCATGGGTGTCCTGCTGCTGCTGTTCTGCGGGCTGGCGTTGCTGGTGATCGGCGCGATGCCGCTGGCATTCCCGCGCTATCAGGATGCGTCGTTCTTTTCGAACGTGCTGACCGAACCGCGGCAGGCGTTCGCGTTTGCCGATCTCTTCTTTCCCGCCAATCCCTTCCATGCGCTGGCCAACGCGATCGTCCCTGCCGTAGTTCTCTTCAGTTCGGCCATCGGTGTCGCACTCATTCGGGTTCAGGAGAAGCGGCAGGTCCTGTCGCTGCTGCACGCTCTCAACGACGCGATCGTTCGCATCACGCGCTTCGTCGTCGATCTCACGCCGTTCGGTGTTCTAGCGATCGCAGCAGTGGCAGCGGGCACGATGGAACCCGCCACGCTGGTGCGCCTGCAGGTCTACTTCGTGACCTTCGGCGTCGCGTCCCTGCTGCTGACGTTTGTCATCCTGCCGCTCACCGTCACCGCGGTCACCCCATTCACCTACCGCGAAGTGGTCGGCGTGGCCAAGGACGCGCTGCTGACCGCGTTCGTGGCCAACAGTGTCTTCATCGTGCTGCCGCTGCTGGTCGAGCGCGCCAAGGACCTGATGCAGCAGCACGGCCTGCTGACCGCCGAGGGCGCCTCGAGCGCGGAAGTGGTGGTCCCGATCCTGTTCAATTTTCCGAATGCCGGGCGCTTGCTCACTTTGCTGTTCGTGCCATTTTCGGCATGGTTGATTGGCGCGCCGCTGTTGGCCTGGGACTACCCGTGGCTCTTCGCCACCGGCCTGTTCAGTTACTTCGCCAAGGCGCAGGTCGCGCTGCCGTTCCTGATGGACCTGGTCGCGGTCCCGCACGATCTGTTCCAGCTCTACATCCCGACGACGATCGTCACCGGCAAATTCGACTCGCTGGTGGCCGCGATGAACCTGCTGGCGTTCGCGCTGCTCGGAGCCGGAGCGATGACGGGGTTCCTGACACTGGAGCGGCGCCGCATTGCCCGTGCCGTCGGCGTCGTCATCGTGTCGCTGGCGGTTGCGGTCATAGCGACGCGCGTGCTGCTGGCCAACCTGGTCGACACGGCCTACCGCAAAGACCTGGTGCTGAAGAACATGCACCTGCAGCGCGAGCCGATGCCCGCCGTCGTGCACAAGACTCCGCCTCCCGCGACGCCGGGCATGGGCGTCGTGCCGGCGCTCGAGCGGATCCGTGCGCGCGGGACGCTGCGGGTCGGATTCATCCCGGACATGATGCCGTACACCTTCATCAATGCGCACGGCGAGCTGGTTGGATTCGACGTGGAGTTGGCCGGTCGACTGGCGCGTGATCTGGGTGTGGAAAAGCTGGAGTTCGTGCCGACCGACTGGGGCAGCATGCCGGAGTTGCTCGCAAACGGAGCGATCGACGTGATGATGAGCGTGCCGTATGCCGTGTACTGGCTGCGCGATCTGCGTTATTCCGTACCGCACATCGATGGCATTTTCGGCTTTGTCGTTCGTGACGAGCGTCGGGAGGAATTCGCGACACTGGACGAGATCCGGCAAAGCAAAGGGCTCACGATCGGGATCCCTGCATCCACCGACTTCATGCAGGACCGCATCCGCAGCTATCTGGGACCGGTGGATGCGACCTTCGCCAGCCTGTCGACGCCGCGCGAGTTCTTCGAGGGCCGACGACGGGACATCGATGCCCTCTTTGTGCGCGCCGAAGTCGGGTCCGCCTGGACACTGCTCTATCCGGAGTACTCCGTCGTCGTGCCGCAGCCGGTCGTCTACAAGGCGCCGGCGGGCATCGCCGTAAGCCGCGCAAGTGCCGATCTTGCCGAATTCATCAATAACTGGCTCGTGATCCAGCAGGCGAGTGGTGGCGTGCAGCGGGCGTACGACTACTGGGTGCTGGGACGCGGCGCGGAGCAGAAGAAGCCGCGCTGGTCAATCCTGCGTGACGTGATCGGAGTCGGCAAATAGCCTGCAAGGCCACGCCGGGACCATGGCAAACAGTGGGGGAAAGATGGAAGTGAGTCGCCTTGCCGCGCGCGCAATGGCGCTCGGTGTTCTGATCTCGGCAGCGTGCCTGCTGCACGCCGCCGAGGCGCCGAAGCAAAACACTGAGCAGTACCGGACCTGGATTGCGGAGATGAAGGAGTCTGCACGCGGTCCATTTTCCGGCATCAAGTGGTACTGCAAGGACGGCACGGTGTTCCCGCCGACCGAGTACGCCTGCGCCAAGCGCGGCGGCGGCGTCCAGCACGGCGAATGGAGCGACCGCACCAAGGAGTTG
>Ga0316600_10001374_pt1 | contig 11141 bp, 9 predicted proteins | sample OWC_soil_day5_CT_FD_207652 | JGI IMG/M metagenome (GOLD analysis project Ga0316600, IMG submission 207652) | Wetland soil microbial communities from Old Woman Creek delta, Ohio, United States - OWC_soil_day5_CT | ecosystem: Environmental > Terrestrial > Soil > Wetlands | place: USA: Ohio...
TTATGACCCGGGCGGCTTTTCTGAATACATAAAGGTACCTGAGCAGAATGTGAAGTTCGGGACATTCCTTCTCCCCAACGGAATGACCTACGAAGACGCCGCAATGATCGAACCCCTCGCATGCGTGGTAGCGGGTCAAAGAGAGTTAGGGCTCAGGGAAAGGCATACCCTCCTTGTCATAGGCTGTGGCATTTCAGGTCTCCTGCACATCCAGATGGCGAAAGCCGCAGGCTCTATGGTCGTGGCAACAGATGTGAATGACTTCAGGCTGGATAAGGCCAGGGAATTGGGCGCAGATTACGTGTTCCCTGCTGACGACTTTTCTGTGGACAAGCTGAGGGTAATCAACAAGGAAAGACTGGCAGAGCGCGTGGTCGTGTGCGCGGGAGTTCCTCAGGCAGTGGAGAGCGCCATCGCTTCTGTTGACCGAAAGGGGAAAATACTTTTCTTTGCAGTTCCAATGGAAGATATCCCTTTGCCCTCTCTGAGATTCTGGAGAGACGAGATCACCGTGGCATTCTCCTACGGTGCTGCACCCGCAGATCTCCAGAAGGCAATGGACCTCATCAGCAGAGGGACGGTCAATGTAAGAAAGATGATAACCCATGGGGTTCCTCTCTCAGAAATTCAGACAGGCTTCAGGCTGGTCTCCGAGGCACGGGAGTCTCTGAAGATCATAGTTGTGCCTGACAAATCCTTTTACACATAACCCCGCTCAGTATCTTGACCCCTCAGGAGTGTTTGATATACCGTTTTCCATGTTTTCCATGAAACGTTTCCTGAGAATCTTCTCACTCCTTATCGGCCTGGCAGGTCTTTGACCAGGGAGATATTGTAGAGATAGAGGAGAGATAGACTCCCCCAAAAATACCTTTACTAACCCAAAGGCAGAGAGGACAAGAAGCCTTTTGAGCCGGGTGTTAAACAGGTGATGTTGCCAAAGGTAAGACCGCAATTCTTGTAACAAAATCACTTCTACATGATAAAATTTCAGAAGATGAACAGAAACTGTATAATCACTTGTTGGCGCAGACAATGCACATGGGCGCTTCGCGCCAGAGCGCAGAAAATTTATTCATCTTTTAAACCAACTATCAGGCAATGCAGCCAAAACCTCTGAGATGCCCCAACACAGTACCCCTACACCAACACAAACACACAGAACTAATAAACCAAACTCTTGCATGGTATCCTCCTATCCGTTAAAATGGTTATCACAAACTCAAACAACTGTGTCTGCGCCAATGCGCGAATAAGGCTAAGATTCGCTTTGAGACGGTGCATCCGTAATGTGTCTGCACCAACCAGCGAATCAAGACCGACCCGCCTGCGGCGGCGCCTTATTCGCGCATTAGCTGTCAGAAGGAGCGCTTCTTGGCACTACTGGCCTGGAGCTACAACGGAATAGCCGAACCGGAAAGACTGGCCATTCTCTCTGGGAACTTGGCATACCCTGAGATCGTCACTCGGCTGAAACACGAAATGACGCTTGTCTGCTTCCACCGGCAACCCAGAACGGGAGACCCATCGTATTCGCGAGCTGTGTTCTGCGCCAGAGTCGAACCGGCGCTCTTTGATCTGTTCTTCAACTCCCGAACGGGCTACCGCGGCACGTATTTTGATGCGCCCCAGGTAGGCCTTAATGCGAATCGCCTCCTATTCGATGAGCTGTCGCCAACGTTGGTCGAATGGGCAGTCAAACATCAGAAGGATGCCGATCGAAACTGGATAGTCGAATCTCTCTCCCTGCCTTCGGCGAAGGCTTGGTTGGCCGAAGAAACGCTTTCCCTCTGCACCAAGTGCCTTGGTGAGTGGAGCAGTTCCTATGTCTCCGAGCTCAAAATAGCTAATGCCCGGTGGGAGGTGTCGAAGCACACTCACGCGGCTTGGGGTAGCCAAGCTCCGAAGCTCACGAAACTTCGATTCTTCGGTGCGTTCGTGAACGCCGAGCATCAAGAATGGGTCGCTAAGCACAAGGCGAATCGGGCCGCCCAGATTTGGGAGCATGGATGGTCGTGACAGCGAACCCTCCATCGAGCCGACCCACACCGGCGTACTGCCGGTGCGATCTGCTCATGTCAAACGTTACTGTTTTCTACCACAATCTTCACTGTTAAAGGTTTTTGAAAAGTGTCTGGTCCTCAGTAAAATTTGCTGCACACCCCTGTAAATGCGAAATGAATACTCTCATCGCGTCCTCCATAGGAAAAGTAGTCTCACTTTTTGAGTCTTTGTAAGCCACAGTTGCTATAATATACAATGTCGCTCAAACTACAGAAAATATTCTTCTCCGGAATCGGCGGGAGCGGAATGTCTGCAATCGCATGCTTCATGGCTGACAAAGGCCACATGGTGGTGGGCTCGGACAGGGCTTTTGATCAGATTCCAGGCCATCCTGTATATAGACTGCTAAGGTCCAAAGGAATCACCATTGTGCCGCAGGACGGCAGCGGAATTGATGGCTCCTTTGACCTCGCGGTGTTCAGTACTGCGGTGGAACCGGACCAGCCCGAAGCGATGAAGGCGAGGTCTATGGGAATCCCCCTAAGAACCAGACCGGAATATCTTGCGGACATCGCGAAGGCATTCAGGACCATCGCGGTTGCGGGAACGAGCGGAAAGTCCACCACAGCAGGGATGCTCGCTTTCCTGATGGAGAGATTGGGATTGAAACCCAATTTCATCGGAGGAGGAAGGGTAAGACAGTTCATGACAGGACAGAACCCCGGAAATTCCCTGAACGGTGATTCTGACCTTTTCGTGATGGAGGCGTGTGAGTCAGATGGCACTATCGTGAATTATACGCCGCTCCATTCCATAGTTTTGAATCTGGATCTTGATCACCATCCTGTTGAGACAACCGCAGGGATGTTTTCGGCCCTGATTAAGAATACCCCGGGAATGGTTATTGTAAACGGGGATGACAGAAACCTGAACGGGCTCACCCCCAAAGGTATACGCTTCTCAGTAGAGTATCCTTCGGAATTCACGGCAGTGGACATAGTTCAAAAGGAGTTTTCGACAGAATTCTCTTTGCAGTCTGAACGATTCACCCTTTCGATTCCAGGGAGGCATAACCTCTATAACGCCCTTCCCTGCATTGCCTTCCTGTATGAGATGGGTGTCCCCCTCAAAGATATTTCCCCTCATCTCCGGGATTTCAGGGGCATCGAAAGGCGCTTTGATATTCATCTCAATGACGGAAAGTATCTTGTCATTGATGACTATGCACACAACCCCCACAAAATCTCGTCCCTTATGGAGACGATGAAACAGATTCGGGACGCCGTCTGTTATATTTTTCAGCCCCACGGGTTTGCGCCCACAAGAACGATGAAGAAGGAATACATTGATACCTTTGTCCACAATCTCCGTGGTTCGGACCACCTCATACTCCTCCCCATATTCTATTCGGGGGGAACGGTGAGTAAAGACATTTCGAGCCAAGACCTGGTTAAGGAAATCAGCTCACGGGGAAAATCGGCAGAGGTCATTGAACGCAGAGAGACTATACTGGACCGAATGGGAGAATGGGACACCTGTGTGATCTTTGGGGCACGGGACGAGACCCTTTCGGACTTCGCAAAAAGTTGTGCTCAGGTGCTCCGTGCAAGAAAGGGCGTTGCAGGTTCATAGGAGAGGCAGTTTTCTCTTTGCCAGCTCAATGAGCCCAAATATTCTGAGGTCTATTTCGCTGTCGGTTCTGCCATAAGCCTCCAGGAACTGATACAGGTTATCCAGAGGCACTTTTATGATCTCAATATCCTCATTTTCATCTGGCGGGTGCGCGTGAAGAATTTCTTGTGAGACCTCCTCCACGTTCCGTGCAACAAGCACCCGCCACTTCTCCGTGTTTATGCCTGTCGACATAACCCCCTCCTCAAGGAGAGAGATGGTATCAGAGGTATGAGCAGTTTCCTCAATTAGCTCTCTCCTCCCGGCAGAGACGAGGTCCTCTTTCGGATCCACAAGACCAGCGGGAAGTTCTATGACATAACTATCCAGAGAAGGTCTAAACTGCCTTATCAATACCAGTTCATGATTCCTTGTTATAGGGATAATGACCACAACGTCATTATGCTTCACTCTGCTTACCGCTTCCCATTCCCTCAACCTCCCCTTTCGGTCCTTATAGGTAATCAAGGTTGTCTTTATAAATTTCCCTTGCCAGAGGGTTCGTTTCCCGATTACTTTCATTCCATTTGTCCTTTCAATGAATCATAGCCCTTACCGCGGAAACCCATAATAACGATTATATCATCCTTAAGTATTGAAAAACCGTGGTGAGGCGAGGATTTGAAAAAGTCACATGAAGGTGGTAGTCTGGAGACAGACATTGACGCATCTTTTAACTAAGTAAAATACTCAAGAATCAGGGCTGATATGCTTCTGAACCTTAGAGCACCCTTGGCAGGGGGCAGGAGTACCCTCTCATCTCATAGTGCAACCCATGCCCGTTCATTAGGATAAGAATGCGCAAGTTCCCTGAAATAGTCAGCGATGTCCAGCCACGGCTCGACAGACTTCCCTGGTCTGGTTGGCATACCAAGGTGGTTTTTGCCTTGGGCTTCGGCTGGCTGTTAGACTCCCTCGAGGCAAACATTATCGGGAGTGTTCTTGGCATTCTGATTACCATCTGGCAATTCACGCCCCTTCAGGGTTCACTTACTGTGAGTGTCTGGCTCGTCGGTATAATGATTGGAGCAGTGGTCTTCGGGTATCTGTCTGATCGCTTCGGTCGAAAGCAGGTATTTCTTCTCACCCTTCTCTGGTACGGTTCCTTCACCGTAGCCTGTGCATTTTCCAACAACATCTGGGTCTTTATCTTCTTACGATTCATGGCTGCTGTAGGCATTGGTGGTGAATATGCGGCCATCAGTTCTGCGGTTGTGGAATTCGTCCCTAAGAGAGTGAGAGGGAAAACGGATGCCTTTATCATGTCCTTATGGCCGGTTGGAGCACTATGCTCAGCGTTGCTGGTGATGATTGCCCTAAGGGTTTTCCCCCCGGAAACAGCATGGCGAGCGGGCTTCTTGATGGCCGTAATCCTTGCATTATTTGCACTGTACATACGGAGGCATCTCCCGGAATCCCCCCGCTGGCTTATAGAACGGCACAGGATTGAGGAAGCACAGGCGATCGTGGCAGCTGCTGAAAAGGAGGTCATGGAGAGAAAGGGCTTAAGGGAATTGCCAAGGACACATGCGATCATTGTCCGCCCAAGGGCTGATAATGTGTGGCGGCAGACAAAAGAATTATACACTAGATACCTTGGAAGAGTGGCGTTAGGAGCGGCAATGAATTTTTCACAGGTGGCACTGGGCTACGGCTCAATCGCGTTTGCCTCGTTGGTCCTTTTCCCTGCGACAAAAACTCCGGCAGAAATTGTTCCCTTCTACATGATGATCGCGTTTGGCTTCAGTTTTCTTGGCGGTCTCACCTCAGTGGTTATGGTGGATACGGTTGGCAGAAAGGTCACAGGTGTGCTTTCGTATGGTTCTTACCTTATCGCGCCTTTCAGCATGATCTTTGCCACGTCCTCTTCTTCAGCATTGATTTCCCTCTGCGTCATGCAGTACTGCTACACATGGGGATGGGTCACAGAATATGTGATTAAATCAGAGATTTTTCCGACTCGTTCGAGAGCCGCAGCCATTGGGTGGGCCACCTTCTTTGGGAGGACCGGGGGAATCATCACCGCACCTCTTTTGACCGCTGTGTATCAGTCTATCCACTCCATCACCGCTGTTGCATATCTGCTTGCTTTTCTTGTATCGCCAGGCTTTGTGGCAGCCATCTTTTGGGCCGTAAAAGGGGTCGAAGGAAAACAGAAGGCATTAGAGGAATTAACAAAGGACTAAAGATCCGGCAGAAAAAGTACCTTGATAATGGCAAATATAGGTATCACCTTCCCTCCTCACCTCCCTATTTCTGAACCATCACAATTCTGATACTACCCGCCGAGGAGATAAGGCCTTGTTACTCATTATTCTCTTTGGGTCATTTTTCCTGTCAACGGATCATACTCATATTTGCTGCTGTCCAGCGTCACTCCCGTGAATTCCTCCAGTTCTTTCAGATCATTGGGATACCTTCCGTGAGCAGCAGAGAACGCCTTTATGGATTCCTGCAAGTTCTGCAGACTTGTCTTGTCGCCAAACTGCTGTGTGTTCTTATACGTCTTGATGAGGGTATCGCCAGACTGTTCCAAAGAATTCTTGCTCTCGCAGGCAAAAACGATAACTGACAGGATAGCAGGGACTATTACACTTGCTCTCTTTACCGACAAGGTCCTCTGTGAACTCTTCCACATCTCAGTTAAGCGATCGATGGATTGACAGGAAATTACAGGTGTATGCAGAAGCTTTTGGCGCTCTCCGCATCATTTTCTTCCATAGGGTATTGTTTCGATCACCTTGCCGGCTGCCGAATCGATTACAGAGACGGTGCTGCTTCCCCTGTTGGCCACATATACAAGGTCGCCTGAACTGTTTACCATGATGGCATAGGGGTTATGTCCCACCGGTATCGCCGGCCCAATAACCTTGCTGCTCACCGTATCGATAACAGAGACATCGTCACTGGCATAGTTCGCCACATACAGCCTCGTTCCTGAGGGGTTGATGGCAATGGCAGCAGGGCTCATTCCCACGTTCACCTGCGGTTCTGTGATCTTGTTTGTTGCGGTATCGATGGCAAGCACTGAATTGCTTCCCGCATTGACCACATACAGAAGGTTCCCTTTAGGGGCTACCAGTATACCCTGAGGCAGACTCCCTACGGGTATGGATTCCACAGCCTTGTTGACGATAGTGTCTATCACGGAGACTGTGTTGCTCCCCTGGTTGCTCACATAGAGACGGGTACCTGCCGGATTGAGTGCCATGCCATAAGGATTACGCTCCACAGTTATCGGGGATCCAGTCACCTCATTTGTTACGGGATCGATCACAGAGACAGTGTCGCTGCCATAGTTGGCAACGTATATTTTCCCATCTTTCCGGTCTACCGCAATGCCTGAAGGTTCATTTCCCACTCTCACCTGGATACCGATGCTGGTATTGGTTGACGTATCAATTATTGAGACAGTACCGCTTTGAAGGTTAGTCACGTAGAGGCGGGTGCCTGTTGGGTTAAGCGCTATACCAAAAGGGCCTTCTCCCACCGTTATGGGAGGATCGACCCCCCTATGAGTTGCCATATCAATGACCGAAACAGTGCCCTCAGCTGAATTTGTAAGGTAGATAAAAGGAGAAGCGAAGGCACTCAAAGGGAAAAGACAGAGGACCAAAAGAACCACACCCCAAGGTGCTCTGCAAACGACTGCCCGTTCTTCTCTCATAACGCCTAGAAAAACACAACAAAATCAGAAAAGTCAATAAACAAACGGCGTGCGTGCTCTTGGTGGGTTTCATCAATTCTTCCAGGAAATAACTCCTTTCTCTCTTTCCGGAGATTATGCATAACCGGATTACATCACCTCTCTGAACTGAAGAACCTTGCTAACCTTGAAACCGGATTTCCACTTTGTTATCCGGCAACTTAGTGATCGAGAGTCTTTCTTTGTAATATGTTCCGACCCCTTTCACTATACCAACGAAAAAATCAATTAATCCCCTGCTGGATTGATACGTCATGAGCAAGGTCTTATCATCCTTCCATTCATAATCAAATCGGGGAGGACGCGCATTGGGACTATGGTTCGCTACGCTTTTGTGAATATGATTCAGGGCCATCAACATCTCCTTTGCCGACTTCTTTCCTGCATAATGCGCTTTGTAAACTCTTGGTGCATACACATTAAACCAATACTCCCCAAATGCATCTGCCGCCTGCGTCATGGACATGTCCATGACCTTGCAGACTGAAGCGACCACCCTCATTGTCGCGGCGTCATCTACGTTCTCCGTTGCCAGAAAGAATGTTTTTCTTGGTAATCCCGCGCCCTCCAAAATCTCTTCCCATTTGTCACTGCCAAACTTCTCGCTAATGAGTTCTCCCAGACATATTGCGATTACCCCTTTCATGTGCATCCCCTTTCATTCTCTGTTCTGCCATTAAATAGTCCTCTCCTCTCCAGTCCTTTTCATCCTGCAGGAATGTTCAATGAGAGCCTTCTTGCTCATGAGTATTCAAATCATGTGCCACTGTTCCTTAGTAACCCAAGTGTTCATATATGGAAAAAGGTTTTGACCGCAGATACCTGTGTCATGCGTATATCCAGTTTGATAGATTTATCTCTTTAAAACAATACGTTATCCACTAACCTAGCGCATTAACTTCCAAAGGAGGGGTTTTCTTTTTGTTTTCTCATTATGGATGGAAAGTAAGGAGAGACAATTGAGATGGCTTGTTTCCTGGATGGTTAATAATTGGACACCATGTATGATTTCCGGACACCCTTTAAGTCACGCATTTCCATTTTCTGAGCAATCATTCTCCTGCCACATGATTAATTGTGAGAGTATTTTTTATAATCTCACATGGCTGTGGTCGGTATTGGACAGTTCTCATGGGACTATCTGGCAATGGTGGATTCCTACCCTGCAACAGATACCAAGAAAGAGGTCCTCCGATGGGAGGAGCAGGGAGGAGGTCCTGTTGCCACCGCACTGGTCACCCTCTCGCGCCTTGGTATTCCCTGCAGGTTTCACGGCGTTGTGGGAGATGATAGTACAGGTCAACAAATACGTCACTCCCTGGCAAAAGAGAATATTGACGTGAGCGGTCTTCTGCAAAGGGATGGGGCACAGTCCCAGAAGGCGTTCATCGCCATAGAAAAAACCAAGGGTACACGAACTATATTCTGGAAAAGACCCTCAGGGGAAGAACTGACGGCTGGTGAGTTGGGGAGCTATTTCCTGGAGAAGGGCGATTTTCTCCTCCTTGATGGCCTGATGAAGGATGTCTCTCTCTATGCAGCGGAAAGAGCGAACCACCTGAACATCCCCGTAATGCTTGATGCAGGAAGTTTGCGTGAAGGGATGATAGATATTGCGGCCAGATGTGATTATGTGGTTGCATCCGAAGAATTTGCAAGGGACCTGGGATGGAACGATGATCCCGAACATTTCCGGCAAACGATACGGGAGCTCGGGTTTCGGGTGAGCACCATTACCCTGGGAGAGAGGGGAAGTGTCACTTTTATACGCGATGAAATTATTGAGGTTCCGGCTTTTAAGGTAAATGTCGTTGATACTACAGGTGCAGGGGATGTCTTCCATGGGGGATATATTTATGGCCTCTTACAGGAATGGGAAATCAGGGAATGTGTGAAGTTTGCTTCCGCAGTAGCTGCCCTGAAATGCAGAGAAATCGGCGGGAGGGCCGGGATTCCCTCCCTGCACGGGGTCATGAAATTTCTGGAGGAGCAGAAATTCTAGAACGTATACCCGCTCTCTCCATGCTGGCTTACGTCAAGACCATTGACCTCATCCTCCTCCGAGGTTCTCAATCCGATGACCATATCAATTCCCTTCAGGATTAAGAGACTTACAATAAAGGAATAAAGGGCGACCGCCAGGATCGCAAGGGCCTGGATAAAAAACTGGGACGGGTTCCCGAAAAACATCCCATTGGCTCCTGCGGGGTTTATCAGTTTTTCCGCAAAGAGGCCTGCACCCAGGGTGCCAAGGATACCCCCGACGCCATGCACTCCGAATGCGTCGAGAGAATCATCGTACCCGAATCTTCCTTTCAGGTTCAGGGAGAGATAGCACAGTCCACCCGCTATCATCCCTATAATCAATGCAGGCATTGGGCCCACAAATCCCGAGGCAGGAGTTATGGTCGCGAGCCCTGCAATGGCACCAGTGGCAGCACCAAACATGGTCGGTCTTCCGCGGTGTATCCACTCGATCAATGACCATGAGACGGTCGCGGAAACTGCCGCGGTGTGGGTGGTGACGAATGCCATGGCGCTCAGTGCCCCTGCAGAAAGTGCGCTCCCCGCGTTAAATCCAAACCATCCAAACCAGAGAAGTCCTGCGCCAAGCACTGTCATGGGGAGGTTGTGGGGCATGATAATATCATGCATATACCCCTTCCTTTTCCCCACGATAAGGGCCGCGGCGAGAGCCGATATCCCTGAGGTAAGATGGACCACCACACCTCCTGCAAAATCCAGTACGCCCTTATTTTTGAGCCATCCTCCTGTGCCCCATACCCAGTGGGCCACTGGATCGTACACAAGGGTGGACCATACTACGGTAAACACCAGAAATGAAGAGAATTTCATCCGTTCCGCAAAGGCCCCTGTTATCAGAGCAGGGGTAATCACCGCGAACATCGCCTGGTAAATCATGAACGCAATATGAGGGATTGTAGGAGCATAATCCATGTTCGGTTCCACCCCTACTCCTCTTAACCCTATCCAGTCAAGACTCCCGATGATCCCATGCAGGTCCGGCCCGAAGGAGAGACTGTATCCGAAAAGTATCCACTGCACGCTCACCACTGCAATGGCGACAAAGCTCTGCATCAGGGTCCCTAGGACATTCTTTCTCCTCACCATTCCGCCATAGAACATAGCAAGCCCGGGGGTCATCAGCATTACCAGGGCTGCTGATATGAGAACAAAGGCGGTGTCGCCTGTGTCTATCTTTCCGGAAGAGGCATGACAGTTGAGAGGAACCATAAGCAGAACGATCACAGGAAAAACCGTGCGCGTCAATTTTTTCATAGGCACTCCTTTTAGGTATTAGTCCAGGGTATTAGCGAAAAGCGTGCCAGAATGAACTGTTTGATTTTAAAAGAAACCTTAACAGGTATTATGGACATTATCCTACAAAATTGTAATATAGTTACCCCAAGAAAGTCATTTTTACTACTAAATACAATAACTTATTAAACTCATACTTTTTTGTATGGGCTACAATTTTGTACGATTGGGGGAGTTGGGGATTGGCTCTGGGCCAATCCCCAACTGAAGGGGAATTGAGGTTTTAAAAGTACGGTGAGGGCCGGTTTAAATTGCAGCCTCTCCTTTTTCGCCTGTCCTGATCCTCACGATCTCCTCGATGGGCAGGACAAATATCTTCCCATCCCCGATTTTGCCGGTCTTTGCCTTCTCCTGAATAGTGGATACTATTTTCTCCACCAGGGAATCCGCCACCACTATCTCAAGCTTTATTTTGGGAATG
>Ga0316600_10001378_pt1 | contig 11120 bp, 9 predicted proteins | sample OWC_soil_day5_CT_FD_207652 | JGI IMG/M metagenome (GOLD analysis project Ga0316600, IMG submission 207652) | Wetland soil microbial communities from Old Woman Creek delta, Ohio, United States - OWC_soil_day5_CT | ecosystem: Environmental > Terrestrial > Soil > Wetlands | place: USA: Ohio...
GGACGACGGCCCCGGCGATGAAGACCGAACCTTCCAGGGCATAGCACGGCCCGCCGCTGCGGTCGCAGGCGAGGGTCAGGAGCAGCCCCGGCCCGGGGTCGACGCGCCTCCGGCCGACGTTGAGCAGAAGGAAGCACCCGGTGCCGTAAGTGTTTTTCGCCTGCCCCTCGTCGAAGCAGGCCTGGCCGAAGAGCGCGGCCTGCTGATCGCCGGCGATGCCGGCGATGGGGATCTCGTCGCCGGCGATCCCCGCATCCGTGAGACCCGCCACCTGCGCCGAAGCCGCCACCTCCGGCAGCAGGGCCGCCGGGATGCCCAGCACGTCCAGCAGGTCGGGGTCCCAGGCCCGCTCATGGATGTTGAACATCAGAGTGCGCGAGGCGTTCGTGTAATCGGTGACGTGACGACGGCCGCCGGTCAGCCGTGCGATCAGCCAGCTGTCGACGGTGCCGAAGGCGAGCTCGCCGAACTCGGCCCGCGCGCGCAGGCCGGGCACCTCGTCCAGCAGCCACTTGAGTTTCGTCCCCGAGAAATAGGCGTCCAGCAGCAGCCCGGTCCGCTCACGGAACATCCCCTCCAGGCCTTCGGCCTTGAGCGTTTCGCATATGCCGGCGGAACGCCGGCACTGCCAGACGATGGCGTTGTGGACCGGCCGCAGGGTGCGCTTGTCCCACACCACGGTGGTTTCGCGCTGGTTGGTGATGCCCAGCGCCGCAATCCGATTCAACTGGATATTCGATGAAGCGAGCGCCCGACGCATGACCCCGAGGGTCGTCTGCCAGATCACCTCGGGGTCGTGCTCGACCCAGCCCGGCCGGGGGTAGATCTGCGGGAATTCGGAATACGCATTACCGACGATGCGCCCCGCCGCGTCGACGATCAGAACACGCGACCCGGTCGTCCCCTGGTCGATCGCCAAGATGTACTTTTCCATGGATCCCCCTCCTGCGCCCTGCCGCGTCCTTCAGCGCTCCCTGCGCCCCACTCGTTACTCATCACTCATAACTCGTTACTCGTTCCTGTCTTCCCCGGCACCTTCACCAGGCGCAGCCGATGGCCGGTCAGCTCGACGAACCGCGCCACCGCCTCGCGGGACAACACCAGCGTGGCGGTGTTCACGAGGGGGTGAAACTGGAACGCAGCGGCCTGCCAGAGCTCTTCGTCGACGAAAAGCTCCACGGCCTGCACGGGGTCGTTGTACACCGCCAGCACGCTCACCGCACCGGGCTCCACGCCCAGGCGCTGCTTGAGGCGGTCGGCGGAGCCGAAGCTCAGGCGGTGGGCGCCGATCGCATCGGAGAGCGCCTTCATGTCGACCGACTTGGCCGCCGGGACGCAGACCAGAAAATGCCTGCGCCCGGGCTTGTCGCGCAGGAAGAGATTCTTGGTTTTGGCCCCGGGCAGCGGGGGCACCCACCGCGCCGCCTCCTCGACGGTGTAAACGGCGGGGTGATCGCAGCGCTGATAGGCAATGCCGTGTGCGGATAGAAACGCATAAAAAGGCGCCGTGTCCATTCCGGTGAATATAGATCGCCCCGCGCTAGGAGATCAACCGGAAACCGACGCAAAACGCTGCGATGCCCTTGACACCCGAATCGATCTGCCGGTATAGGGGGTAGCGCCCAAACAGGCGTCGGGCCGTCCAGCCAAGGGGCTGACAGCTTAAGGGCAGGGAAGGGTTTAGGGTTTAATGTTTAATGTTCAACGAAATGACCTTGTTCGTTTTACTCCTTTTTTTAAGCTTTAAACCTTAAACTTTAATGGAGGTCATATGGCTGAAAACCGACTGCTCTATCTCTCCCAGGCCGACGTCGTCGCCGCGGGGCTGTCCATGGCCGAAATCATCGACGCCCTGGAGATCGCCTTTCGGGCCAAGGGCGAAGGCCGCACGGAGATGCCCCCGAAGCCCGGGGTTCATCCCGGCGGCGGCAACAATTTCATCCACGCCATGCCGGCCTACATCGAGGACTTGAAGTCGGCCGGGGTCAAGTGGGTGAGCGGCTACCCGGAAAACCACAAGCGGGGCCTGCCCTACATCACGGGGCTGCTCATCTACAACGACGTGGCCACGGGCCTGCCGCTGGCCGTCATGGACTGCGTGTGGATCACCGCCAAGCGCACCGGCGCCGCCAGCGCCATCGCCGCGCGCCGGCTGGCCCGGCCGGAGTCCTCCGTGATGGGCATGCTCGGCTGCGGGGTGCAGGGCCGCAGCCACGCCGAGGCGTTCAAGGTGCTCTTCCCGATCAAGAAGATCATGGCCTACGACCAGGACCCGGCCAGTGCCGCCCGCTATGCGCGGGAGATCGGCCAAAGCCTCGGCGTCGAGGTCGTCCCGGTGAAGACCCCGCGCGAGGCGGTGAGCGGCTGCGACATCGTGGTCACGGCCGGCCCGATCCTGAAAGTGCCCCACGCCACCATCCAGGCCGGCTGGCTGGAAGAGGGCGCCTTCGCCTCGCTCGTGGACTACGACTCCTACTGGCGCCGGGACGCGCTGGCCCAGGCCGCCAAGTTCTGCACGGACGACGTGCCGCAGCTCAAGCTCTACCAAAGCATGGGTTATTTTCAAAACATCCCGCCGATCCACGCCGACCTGGGCGAGCTGGTCACCGGCAGGAAGAGGGGCCGGGAAAACACCAGGGAACGCACCATGACCGCGAACCTCGGGCTGGCCATCGACGACATGGCCGTGGCGCCCCTGCTGTTTCAGCGCGCCAAGGACCAAGGCATCGGCACCTGGCTGCCGTTATGAATCAGGCCGCCCAGGGGCGGCCTGATTCATAACCGTGGATATGGGAGAAAAATGAAAAACAACCAGACCTGCGACGTCATCATCACCGGCGGCGGGATCATGGGCAGCTCCACCGCCTACTATTTAACGAAGATGCAGCCGGGCCTGAAGGTCGCCGTGGTGGAGCGCGACCCCACCTATGCGCGCGCCTCGACCACCCTGTCGATGAGCAACGTGCGCATCCAGTTCAGCCTGAAGGAGAACATCCAGATCTCCCGGTACGCCTTCCAGGTCCTCGAACGGTTCGAAGACGAGATGGCCGTGGAAGACCGCCGGCCCAGGATCTACTTTCGCCGCGAGGGCAACCTGTTCCTTGTCGGCACGGCCAACCAGGACGCCGCCCGGCGCGCTTTCGACCTGCAGCGCAGCCTCGGCTGCCGGATCGAGTGGTGGTCGCCTCGGCAGATCAAGGACCGCTACCCGCTCTACGAACCCGGACCGGACATTATCGGCGCCACGTTCGGCCCGGAGGACGGACACTTCGACGCCTACGCGGCGCTGATGGCCTACCGGGCCAAGGCGAAGTCCCAGGGAGCCGAATTCCTGACGGGCGAGGCGGTGAAGATCCGCGCCGGCGGCGGCCGGGCGACCGGGGTCGACCTCGGCTCGGGCGAAACGCTCACGGCCGGCTGCGTGGTCAACTGCGGCGGGGCCTGGGCGGCCGAGCTCGCCGAGACCGCGGGGGTCAAGCTGCCGGTGGTCCCCGTCAAACGCCAGATCTTCACGCTCGACACGGCCGTCAAGCCCGCCGGACCCCTGCCCCTGACCATCCTGCTTTCGGGCCTCTACTTCCGGACCGAAACCGGCGGCCTGATCCTGCTCGGCAAATCCATGCAGGAGGACCCGGTGGGTTTCAACTTCACCTGGGACGACCAGCGCTTCATGGAACTCCTCTGGCCGGAGCTGGCCGAGTTCGTCCCCGCCTGGGACCGTCTCAAGCTCGTCCGCGGCTGGGCCGGCCTCTATGACGTCAACACGCTCGATCACAATGCGATCATCGGGGAGTGGCCCGAAATCAGGGGGCTTTACCTCGCCACGGGTTTCTCCGGCCACGGCCTGCAGCAGGGCCCGGGGGTGGGTCGATACCTATCCGAGCTGATCCTCGAAAGGCCCCTGTCGCTCGACCTCTCCATCTTCACCCCCCAGCGAGTTTTGGAAAACAGGCCGTTGAGCGAGGTGGGGATCGTCTAAAAGCGGTAAAGCCGCCTCTGGTCATCCTACCATTCATTATAGGGCCCTTGACAGAATGAAGTTCGTTTAGTAGATTCCCTGCGTTCCGTTCCACGGGGTTATGCATGCTATTCCCCCGTTGCACACGGAGGAACACAAACTCCCTATCCATCCACCCACATCACGCTAGAAGGAGGCAGCCATGAAACGTCGTTTTGCTCTTGTTGTCGCACTGTTGCTGGTAGCCGGGTTCGCCTTGATGAGCATCGCCCAGGCGGCCCCGCCCAAAGATCCTATCGGTTGCGTGGCCGTCAAGAAGGGGCAACCGATCCACATCGCCTACTGGATGGTCATTGCCGGCCCCGATGCCTCGCTGGGGATCGATACCCGCCGCGGCGTCGAGCTCGCCATGGCCGACAAGGGCGGCAAGCTTCTCGGCTATCCGATCAAGCTGAGCGGGCAGGATGAAGGCTGCAACGCGGAGGGCGGGCAGGCGGCGGCCACCAAGCTTGCCTCCGATCCGACCATCGTCGCCGCGATCGGCTCCAACTGCTCCAGCGCCGCCCGGCCGGGGGCGCCGATCCTCTGGAAGGCGGGCATCCCCACGGTGTCGCCCTCCAACACCGCCCCTTACCTGACCGACCCGAAGCGCGGCAAGGAATACGACGGCTACCTGCGCACCGCCCACAACGACAAGATCCAGGGCGCCGTTGCCGCGCAATTCGCCATCAAGAAGCTGGGCGTCAAGACCGCTGCCACCATCCACGACGGCAGCGTCTATGCCGAGCAGCTGCAGGCGGTCTTCGCCGAAGAGTTCAAGAAGCTGGGCGGCACCATCACGGCCCAGGAGGCCGTGGCCCCGACCGATACTGACATGCGCCCGGTGCTGACCAAGATCGCCACCGGCAAGCCCGAGTTCATCTACTTCCCGATCTTTATCGCCGCGGCCGGCCACATCACCCGCCAGGCCAAGGAAGTCGCCGGCCTGGAAAAGGTTTACCTGATGAGCGCCGACGGCAGCTTCTCGCCGGATTTCTACAAGGCCGCCGGCGAGGCCGCGGTCGGGATGTTCCACTCCAGCCCGGATTTCTCGGCGTTCGCGAGCGGGTACAAGGATTTTCTTGCCAAGCACCAGAAGAAGTACGGCGAGAAGCCCATCGCCCCGTTCCATGCCCACGGCTATGACGCAGCGATGTTGATCTTCAACGCCATCGAGAAGTCGGCGGTCAAGGACGGCGACACCCTTTACATCTGCCGCAGCAAGCTGCGCGACGCCCTCTATGCCACGAAGGGCCTGAAGGGCCTGACCGGCACCATCAGCTGCGATCAGTACGGCGACTGCGCCGATCCTCGCATTGCGGTCTATCAGCAGACCGCCGAGAACATCAAGAAGCTGGTGAACCCGGAAGTTCCGTTCTGGAAGCCCTATTGATCGTAGCGATCAATCAGCCCAAGTGGCTTCATCCCGCCCTCTAAATCGGGGCGGGATGATAGACCAGTGAGTGTCCTAAGAGCCGGGCACCGCAAAGGGCCCGGCTCTTGGTCTATTGCGTGGCATGTTGACCAGCCCGCCGCCGGCGGCAGCTAATTCTCAAGACTCTTTCTCCGAGTCTTTCGGAAAAAGACCAGGATCTTTGCCCATGCTGCAACGCATCCGAGAGAGAATGAACCCCACCGACATCGTCATGTGGGCGATCGGCGCGGTTCTGCTCGTTATGATTATCTGGGGGTCGGCGGCGACGCTGGTCAAGGGCGTCTACTCGACCCACCACTGGATCGACTTCATCGTCTTCGGCCTGGCCCAGGGCAGCGTCTATGCCCTGATCGCCATGGGGTACACCATGGTGTACGGGGTCCTGCGCATGATCAACTTCGCCCACAGCGAGGTCTTCATGAGCGGGCCCTACACGGCCTACTATTTCGCCGCCTATTTCTACCGCAGCGGCCTGTTGGAGTCTCACCCCGTGATCAGCATGGTCCTGGTGTTTGTCATCTCCATGGCGACCTCCACCCTCATCGCCTATCTTCTGGAGTTGATCGCCTACCGGCCCCTGCGCGGCGCCCCGCGACTGGTGCCGCTCATCACCGCCATCGGCGCTTCGTTTTTCCTGCAATACGTGTTCCGGGGGCTTTACGGATCCGGCTTTCAAGCCTACCCGGTGGTCAAAGCGCTGGAGGGCCACATGATGGTCGGGCCCGTCCGCATCCTCAAATTCCAGATTCTGGTCATCGTCGCCGCGGCGTTCTTGATGATCGCGCTGTACCAGTTCACGCAACGCACTCGCCTGGGCAAGGCCCTGCGCTCCGTTTCGGAAGACAAGGAGGCCTCCGCGCTGATGGGCATCGACGTGGACCGGATGATCTCCATGACCTTCATGATCGGCGGCGCCGCCGCCGGGGCTGCCGGGGTGCTCTACGCCATCATGTTCAAACAGGTGCACTTCTTCATGGGCTTCATCCCGGGCATCAAAGCCTTCACCGCCGCAGTTTTGGGCGGGATCGGCAACATCCCCGGCGCCATGCTGGGGGGAATATTCCTTGGGCTGGTGGAATCGGTGGGCCCGAGCCTGTTCCTGGATGGGCTGGGGATCGTCGCCCCCTACCAACTGAAGGACGCCATCGCCTTCACCATGCTGGTGCTGGTGCTGATCTTCCGCCCGACCGGCATACTCGGTGAGCGGCTGGCGGTCAAGAAGGCATGATGACGCAGGAAAGGATCGAGACGGTATGAATCCGGCAGCGGCTCTGCGGCTTCCCGGCATACGACTGGGCCTGATCGGGGGGGCCAGCCTGGTGCTCCTCTCGCTGATCGGCATGGTCGAAGCATTCAACCAACGCGAGATCGTCACCGACGTGATCTCCATGGGCCAGACCCTTCTGCTCCTCACGGCGGTGTTCATCGCCTACCTGGCGGCCAAGCATGAGCAGGCGCGCGGCCGGGGCCGGGTGTTCGCAGCGGGCATCGCCGCCGGGCTGATCATGGCCGGCATGCTGGCTCTGTTGGTGCTGCTCGGCCATTCCATCAACATGCGGCAGGTTTTCATCAATGCCTCACCGGTCCTTTTTCAGACCCTTGTCTTCCAGCAGGAAGAAATCTGGACCGGAATCGTGCTGCTTTTGGCGGCAGGGGCGCTGATCGGCCTATCCGCCGCCCTGCTGTGCCTACAGCCCCACTGGCTGCGCCGCGTTATAACGACCGGCCTCTGCAGCGTGGCCGTCGTCGGCTTGCTCCAGGACCTGATCGCACCCATTTTCGCCGCGTGGGGCCCGCTCGCGGATCTCGTGGACCTGATCTTTCCCGGCAACGGTGTTTCGATTCCCGGTGCGGTGGGCCTGTTGGTCGTGGTTGCCGCGCTGTCGGCCGCCTGGTCTTTCAAGGGCCAGGCGGTGCAGGACCGCATAAGGGCCCTGCCCCCGAAAAGCCGCCGCGGGCTGAATTTCGCTGCGCTTCTGGCCGGTGCGCTCGTTCTGCTCATACTGCCCCAGGCGCTGGGGCTTTTCCTGAGCGAGGTGATGACGATCGTGGGGCTTTACATCCTGCTGGGCCTGGGGCTGAACATCGTCGTCGGGTTCGCCGGCTTGCTGGATCTGGGGTATGTGGCCTTTTTTGCGATCGGGTCTTACACGGTGGCAATCCTGACGTCGCCCGAGCTGGGTTTCTTCGATTGGAATTTCTGGCAGGCCCTGCCGCTGGCCGTTCTTTTCGGTGTGATGGCCGGGGTCATTCTCGGCGTTCCGGTTCTCAAAATGCGCGGGGACTATCTTGCCATCGCCACCCTCGGCTTCGGCGAAATCATCCGGATCATGGTGCTGTCCGACTTTTTGAGGCCCTGGCTGGGGGGCGCCCAAGGCATCGGCAAGATCCCCAAGGCCGAAGTCGCCGGCTTCGAATTTGCGACTCCCCAGGAGATTTATTATCTCATCCTGGCCGGATGCTTCCTAGTGGGGTTTATTTCATGGCGTCTGCGCGATTCCCGCCTCGGCCGGGCCTGGATGGCCGTTCGGGAGGATGAGGATGTCGCCCAGGCCATGGGCATCAACCTGGTGGCGACCAAGCTGTTGGCCTTTGCCACCGGCGCCGGCTTTTCGGCCTTGAGCGGGGCGATCTTCGCCACCAAACTGGGCTCGGTGTATCCGCACAGCTTCAACGTCATGATCTCCATCAACATCCTGTGCGTGATCATCGTCGGCGGCATGGGCAGCATGCCCGGGGTGGCGGTGGGAGCATTGGCGCTGGTGGGGCTTCCCGAGCTCCTGCGGGAGTTCGCCGATTATCGCCTTCTGGTCTACGGAGCCGCACTCGTGGCCATGATGCTCTTGAAACCCGAAGGGCTGTGGCCGGAAGCCACGCGGCAGCGCGAACTTCATGAGAAGGAACCCACGGCCGCAGCAGCCGCGTTGGCAGATGGGCCGGCGGAGCCCCGCGCATAGGAGCGAACCATGGCGGTTATCACTATCTCGAACGTCACGAAGCAATTCGGCGGACTCGTCGCCGTCGAGAACCTGGACATCGAGGTCGAGGATCAGAGCATTCACAGTGTCATCGGACCAAACGGCGCCGGCAAAACCACCCTCTTCAACTGCATCACGGGTTTCTACCGGCCTGAAATCGGCGATATCCGTCTCGATGACCACTCCCTGGTGGGGTTGCTGCCCGACCAGATCGTCCGGCACGGGATCGCCCGGACCTATCAGAATATCCGGCTCTTCCCCGACTTGACGGCCATGGAGAACATCCTGGTCGGCATGCATAGCCATCTTCGGTCCGGGTACCTTGGAATCGTTTTGGGGTTGCCTGCCACGCGCAAGGAGGAGAGGGCGGCCAACGAAGAAGCCCTGCGGCTGCTGAAATTCGTCAACCTGGCCGGCAAGGGCGACCTGCTGGCCAAAAACCTGCCCTACGGAAACCAACGGCGCCTCGAAATTGCGCGCGCGCTCGCCACCCGGCCCAAGGTGTTGTGCCTGGACGAGCCGGCGGCCGGCATGAACCCCAGGGAGTCCCAGGACCTGATGGATTTCATCCGTCACTTGCGGGATGCGCTCCACATCACCATCCTGCTGATCGAACACCAGATGCGGGTGGTGATGGGCATCTCCGAAAAAGTGACGGTGCTCGACTACGGCAAAAAGATCGCCGAAGGGACCCCGTTGGAGGTCCAGCGCGACCCCCGGGTGATAGAAGCCTACCTCGGCCGGGGAAGCGCCGCCCAGCCCTGCGCCGCCTGATAGGATCCCTCAGGAGGGAATGCGACCATGCCCATGCTGGAAGTTCAAGGCGTCAATACCTATTACGGCAACATTCACGCCCTGAAGGACGTCTCCATCGAAGTCGAGAAGGGCGAGATCGTCACCATCATCGGCGCCAACGGCGCCGGCAAGAGCACCATGCTGAAGACCACCAGCGGCTTGTTGAAACCCCGCACGGGCTCGATCCGTCTGGAGGGAGAAGACCTCACGCGCATGCGCCCGCATGAAATCGTCATGAAAGGGGTGGTACAGGTGCCGGAGGGTCGTCGGGTCTTCGGCCGGCTCACGGTGAAAGAGAACCTGGAAATGGGAGCCTTCACCAGCGCCGACAAAAAGAAAAACCAGGACAACCTCGAGCGCGTGTTCGCGATGTTTCCGCGCTTGAAGGAGCGCAGCAAACAGGTGTCCGGAACGCTCTCCGGCGGCGAACAGCAGATGCTCGCCATGGGGCGGGCGCTCATGTCCAACCCCCAAATGCTGCTCCTCGACGAGCCGTCCATGGGCTTGGCGCCGGTGCTGGTGGACGGGATCTTCGACACCATCCGCCAGCTGCACGCCGCCGGCACGACCATCCTTCTGGTCGAGCAGAACGCCCGCATGGCGCTGCAGGTCGCCAGCCGGGGGTATGTGCTGCAGACCGGTGCCATCATCTTCAGCGACTCGGCCGCCAGCCTGGCCGACAACGAGATGGTGCGCAAGGCATACCTCGGCGAACACTGACCAGGCGGTCCAAGAACGCCCATCTGCTGCGTTATGCTCGCCCCTCGTCATTGCGGCGTACCGATGTACGCCTCATTCCTCGGGCCTTCGCAATGCCTTGCATCTGGGCATTCCTGAACCGCCTGGTATTCCCGGGAGACGTCGTTTAATGGATTTCGGACTCTTCCTGCGCGGCCTCCTCATCGGCTTTTCCATCGCGGCGCCGGTCGGGCCCATCGGCGTTCTGTGCATCCGCCGCACGCTGGCCGAAGGCCGGGCCTCCGGATTTCTCTCGGGCCTGGGGGCGGCCACGGCCGATGCCCTCTACGGTTGCGTGGCCGGCTTCGGCCTGACGGTCATCTCCCGCTTTCTGGTCGACCAGCGCTTCTGGATCCAGTTGATCGGCGGAATCTTCCTCCTGGCCCTGGGGATCAAAACCCTGCGCTCGGCTCCGGCCGAACGCGCGGCCGCCGCCTCCGGCACGGGGCTTGCCGCGAGCTATGCCTCCACTCTCCTGCTGACGCTCACCAACCCCATGACGATCCTCTCTTTTGCCGGCATCTTTGCCGCTCTCGGGGTCGCCGACACGGGCGGAGACCTGTCGGCCGCCGGCAAGCTGGTCCTGGGGGTGTTCATGGGCTCGGCCGCCTGGTGGCTGATCCTCAGCGGCGGGGTCGGCCTCATGCGGGAGAAGCTCTCCTCGGGGGTGCTGCACTGGACGAACCGGCTTTCAGGGGCGGTTCTCCTCGCGTTCGGCATCGTCGCCGTCTGGCAGGCGACGGTGTGAAAGGAGCGTCCCATGCACCCGGCGATCGATGAGCGCATCGTCGAAGAGGCCCTCTCTCTAGCCAAGAACTGGCAGGACCGCGCCAACGCCCTGCTGCAGCCGGAGGAAAAACGGCGCTACCGTCGGCTGGCGCGGCTGGTGGCCAACGCCGACGACAAGGTCATCCTCACCGCCCTCATCGACCAGTGCTTCCGGTCCCGGGATGAACGCCGGGTGGCGGACCAGATGTGCCACCTGCTGTCGGCGCACGGCACCCCGCGCTTTTTCTCCCTTGCCGAAAAGGCGCTGATCCAATTGTTCCTGCGCGTCGGCCGTTATGTGCCGAGCCTCACCGTCCCCCGCATCATCGCCAGAATGCGCGCCGACAGCCGCCACGCCATCATCCCCGGGGAGCACGCGGCGCTCGGCGCCTACCTGGAGCAGCGGCGG
>Ga0316600_10001379_pt1 | contig 11118 bp, 12 predicted proteins | sample OWC_soil_day5_CT_FD_207652 | JGI IMG/M metagenome (GOLD analysis project Ga0316600, IMG submission 207652) | Wetland soil microbial communities from Old Woman Creek delta, Ohio, United States - OWC_soil_day5_CT | ecosystem: Environmental > Terrestrial > Soil > Wetlands | place: USA: Ohio...
TAAATGTAGAAAAATGGAGGTTTTTATTATGTTTGGTATTGGTATGCCTGAATTAATCTTAATTTTAATTATTGGTTTGGTGGTATTTGGTCCAGGAAAATTGCCAGAAGTGGGAAGAGCAGTAGGAAAAAGTTTGAATGAATTTAAAAAAGCTACTTCAGGAATTACGGGGAGTAGCGATGAACAAGTAAATGTTACAAAAGCAGAAACAAAGAGTGAACCAGTGAAAAGTGAACCTGTAAAAAGCGAACCTACTAAGCCAGAAGTGAAGTGAGGTTTGATTGATGTCAGAAGAGACAACAGAGTCGACTTATGAAGATTATGTGGAGGATCGTACGCCAAAACAGATCGAAGAACAGCAGCAGGGCAACATGTCATTGCTTAAGCATTTAGATGAATTAAGGACTAGATTAATTCGTTCCTTTATTGCGATTGGTATTTGCAGTGCTATTTCTTATTTTTTTGTAGAGGATATCGTACATTTTATTACTGCCCCGGCGGGTAAATTATATTACATGCAACCAGCAGAAGCGTTTTTTACTTTTTTAAAAGTGTCGCTATTTTCTGGATTCTTGATGAGTTTACCAGTGGTTGTGTATAATGTATGGGTGTTCTTTTTGCCAGCACTTACGCCGAAAGAGAAAGCTACGATTGGAATATTAGTACCGGCGTCGGTGCTTTTATTTTTTACAGGAATAACATTTTCTTATTATTTGGTTTTACCGGCAGGCATTAAGTTTTTCTTGGGTTTTGCCAATGCTGATTTGCAGCCACTGCTTTCCATTGGAAAGTATCTGGACTTTGTAGTAGCATTTTTGTTGCCATTTGGTTTTATTTTTGAACTTCCATTAGTTATTATGGTTTTGGCGAAAATTGGCTTGGTTACATCAGCCTTTTTACGTAAACAAAGAAGGATGCTTATCTTTTTATCTTTCGTAATTGGGGCCGTGGTATCGCCAACACCAGATATGTTTTCACAAACAATGATCGCAGTACCGGTTATCTTGTTATATGAAATCAGTATTATTATTGTTAGATTTATTTTGAGAAAATAGTTGAGAGGAGCGCTTGAGGCGTGGCTTTTAAAGATTTAAGAGAATTTATTGAAGAACTAGATAGCCGTGGTTTATTGAAACGCATCGCAACACCGGTTGATTGTGAATTAGAAATCACGGAAATTACGGATCGTGTTTCTAAAATGGAAGGCGATAAAAATGTTGCCTTGTTATTTGAAAATGTAAAAGGCTATGATATGCCTGTGCTTATGAATGCGTTTGGTAGCATGGAACGTATGGCAATCGCCTTTGGTGTAGAAAAAGTCGATGATATTGCCGATGAAATAAGAGAAATTTTAAAGTTACCTTATATTTCTCTGCAAAATAAATTAGATTTATTGAGTATTATTCCGACGGCAAAACGTGCCATTAATTTTCCTAAGTACGTGAAAAATGGTCCTTGTAAAGAAGTCATCATCAAAGATCAACCTTCATTGGACAAGTTTCCAATTCTAAAATGTTGGCCGGATGATGGTGGTAAGTTCATTACGTTGCCATTGGTATTCACGAAAAATCCGAAAACTGGTAAGCGTAATGTGGGAATGTATCGCCTGCAAAAATATGATGATAAAACAACTGGTATGCACTGGCATATACATAAAAATGGTGCCGAAAACTTCCGCGATCATAAGGAATTGGGTAAAGATCGTATTGAAGTTGCCGTTGCTATTGGTACTGATCCAGTGTTAACGTATGCAGCGACTGCACCACTACCACGCGATATTGATGAAATGGTATTCGCAGGGATGCTTCGCAAGAAGTCTGTGGAAATGATCAAATGTGAAACCGTAGATGTTGAAGTACCAGCGCATTGTGAAATAGTCTTAGAAGGTTATGTAATGCTGGATGAATTGAGACGGGAAGGTCCATTTGGCGATCATACGGGTTATTATTCTCTAGCGGATAATTATCCGGTCTTCCATATTACTTGCATTACGCATCGCAAAAATCCAATCTATTTATCAACGATTGTTGGGAAACCGCCGATGGAGGATTGTTATATTGCAAAAGCGACAGAACGGATTTTCTTGCCGTTCTTACAAATGCAAATGCCCGAAATTGTCGATATGAATTTACCACTTGAAGGTGTATTTCATAACTGTGCAATGATTTCTATTAAGAAATCTTTCCCTCAACATGCAAAAAAAATAATGCATGCAGTATGGGGCATGGGACAAATGATGTTTACGAAAATGATTATCATCGTAGATGAACACGTTGATGTGCAAGATACAAAAGAAGTTTGGTGGCGTGTATTCAATAACATTGATGCAAGACGTGATATCGTCATGGTTGACGGACCGCTTGATGTACTTGATCATTCTTCACCAATGCCAAATTGGGGAACAAAAGTCGGGATTGATGCGACGAAAACTTGGCCGTCAGAAGGAAACAACCGTGAATGGCCAGATGAAATAACAATGACAGAAGATGTTAAAAAGATGGTTGATTGTAAGTGGAAGGAACTTGACCTTGAGTAAGTTATCAGCTCATGTGAATAACATGGCTTTGCATCATTCAGTTTTTGCATTACCCTTTGCTTATATGGGTGCATTTTTGGCAACTGATGGTATTCCTACTTGGTCAAATATTATTTGGATTACGATTGCTATGATCGGCGCACGTAGTGCGGCGATGGCGTTAAATAACCTGATTGATTTAAAATATGATAAAATTCATCCGCGGTTTACTAAACGTCCGATGGTGACGGGAGAGGTAAAACGCTGGGAAGCAATTGCCCTAATTATTGTTAGTTTTCTTGTCTTTATCGTTGCAACTTTACACTTGGCACCAATTTGTGTAAAAGTTGCACCAATTGCAGTTTTTCCGTTTGTGATTTATCCCTATATGAAACGCTTCACTCCTTATTGTCACTTGGTGCTTGGGTTAGCATTATCGATGGCACCAATTGGTGGCTGGGTTGCGATAAAGGGCGAATTGTCTTTGCCGATACTTTGTCTTGGCGTTGCTGTTGCCGTTTGGATTGCAGGTTTTGATGTGATTTATGGCTGCCAAGATGTTGCGTTTGATAAAGAGCATGGCCTAAATTCGATGGCAACTCGCTTTACGGTAGCAGGGGCACTGAAAATAGCTAAACTGATGCATTTACTTAGCATTATTTGCTTTATCGCAGTTGGGGTGCTTTTGAATTTAGCTTCAATTTATTATATTGGGGTTCTGATTGCGATACTTACCCTTGTGTATCAACATTCGATTGTTAGTACAGATGACCTAACAAGAGTAACACAAGTATATTTTATGCGTAATGGAGTTGTTGGTATTTCCATATTTCTATTTACTTTTGCAAGCCTTGTTATGTAGTGTTATAGAAATATGTTGATATCCTAGAACAATAAATGATGAGTGAGGTTAACTATGACAGCTAGAGTATTGGAAGGCAAAGTGTTTGCCAATCAAATAAAAGAAACTGTAAAAAATGATATTGTAGCATTAAAAGAAGAATTTGATGTGACACCTGGATTGGCTGTCATTATCGTTGGTGAAAATCCAGCATCGAGAGTTTATGTTGCCAATAAGCATCGTTCTTGTGGTGATGTTGGTATGTATTCTGAAGTAATAGAAATGCCAGCAGATAGCACCAAAGAACAATTGTTAAATAAAATTGCTGAGCTTAACCAATCTGAAAATATTCATGGCATCTTAGTTCAATTGCCGCTTCCAAAGCATATGAGTGCCGATGAAGCAGAAATTTTGGATTTTATTGATCCTGACAAAGATGTTGATGGTTTTCATCCGGTGAATGTTGGAAAATTATCCATCGGGCAAGAGCATCTTGTGCCGTGTACTCCGCTTGGTTGTATCAAAATGTTGGAACTTGCTGGTATCGATGTTGCTGGTAAACATGCCGTAATCATCGGGCGTAGTAATATCGTTGGCAAACCAATGTTTAATTTATTGTTATCGCGTAATGCTACGGTTACAGTATGCCATTCTCGTACGAAAGATTTAGCAAGCATTACCAGAGAAGCTGATATTTTAGTGGTGGCCATTGGTAAACCAAACTTTGTAACTGCTGAGATGGTAAAACTAGGTGCAGTTGTGATTGATGTGGGAATTAACCGTATTGCCCCTAAGAAATTAGTCGGTGATGTTGATTTTGAACAGGTAAAAGAAGTAGCGGGTGCGATTACACCGGTTCCAGGTGGTGTAGGTTTACTTACTATTGCAATGCTTATGCATAATACGGTAAAAGCTGCGCGCATCCAATTAAAGAAATTATGATTTAGTTCTTTCGTTGATAAATAAGCTTTATATTTAGGAGGTACATGATGAAAAGTGATGTTGAAATAGCCCAAGAGGCAGTGATTCAACCAATCGTTGATATCGCTAAACAATTAGATATTCCCGAAGAAGAACTAGAATTATACGGTCGTTTTAAGACTAAGGTTTCTTTGCATACTTGGGATCGTATCAAAGGAAACGAAAATGGTAAATTGATTTTAGTAAGTGCGATTAATCCAACTGCTGCAGGCGAAGGCAAAACGACTACGAGTGTTGGTTTAAGTGATGCGCTTCGTAAAATTGGCAAGAAATCTATTGTTACGCTTCGTGAACCATCGCTTGGACCATGTTTTGGTATGAAAGGTGGCGCAGCTGGCGGTGGTTATTCGCAAGTTGTACCAATGGAGGATATCAACCTTCATTTTACTGGTGATTTTCATGCGATTACTTCCGCACATAATTTACTTGCAGCGGTGATTGACAATCATTTGCAACAAGGCAATGAACTTCAGATAGATAATCGCCGTATTACTTGGCGCCGTGTTGTCGATTTAAATGATCGTGCATTGCGTAATATTGTTTGTGGGATGGGTGGCAAGGCACATGGTATTCCGCGGGAAACTGGCTTTGACATAACTGTTGCCTCAGAAATGATGGCCATTCTTTGTTTAGCAAAAGATTTAGATGATATGAAAGAACGTATCGGTAAAATCATCGTTGCTTATACCTATAGTGGTAGACCAGTTAGAGCGAAAGAATTAAATGTAACTGGTGCACTCACGTTATTATTTAAAGATGCGATCAAGCCGAATTTAGTACAAACCTTAGAAGGGACGCCTGCCTTTGTTCATGGTGGTCCATTTGCGAATATCGCCCATGGGTGTAACAGTATTATGGCTACAAAATTTGCACTTAAATTAGCCGATGTTGTCGTTACAGAAGCTGGCTTTGGAGCCGATCTTGGCGCTGAAAAATTTCTAAATATCAAATGCCGTTTTGCTGGGCTCAAGCCGGATGCAGTTGTTCTCGTAGCAACGGTACGCGCTTTAAAGATGCACGGTGGTATGGCGAAAACAGAACTCGCTACTGTCGATATGGCAGCACTAGAAGCTGGACTCGCAAATTTAACGAAGCATATTGAAAATATGAAGAAATTTGGTTTGCCGACAGTTGTTGCTATTAATGCATTTCCTACCGATACGGAAGAAGAACTTAAATTTGTTGAAGCAAAATGTAATGAAATGGGTGCAGAAGTTGCAATTTCTGAAGTATGGGCAAAAGGCGGTTTAGGTGGCGTAGATCTTGCGAAAAAAGTAATGGCTGCCACGGAAAAACCAAGTGCTTTTAAGTGCCTATATGATGTAGAAGCACCGATTGAGGAAAAAATTGAAATCATTGCCCGAGAAATATATGGGGCTGACGGAGTAAACTATACGGCAGCAGCGAAAAAAACAATCAAAGAATTGACGGAACTTGGATTTACGAATACACCAATTTGTATGGCGAAAACACAATATTCGTTTACAGATGATCAAACAAAACTTGGTCGTCCAACTGATTTTGAAATTACGGTTCGCGAGATTAAGATTGCCGCTGGTGCAGGCTTTATCGTTGCAATGACTGGTAATATTTTAACAATGCCGGGATTGCCAAAAGTTCCAGCAGCGGAAAAAATGGATATCACAAATGATGGAAAAATTACTGGTTTATTCTAAAATGAAGCGTTTATTTTCATATGGAGGTTGAATATGGTTAGAATTTCTGTTGAATTAGTGCCACGTGATGAAGTAGCAATCCATGAAGAACTACAAGTGTTAAAGGATAATTTTGATTGTATTGATGTTATCAACGTACCGGAATTATTAAGATATGATGTTCGTAGTTGGGAAGGCGCAAAAATTGCGAAAAAATTCTATAAAAATACAATGCCTCATATTAGAGCCATTGATATTAACTTAGATAAACCATTACCAATGGCAGAATTTTTGGTGCAAAATAGCATCGATGAAGTTCTTGTGATCGCTGGTGATCCACCACAAGATATGACGCGGAAAATATATCCTACTGTAAGTACGGATGTTATTCGCAAATTCCGTGATGAACTGCCACATATTAAAGTGTATGCTGGGATTGATCAATATCGCAGTAGCATGCGCCAAGAAGAATATAATATCAGACGCAAAATTCAAGCTGGTGCGGCTGGCTTTTTCACACAACCATTTTTTGATTTGCGGTATATGGAAATGTATGCGGAAATGCTTGACGGTAGGGAAGTTTACTGGGGGGTATCACCCGTGATGTCGGAACGCTCCGTAAACTACTGGGAAACTAAGAACAATGTAATTTTTCCACGCAATTTTAAGCCAACGTTAGAATGGAACATTGATTTTGCTAGAAAAACAATGGAGTTTGTTCAAAAGAATGATGCAAATATTTATCTTATGCCGATAAAGACGAATTTATTGCCATATTTAACAGGGGCATTTGATAAATAAAATAGTTAAAAACGCAGTTTGGATGACGAATTCCAACTGCGTTTTTATTTTGCTATGTATATTTTTATATAGTTGAAGATAATTTAATAAAATTTATTTATCATAATGTGAAACTTAATACATTCTATGATATAATTTATGCAGTAGAACAATTAAAATGTTTTCGATATATTTTCTTTAGGAGCGTGAACAAATGTATAAAATTCTTACAAAAAAAGAATTATCGCAGGGTGTGTTACTTTTTGAATTAGAAGCACCTCGTATTGCGAGAAAAGCTGAGCCAGGTCAGTTTGTTATTGTGCGCACGGATGAAGAAGGAGAAAGAGTACCACTCACGATCGCTGATTTCAATCGCGCAAAAGGTACGATTACAATTATATTTCAAGAAGTCGGTGCATCGACAAAGCAACTTGGTAGCTTTTGCGAAGGTGATAGCATCTTAGATTTAGTTGGACCATTAGGTAAAAAAACGCACATTGAAAAAATGGGTAATGTGATTTGTATTGGTGGCGGTATTGGTGTAGCGCCGATCTATCCAATTGCTCGTGGGATGAAGCAAGCGGGAAATCATGTGATTTCCATTATTGGTGCGAGAAATAAAGATATTTTAATTCTAGAAGAAGAAATGAATGCTGTGAATGATGAAGTATATATCACAACCGATGACGGTTCTAAAGGACATAAAGGGTTTGTAACCGATCAATTGAAAATGTTAATTGATTCTGGTATGGAAATCAGCACAGTGATTGCCATTGGGCCTGTTGTTATGATGCGTAGCGTTGCTGAAACGACACGTCCATATGGAATTAAAACGCTTGTTAGTTTAAATCCAATCATGGTAGATGGCACTGGTATGTGTGGTGGCTGTCGGGTGCAAGTTGGAGATGAAAGTAAATTTGCTTGTGTGGATGGTCCTGAATTTGATGCTCATCAAGTAGATTTTGCTGGATTGATGTCTCGTCAACGTATGTATAAAACGCAAGAGGCGACGCATGAATGTCATTGCGCTGATCAAGCAAAAAAACAAGGAGGCGACTGTCAATGTCACTCTCATTAACCAAACATGCAATGCCAGAGCAGGAACCAAAAGTTCGGGCAAAGAATTTTGATGAGGTTACGCTAGGCTATAGTAAAGAAACTGCAATAGCAGAGGCACAGCGCTGTCTGAATTGCAAGAAACCATTGTGCCGCCAAGGGTGTCCAGTAGAAATAGATATACCAGCCTTTATTAGTCATGTCAAAGAAGGCAAGTTTGAAGAGGCATTAACGGAAATAAAAAGTGTAAATAGCTTACCGGCAGTATGCGGACGGGTTTGCCCACAGGAAGAACAATGTGAAAAACATTGTATTTTGGCAAGACGTGGTGAATCGGTGGCGATTGGTCGTTTAGAACGATTTGTTGCGGATTATGCTATGGGAAAAGGGGAAGCCATTGAACCGATTGAATACACTTCAGATGCTCAGAAGGTAGCGATCATTGGGTCTGGTCCTGCTGGACTTGCAGCAGCAGGTGATTTAGCAAAAATGGGCTATCAAGTAACAATTTTTGAAGCACTTCATACAGCTGGTGGCGTTTTATCGTATGGTATTCCTGAATTCAGACTTCCTAAAGATAAAATTGTAAAAGCTGAAATCGATAATTTGTGCAAAATGGGTGTGAAAATCGAAGTCAATGCAGTTGTTGGTAAATTGGTTACCATAGATGAATTGATGGAAGAAGAAGGTTTCGATTCTGTATTTATTGCTACTGGTGCAGGTTTGCCTCATTTCATGAGGATTCCTGGAGAAAACTTAAATGGTGTTTATGCAGCCAATGAATTTTTAACGCGTTGTAATTTGATGAAAGCGTATAAATTCCCTAATCATGCAACGCCACTTCATGTGGGTAAAAATGTTGCTGTCGTTGGCGGTGGCAATGTAGCGATGGATGCGGCGCGTACAGCACTTCGTTTAGGTGCAGAGCATGTATATATTGTTTATCGTCGTAGTGAAGCGGAGCTCCCAGCTCGTTTAGAAGAAGTGCATCATGCAAAAGATGAAGGCATTGATTTTAAATTATTAAATAATCCAGTCGCTGTTGTTGGCGACGAACAAGGTTGGGTCAAAGGACTAAAATGTATTCAAATGGAACTTGGTGAACCTGATGCATCAGGTCGTCGTCGTCCAGTGGCAATTGAAGGCTCAGAATTTGAGCTTGCTGTAGATACGGTTGTCATCGCGATTGGTCAAGGTCCAAATCCATTGGTGCAATCAACCACGCCTGGTCTTGAAACCAACAAACACGGCAATATTATTGCCGATGAAGAAACTGGTGCAACGAGCAAACCTGGGGTATTCGCTGGTGGCGATATTGTAACAGGCGCTGCAACGGTTATTCTTGCAATGGGCGCAGGTAAAAAAGCTGCGGTTGCGATTGATCAATATTTAAAAGCAAAACGTGCGTAAGTGATTGAATAAAAATTTGGGGACTATTGCAAAAGCAAAAATGCAATAGTCCTTTTTCTATGGAACTATTAGATTGATAAAATTTTATTGCGACACTATCGCTTATGCGTTACAATAGTTTAGGTATAAATGGAGAATTAATGCAGACGGCGTTTTAACGATGCCTGTATTCTAGGCGAAATTATCTAGGGACTTAGCCGCTCTTTACTCCCGCTTGCAGAAGTGAGAGTATTAGAGCGGATTAGTCATCGAGTAAATGATGTAAGTGATATAGAAAGGTAATACAGTTATGAATTTTGTTGCAATAGATTTTGAAACGGCAAACAGTAAACGAAATAGTGCTTGTAGTGTTGCTGTTGTTGAAGTGAAAGATGGAAAAATATTTGACTCTTATTATGCTTTAATTAAACCACCACGGTTGGAGTTTAATTATACGAATATTCAAATCCATGGGATTACGCCCAATGATGTCCGTGATAAGCCAACCTTTGCTGGGATTTGGCGGGAGTTAAAGCCTTGCTTGGATAATAAAATAGTGATTGCGCATAATGCGAGTTTTGATATGAGTGTGTTAAAAGGATGTATCAATGAGTATCAGCTAGAACCACCGAAGTTCCAACATTTTTGTACGGTAAGTATCGCGAGGAAGGTTTGGCCACAGCTGGAAGACCATAAATTGGGTACGCTTGGACAATATTTTAACATTGATTTTAACCATCATAATGCACTCGATGATGCAAGGACTTGTGCAGCTATTGCTTTATTAGCAGGGAAAGAACTGAAGGTAACGAATTTTGCACAACTAGCACATAAAATTGAATTACCGATTAAAAATTTCAAACTATAAGTGAGGTTTTCAAATGATTTTGGTGAGTGCATGTTTATTAGGTCATAGGGTAAGATATAACGGTGGTGCAGATGCGCATGCGCTTTTGATGAAATATAATGAAATGGGACAATTCATTGCTATTTGCCCAGAATGCTTGGGGAAGCTTGCGATTCCGCGTCCACCAGCGGAAATTGTCAATGGCAGCGGCCAAGATGTTTTGGCTGGAACTGCAAAAATAATGAGCAAGCTTGCCGAAGATGTGACCATGAACTTTGTTGCTGGGGCGGAAACATTGCTCAAAAGCGTTGCGCAATATGGCGTTAAAGCTGCTATCCTAAAAGAGCGCAGTCCTTCTTGTGGTGTTCATCAAATCTATGATGGTACTTTTAGCGGTACCAAAATAGCAGGGCAAGGCGTAACGGCAGCGTTACTTAATCAGCATGGGATCAAGCTATATTCAGAAGAGGATATTACTGAGCAATTGCTAAAAGAATTAATTGCAGATGAAATGAATGAAGAATAGACAAAAATATTTGACATCATATTAATTCTTATGATATTATGTAAAAGTCGACTGATGGTAATGTTGTCACATGCGGGTGTGGCGGAATTGGCAGACGCACCAGACTTAGGATCTGGCGGGTAACCGTGGGGGTTCAAGTCCCTTCACCCGCACCATTTGAGAGTTGTAACCTCTGTGAGAAGTCACAGAGGTTTTTGTGTATCATCAGATCGTTTATCAAAAGGAGGTTTACGAATGAGTGAGAATAAAAATAGTTCCGATGTTAGAAAAAAAATACAAAAGCAAATAGCGCTATTGAGACAGCAATTGGATCAGGCCAATAATGATTTAGAATTTGAAACACATTTACATATGATCAGAGATCTTGAAAGTTTATTAAAAGCAAAAGCATAAACTTAAGATTTTTGTTGTCATGGAACTGCTTGGTAGTTCATTTTTAAGACCACTATTGACAAGTAGGTATAAAAAGCTGTATATTATTTCATATATTAAAAACGATGAAGAGAAGAGTACGTTAACATTTGACTG
>Ga0316600_10001380_pt1 | contig 11117 bp, 12 predicted proteins | sample OWC_soil_day5_CT_FD_207652 | JGI IMG/M metagenome (GOLD analysis project Ga0316600, IMG submission 207652) | Wetland soil microbial communities from Old Woman Creek delta, Ohio, United States - OWC_soil_day5_CT | ecosystem: Environmental > Terrestrial > Soil > Wetlands | place: USA: Ohio...
AGGCCATCAGTGACGTACTTACAGGAAACAGCGACAAATTTCTGGTTATTATTGGTCCCTGTTCTGCTGATAACGAAGACTCCGTCTGTGATTATGTAAATCGGCTGGTAAAGGTTCAGGAAAAAACTAAAGACCGTCTGATTCTGGTTCCCAGAATTTACACCAACAAGCCAAGAACCACAGGCGAAGGCTATAAAGGAATGCTTCACCAGCCTGACCCGGAGAAAAAGCCGGACATGCATGAAGGACTCATCGCTATCCGCCGCATGCATATGAAGGTTTTTGAGGAGACCGGTTTATCCACAGCAGACGAAATGCTGTATCCGGAGAACTTAACCTACTTAGATGATATCATGTCCTACATTGCCATCGGAGCTCGTTCCGTGGAAAACCAGCAGCACCGATTAACCTCCAGCGGCTGTGAGGTGGCAGTTGGTATGAAGAATCCTACCAGCGGTGATATTTCAGTTATGCTCAACTCCGTAGTAGCTGCCCAGCAGGCTCATGATTTTACTTACCGTGGCTGGGAAGTGAAAAGTTCTGGCAATCCACTTGCCCACACCATCCTGCGGGGTGCGGTTAACAAGCACGGTCAGTGCATCCCCAACTATCATTTTGAAGATTTATTTCTTCTTCATGAGATGTACAGCAGACGCAATCTGCATAATCCGGCCTGCATCGTAGATGCAAACCATTCAAACTCCAATAAAAAATACAGGGAGCAGATCCGTATCTCCAAAGAAGTCCTTCACAGCAGAAAGCACGCGGCTGAGATCCGCAGTCTTGTTAAGGGACTGATGATTGAAAGCTATATCGAGCCTGGCTGCCAGAAGGTTGGAGACGGATGCTATGGAAAATCCATTACTGATCCATGTCTTGGGTGGGAGGAATCCGAGCGTCTGCTTTATGAGATTGCGGAGAACTGTTAACTACCCATACATCTTTCTCAAATTCAAGTAATTTAATAGAAGGTATAGACCAAAACAATCTGATTTATCTTACATCAGATCACTTGGTCTATAACCTTTATGCTATAAACATATCTAAGAAATAATTGATGCTATCTTTTCCTCCGCTCCTATGATTATTTTTAAAGCTATCTTGAATTGTGAAAAATCAGGCTGTCAGCTAATCCAAACCGTTTCGATGGGGTAACGGTTCTCCTTTTAATTGGAACAAGGTGTATTCACGCATGATAATACCCTCCAAACACGTAAGTTCAGAGGGATATGTCTTTGCTTTTAATCATGAAAACTGCCCCGCCAAATTTACGTTCTTTTGTTGGGCGGGTGCCGCTTGCTTATAATTGTCTATGGTTTAATAAAAAATCTGCCACAAAAGGGCAGATTAAGTACATGATACTTACGCAGCAACCACATTAGAAAACTATTTAGTTTTGCAATTTTTCACTAATTATTTTAGCCTCTTTCAGGATGGCGGCCGGTATTATGTCCCGTGAAACAACCCCATCTAAGAGGATACTCCCGACAATTTCATATCCTCCAGCATGAAGAATAGATTCCATTGCGTTGAGCGTACCTTGGCCCTGAGTTGGTGAAGCGCTAAATGGGGAAGGCGTATTGCAGGACGTTACAATAGCGGCTTTTTTCCCGATGTGAAGTGGTTCCGGTCTATAAAGACCGCTCCTATCCATTGTTTCAAAAGCGGTAACATTTCGATCTATGAGTTTTTTTAACGGTCCAGAAATATTTCCAAAATATGTTGGACTGCCAATAACAAGCGCATCGGCTGATCTGAGTATATGCCAAAAACGATGTCCGTCGTCTTTGGGAAGACAACATTCTTTGTTCGGCCTACATTGAAGGCAGCCTTTACATGGTTTAACAGACATATCATATGCGTGAAGCCATTCTGACATATTGTTAGGATCAATTCCACTTTCTATCGATTTCATAAGCTTTGCGGTAAAACCATCCTTATGGGGTGACCCATTTAAAAAAAGTATTTTCATAGTAGCTGTGCTCCTTTAATACGAATAAGATATAATAAACTAAGGATATGATAGCATAAGAGCCTATCATCAGACAGAAGCTAAATTATCATAGTATAATTAGTAATAGCTTGAGGTGAAAAATGAAATATAAAGATGCAAGACGACAAGAATTAACTGATTTTCTCAAGACGCGCAGAGCAAAAATACAACCATCAGACGTAGGCATTCAATGCAGTGAACATAGAAGAACGCCTGGCTTAAGAAGAGAAGAAGTCGCTCAATTAGCCGGAATCGGTCTTACATGGTATACATGGCTTGAGCAAGGGCGTCCAATTCATGTATCTGAGCAGATATTGGAAAGTCTGTCACATGTTTTTCAACTGAATTCACAAGAGCGGACTCATCTGTTTGAGTTGGCTCAACAACCAATTCATATTGAGAGTGAAAATCTTCACAACACGATACCGAACAACATAAAGCATTTACTTGACCAGTTAACGTTGTGCCCCTCCTATGTTATAGACGAATATTGGAATGTACTGGCTTGGAATAAGGCCGCAAGCCTTGTTTTTGAAGAATTTGAGAAATTGGAATCCAAGCAACGAAATCTTGTATGGATGATGTTTTTAGATAATAATTACAAAAAGTTGTTTGAAAACTGGGCAGAGCAAGCAAAAGGTATGCTGGCTCACTTTCGTCTGAATTTTGGGGAAAATATCGATGAACCTTCATTAAATGAACTTGTTGAAATGATACGGCATGAAAGCACTGAGTTTAATACATGGTGGCCATTGCATGATGTATACTTAGACGATACTATTTATAAAAATATAATTCATCCTGTTTTTGGCACTATGTGCTTTGAATTTAGCAGTTTTATCATTACGAATCATCCCGAGCTAAAGCTTGTTGTACATAATCCATGTGATGATACCTTCACAAATGAAAAAATGAAGTTATTATTGGGAATATTGCAAAACTAATGAAGCATGGGCAGACATACAGCAAAAGCATGTCCTTTTTAATTTTCACTCTTGTAATTTCAAATAGAATTGAGTAAAATGAAACTACCAGAGTTACCCCTATACGTAACGTTTCATAAGCCCACACCGGTGTATCCGGTGCTAAAGAGAAGGAGGTACGGATATGCGGACGATGAATGTCGATATCCAGCTGCGTACCATTCCCATTCCGCTGGCACTCCTGATCAATACTGCCAATGCATTTATGTGCGATATCTATATTGATTACGGTTTGACCAGAGTTAATGTTAAAGACTACGATGAAATGAAGATGGGACTGGTTACACAGAATCGGAATTTATTATTTAACTTCGACGGCGAAGATGAGCTAGCTGCTGAAGGACGGATCGGAATGCTGTTTAGACCGTAGCCGTCGGAAAGGAACCCATATGACCTACAATACAAAAGAGAGTTGACCGCGGCGATTGGCCGACGGACAGCTCTCTTTTTCAAGGTTCCCTTAACCGAGGAATGCGGTTACACCAAAATACAAAAGTACAATCGCTCCAAGGACAATTCTGTAATATCCGAAAAATTTAAAATCATGCTGTCTGATATATCCCATAAGAAACTTAATCGCATACACAGAAACAGCAAATGCCACTACCATTCCCAGAATCAGATAAAAAATCTGAGCTCCCGAAAAATTAAAACCGAATTTCACAATCTTTAAAAGGCTGGCACCGAACATAACCGGAATTCCAAGAAAGAATGAAAATTCCGCTGATGCCGCTCTGGAGCAGCCTAAGATCATGGCCCCCAGTATGGTGGATCCGGAACGGGAAGTACCTGGAATTAAGGAAAGCAGCTGGAATAGACCAATATAAAGAGCTGTCTGGTAAGAAATTTCTCCCACCTTCTGTACTTCAAAGTTCCGGTATTTGTTCCGGTTCTCAATCACAAGAAAGAGAACACCGTATATAATTAAAGTCGCTGCTACTACATAGCCGTTCATTAAATATTTATCCAGGATGTCATCCACTAATATTCCAATCACAGCCGCAGGCAGACATGCCAGTATTATCTTGCTCCACAAAATAAATGTTGCCTTTTTCTGAGCCGCCTTTTTTCTTGGGGAAAATGGGTTTAACCTGTCAAAATACAATACTACTACTGCAAGAATCGCCCCCAGCTGAATCACAACCAGAAACATGTTTTTATAGCTGTCCGGCTGGTTTAAATGAATGATCTCATCTACTAAAATCATATGACCGGTGCTGCTGATTGGCAGCCATTCTGTAAATCCTTCCACAATTCCCAGAACGATAACTTTTAATATCTCAATTATATTCATCTTAATTCCTCTGTTTTAAATATTTTCTATCTGCCAGTCAATGGGAGTCATTCCATTTGCCTCCAGATAAGCGTTGGTTTTGCTGAAATGTCTGCATCCAAAGAATCCTCGGTAAGCAGAAAGAGGACTGGGATGTGGCGCTTCCAGTATTAAGTGTTTGGGATTTGTAAGCATTGCCTTCTTATTCTGTGCGGGACGCCCCCATAAAAGAAAGACCATAGGGCGGTCCTGCTCATTTAAAATCTTAATAGCCGCATCCGTAAAAGTCTCCCAGCCAATTCCCTGATGGGAGTTAGCTGCATGTGCTCTTACAGTCAATACGGTATTCAGTAACATAATTCCCTGATCTGCCCATTTTTTTAAGTATCCGTTATTAGGAACCTCACAGCCTAGATCCTCTCTCAGTTCCTGATAGATATTCACCAGTGACGGCGGAATATCCACATCAGGCTTCACAGAAAAGCACAGACCATGAGCCTGACCCACGTTGTGATAAGGATCCTGCCCCAGTATTACCGCCTTAACCTTGGAAAGGGGGGTAAACTGAAACGCATTGAATATGTCATTGGGGTCCGGAAAAACCTGGGTTGTTTCGTACTCTTTCCTCACCTTCTGATAAAGTTCCCTGTAATATGGCTTTTTAAACTCCCCGTTTAAGGGTTCCAGCCAGTCGTTATCAATTGCTCCCATTTTTTCTCCTTTGCATCTTTAAATCCGAACCGGTACTCCTTTCTCCGATAAGTACCGTTTTAACTCCATAATTTCCAGTTCCTTGTAATGAAACAGGGAGGCTGCCAGAGCCGCATCTGCCTTGCCCTCTGTAAGAGCACTGTGAAAATGTTCCATGGTTCCAGCTCCGCCCGAAGCAATAACCGGAACGGATACAGATTCTGCAATAATCCGGTTCAGTTCATCATCATATCCAGCTTTTGTTCCGTCGCAGTCCATGCTGGTGAGCAGTATCTCTCCGGCTCCCAGACGGTCTGCTTCCATAGCCCACTCTACAGCATCCAGCCCTGTATCGATTCTTCCGCCGTTCTTATAGACATTCCAGCCGCTTCCATCTGCCCGCCTTCTTGCATCAATGGCAACCACCACGCACTGGCGTCCAAACTTATCAGCAGCATCAGAAATCAGTCTGGGTGTATTGATCGCAGAGGAATTAATGGATATCTTATCCGCCCCTTCTCTTAAAAGCATCTTAAAATCTTCTACTGTCCGGATTCCTCCGCCTACCGTAAATGGAATAAAGACCTTTTCTGCAACCCGGCGCACCATGTCAACCACTGTATTCCGGTTGTCGGAGGAAGCCGTAATATCAAGAAATACCAGCTCATCTGCTCCTGCTTTATCATAGGCTGCTGCAATTTCCACCGGATCTCCGGCATCCTGTAAATTAACGAAATTAACGCCCTTAACCACTCTTGCATTGTGTACATCCAGACATGGAATAATTCGTTTTGTAAGCATCCGGTTCCTCCTTTAAGTCAGTTCAATGAAGTTTTTCAGTATCTTAAGACCGGTATCTCCGCTCTTTTCCGGGTGGAACTGGCAGGCAAATACATTATCCCGTTCTACCGATGCCCCGAAAGCCACACCGTACTCACAGGATGCTGCAACATCCGATTCCCTGTCTGCCTCTAAATAATATGAATGGACAAAATAAACATATGCACCGGAATCCAGACCTTTAAAAAGTCTTGCGCCCGGCCTGATTGTCAGGCTGTTCCAACCCATATGGGGAACCTTAAGCCCGGATTGATCCGGAAATCTGACAATTTTTCCCGGAAGAATAGAAAGTCCTTTGACCCCTTCACATTCCTCACTGCTGTCAAACAACAGCTGCTGCCCTAAGCAGATTCCCAGAAAAGGAGTTCCTTTTTCTGTTACCTTCCGGATCACATCTGGCAGGTCATACTGGCAAAGTTTATCCATGGCGTCGCCAAATGCTCCCACACCTGGAAGAATCACTTTGTCTGCTGCAAGTATGGTCTCCTTATCCCTGGTCACCACCGGTATCTCCCCTAACGAAGTAAGGGCTTTTTCCACACTCTTTAAGTTTCCGGCATCATAGTCAATAATCGCAATCATGGCAGCCACCTCTTTTTCGCCTTTTTCCAATATTCTAACACAGTCCCTGATCCTGCACAACGCAAAACGTTACTAAATGCTTTCTAAGAATTTCACAGAATTTACAGGAATTGATTCTGCCTTTTCCCGCAGCCCTTCGGAAAGCTGTGCAAAACTTCCATGAATGCGGTACAGAAATGCCTTGTTATTTACAGAGGCCGTTTTCTCAAAAGGCCACCGGATTACAGTCGGCGTTTGAAATCCCACACCAAGCTCTAAAATTACAAGTTTTTTGTTCAGTGTTCCTGCCAGCCATCTGGTATAGGCATTCCACTGGGGAAGATACCCCTCTTCAATATAAGTTTCCGCCTGAATGGTATTTCCAGTCAGCGGTTCTTTGCAATGAGGACAGATGTCATCAGGAATCTCTCCAGGTTCCCATATGTCTTTTGTACAGGCTTTGGAGCACTGTCTCCAGGTGACGTTGCCACAGGGTGCCACCATACGTTTTGGATCCAGACCGGATTTCATCAGCTCTCCATCGGTCAGTGTTGTGACGATAAAATAATCCTTATCTTTTACGAGTCCGCTCAGTTTTTCATAGAGGCTGTTTTCCCCGCCAGCTAAAATGCCGTTCCATTCCTCTCCGATCCCAATTAAAAGCTTCTCACATTCCTTTATTTCATTTAATATCTGCTCTTTCAAAGCCATACGTTATCCACCTTCTTTTCTACAGTACTGATCCATTATACATCACTTAAGTTTTTAAGAAAAGATGGAAATTCTGACCTTGCGGCAGTACTCTCTTCTATGCTATACTAATCTGTGCTATTTGAATAATGAAAAAGGAAGTCAGCATAACATGAATCGTTTCAAAAGGCTCTCTCCCTTTTTGGGAGGCTGTACCGCGATAGCAGTCCTGGCACTGCTGTTAGTCATCTATACTCTGACAAGGCCTGTTCCTATGGCGGGAACCAAGAACATTACCGTAGATGTAGTATATAAGGACGGGACAACAGACCACTATCAGCTAAAGACGGAAGCCCAGTTTTTACTGGAAGCCGTGAACGCCATACCAGGTCTTACTCTGGAAGGAACCACTACAGAAGAATCGGGGCTGATGGTTATAAAAATTAATGGCAAACAGGCCGATTATAAAAAAGACGGCGCCTACTGGGCTCTTCTTTGTGACGGAGAACCATGCAATTACGGCGTCAGCCAGCAGGCGATTAAGGACGGGGAACACTACACCTTTCAGTACACCCTCTCTGATGGGAAAGGCGGCGGGACATGAAAGAATATCGTCCCATTACCACAAAGAATCTGGTGATTGACGGGTTTTTAAGTTCGCTGTTACTGATCAGCCAGGTAAGCTTATCCTGGCTGCCGAATGTGGAGCTGGTCTCTTTGTTTTTAATTTTATACACTTTGGTATTTGGCAGACACGTATGGATTATCCTGTACGTGTTTGTTCTATTGGAAGGATTATTCTGGGGAATTGGCATATGGTGGTTTTCTTACCTGTATGTGTGGGCGATTATTCCAGCCGCCATTTTTCTTCTTTATAATAAGAACTGCCCATCACCATTCTCCGCCGCGCTTCTGTCAGGAACCTTTGGAATGCTGTTTGGTTTATTTTCCTCTCTGCCCACGCTTCTGACCGGGGGGCTGTATGCCGCCTTTGTCTGGTGGACTGCCGGAATACCATTTGACATCCTCCACGGTATGGGGAATTTCACTATTTCACTTATTTTATTTAAGCCCTTATATCAGCTGCTCGTCCGGCTGAAACAGCATCAATCATAAAACAAAGGAGTATCAGACTATGGAAACAGCTATCGTAAGAATTAAAAAGGGAGAAGGACGGTCTTTAAAAGCCGGAGGAATGTGGATTTTTGACAATGAAATCGATACTATAACAGGAGATTATACCAACGGAGATATCATTACTGTCCAGGATTTTGACGGCTACTGCATGGGCCGTGGCTTTATTAATACCAATTCCAAAATCACAGTCCGTATGATGACACGGAAAAAAGACGTGGAGATCAATGAGGATTTCATTGAAATGCGGGTTCGAAACGCATGGGAATACCGGAAAACTACCGTAGATACCAGCAGCTGCCGTATTATCTTTGGAGAAGCTGATTTTCTTCCGGGAATCGTAGTGGACAAGTTCTCTGATGTTCTGGTGGTGGAATCTCTTGCACTGGGCATTGACCGTTTAAAACCTTTGATTCTTGAAAAGTTGAAAAATATACTTGCAGAAGACGGAATTCAGATACGAGGTATCTATGAACGCAGCGATGCCAAGGTGCGGCTTCAGGAAGGGATGGAACGGTTCAAGGGATTCATCGGAGAGCCATTTGACACTAAGGTTGAGATTACAGAGAACGATGTAAAATATCTGGTGGATGTGGAAGATGGTCAGAAAACAGGATTTTTTCTTGACCAGAAGTACAACCGGCTTGCCATTAAACGCTTATGCAGGGACAAACGGGTTTTAGACTGCTTCACCCATACCGGTTCCTTTGCCTTAAACGCGGGTATCGCAGGTGCAAAAGAAGTAATCGGAGTCGATGCATCAGAACTAGGAGTTGAGCAGGCAAGGGAGAATGCAGAGCTAAACGGACTTTCCGATCGTGTCTCCTTCCGCTGTGCCGATGTTTTTGAACTCCTGCCCGAGCTTGAGAAATCCGGGGAAAAATTCGATGTGGTGATTCTCGACCCTCCCGCGTTTACCAAGTCCAGAAACTCCGTAAAAAACGCAGTAAAGGGGTATCGGGAAATCAATATCCGGGGATTAAAGCTTGTTACGGATGGCGGTTATTTAGCCACCTGCTCCTGCTCTCATTTCATGACTCCCGAGCTGTTTACCAAAACCATAAGAGAAGCGGCTGTAAGCGCCCATAAGCGCCTGCGTCAGGTGGAATACCGTACCCAGTCTGCAGACCACCCGATTCTCTGGAGCGGAGATGAAAATTCTTACTACCTGAAGTTTTATATTTTTCAGGTTTGTGACGAGAAATAATCAATTAAAAACAGGGCAGGTCAATCCTCTTATTGGATTCCTGCCCTGTATTCTTTTTTATCGATAAAATTGTGAATAAACCCCGCCGGAAACCATTCCGCCCCGATAGCTTGCAAGCTCGCTTACGGTAACCAGCTGATATCCCTGCTCGGATAATCTACGGATAATCTCAGCTGCAGCAGCTCCACTTTGGGGATAGAGTTCATGCATCAGGACAATATCCCCGTCCTTCACCCGGCTCATCACTGTCTGTACGGTTTTATCCGTGTTCCGGGTCTTCCAGTCCAGCGTATCAATACTCCACATAATCATGGGTGCATGAACATTTTGAAGAACTGTGCTGTTTTTATTTCCTCCCGGCAGTCTGACTAATACAGGTCTTACACCGCAGACGGCTTGTACCGCATCATTACAGCGGTTAATCTGGCTTTGAATCTGCTGCGCATTTAACTTATTTAGATATTTATGCTCATATGTATGATTACCAATCTCATGTCCTTCTGCAGCCATACGCTTTAATTCATCAGGATAATAGGCTGCCCGGTTTCCCACCACGAAAAAAGTTGCTTTTCCGCCATACTGTGCCAGACTGTCCATAATCTGATTTCCTACCGGAGCGTAAGGACCATCATCAAAAGTCAGTGCAACCATTGGTTTGGAAGGATCAATCACTCTTCCAGCAGGTTGTCCATCAGTCTCTGATGATTCCTGCTGCCCTGCTGTCTCTCCTGTACTTTGACTTTCTTTCTCCGCCTGTGACTGTGTCGCTGTCTGAGTCTCTTCCTGCTTTCCTGGCTTTGTAGAAACGTTTCCGCTATCATCTACCCACCTGGCAACTCCCGGTCCCAGGTTTTCATCTATCCAGCCGCCTCGTACCTGCGTTGTCTCTTCTGCAGCTGCCGCCGTCTCATACGCCATAGACGGGAATGGAGAAGCCGGCACGTAAGCTGTTATAAGGGCAAGAGCTGCTACTCCCAGACCCAGTTGTATAAATTTCTTCATGAAACATCATTCCTTTCCCTATTACTAAATACTACTATACAGGAATTGAGGGGAAATGGAAAGTAAAAAGCAAAAAAAGCCCCGGAACACAGTTTTTTCTCTGTATTCCGGAGCTTTCTTATTTTCATTCAGATCTTCCCTTCAGAAGGGCAGCAATCAACCCTTCCACGCTTTTTTCTTCTACTTCCAGAGGCCGACCTGGTTCTTTGATATCCCCCAGCTGATGGGCGTCGGAATTCTGAAGGATCAAACAGCGCTCAAGATATGGATTTTGTCTGACCAGCCCAGGAAGACTGTTTAAATTCCTTACTTCTGCCGCCATAAAACGGCTGTCAGGCGGAACGAAACCCAGGTTTGACAACAGGCTGTTGGCGTTTTTGTCCAAATGAGCAGGAAACATAACACCCTCAAAGGAACGGACCAGATCCCAAAGTCCGTCAAATGATATCTCTGTGGAGTTAATCAGAAGATTTTCAAACGTCCCTTCTGCTTCGTCTTCCTTATTATATATAAACTGATTTCCAAAAATTTCCACGTTATTTGGAAATGGGATCAATTTCTTCTCCACATACTCATCGAATTCCATGGCTTTTGACAGCGTAGGAAAGAGACATACCGCATGTACCTCCTCCGACGTACAAAGCTCCATACCAGGAATTGCAAGTATCCCGTATTTCTCTGCAAAATGCAGAACAGCAGGACAGTTTTTGCAGGAATTGTGGTCCGTCACCGCAATCACTTCAA
>Ga0316600_10001381_pt1 | contig 11114 bp, 7 predicted proteins | sample OWC_soil_day5_CT_FD_207652 | JGI IMG/M metagenome (GOLD analysis project Ga0316600, IMG submission 207652) | Wetland soil microbial communities from Old Woman Creek delta, Ohio, United States - OWC_soil_day5_CT | ecosystem: Environmental > Terrestrial > Soil > Wetlands | place: USA: Ohio...
GCAGAGGAAGCTTCATCAGCAGCGGAGCAGGCTCGCGTAGCAATAAATCAAATCGAAAAAGCGGCGATTGTTGCTGATTCTCGTAGTCAAGAATCGCTGGAAAGAGTAAATAAATCACAAGTTTTAATACGTTCTACAACCCAAGGGATTGAAACCCTAATTGATGGTATCAAAATTTCTGCAGATAGTAATTTGCAATCTACCAAGCTTATCGGTGAGTTAGAAAATCAATCAGCTGAGATTGGTAATATTGTGGAAGCAGTAGTGCGAATAGCCGATCAGACTAACCTTTTAGCGCTTAATGCTGCTATAGAAGCAGCGCGTGCTGGAGAACATGGTCGTGGTTTTGCTGTTGTGGCGGATGAAGTAAGAAATTTGGCTGAGATATCGGAAAAGTCTGCTCGCGATATTCGTCATCTCGTAGGTGAGATTCGGGATAATGTAAAAATCGTGGTAAAGGACGTAGAAGATGCAGGTACTGCTGCCAATGGTGAGGTAGAAAAAGCCCAAAAGATAACTGTCGATTTAGCAAAGATAGAAAAAGATATGGTGCTTACTCAGCAAGGGGTCAGCGAAATTACGCAAAATGCTAAGACTGCCAATCAAGGAGCGGGAGAGTTTCTTACTATAGCGCAGCAGGTAGCGGCGGCAAGTGAAGAACAGAGTGCGGCAACAGAAGAAATTACCCAGACCCTTGCCGAGCAAAATAAAGCTTTTGAAGAGATGAGTACAGCGGCAAATGAGTTGGCACAGCTGGCTGAACAATTAAAAATGTCGACGGATGCTCAAAAATCTTCTGAAGAGTTAGCTTCCGCCTCAGAAGAGTTATCGGCAAATGTAGAAGAAGCAAGTGCTTCTTCTGAACAAATTATGACAGCGATGGAGCAACTGAATCAGGGGGCTCAAATGCAAGGCGAATTAACGGCTAAAGCAGTAACGATTAATGAGCGTCTGGCTGCTGCGTCACTGCAAATGAAAGATCGCGCACAAGAATCAGAAAAAATAGTACAGGAACTGCAAAACTTACTTGGTATTAATAAAGAAGGCGTAGACAATGTTATCGCCGGTATTTCTAATGCAGCGGCAAGTGGTCAAAGTTCTGTTCAAAATATTAAGAGCCTTGAAGATACTACTCGTAAGATCGATAAAATTGTAGATGCCATTGTAAATGTAACCATTCAGACCAATATGTTGGCTGTAAATGGATCCATTGAGGCAGCTCGTGCTGGAGAATATGGCCGTGGCTTTTCCGTAGTAGCTGGAGATATCCGTACTTTGGCCAATGAATCTGCCGACAATGCGGATAAAATAAAAGATTTGGTACGAAATATTCAGAATCAAATTCAGCAAGTTACCAATGATATCGAATCTTCGGCTAAGATTGCAGCACAAGAAGCCGAAAATGCGAAAAAAACAACGAGTGCGCTTGATGAAATCGAAAGTGACATGAGCAAAATCCTTGATGGTGTGAAAGAGGTATTTATCGGCGCAGAACAATCGCTAGCGGCGTTAGATCAAGCGCAAAAGGGTGTAGACCAAATTGGTGGTGCGGCGCAAGAAGCAACAAAAGCCAATAATGAAGCAATGCTTGCCGCCCAAGAACAGGCGAAGGGAATGCAAGAATTGGCTGAAGCAATTGAAGAAATCTCGGGACTGGCAGATGAGTTGCAAAATATGTAAATACTGACGAAAGGAGGAATTAAGTTATGGATGAAGACATCCAAACAAGAAAAGAGGACTTTGAGGAGCGGCAGTTAGTCACCTTTTATATAGGCAACGATGAATTTGGCTCCGATATCATGCATGTTCGGGAGATCATCCGTTTGGCAGAAGTGACTAAGGTGCCTCAGGCACCAGGGTATGTAGAAGGTGTCTGTAATTTAAGAGGAAATATTTTGCCGATTATTGATGGAAGAACCCGTCTTGGGTTGGAACGTCGGCAGAAAGACGAAAATACGCGTGTTTTAGTAGTGGATGTACACGGAAAATCTACTGGAATCGTTGTTGATCGCATGTCGGAAGTTTTAAGGGTAAACCAAAGTGACATCGAAGATGCTCCGCAGATTGTGCAGGGAACAGACAGCAACTACATTGAAGGAATGGTTAAATTAAACGAAGGAAAACGGATTATAACGGCTTTGAATATTAGTAACATTATTACAACCGAAAAAATAGAAGAGATAAAGCAGGCCGGAAAGTCAACGATAGTAAAAGCTGATAGTAAGGAAAAAACGACAGATATTGAGGAAGAACAACTAGTTACCTTTTTATTGGGGGATGAAGAATATGCCTTTAGCATAATGGATGTAAAAGAAATTATTCGAGTTGAACAAATTACAGCAATCCCCAATGTACCTAAGTATGTAGAAGGTGTTATTGCAATCCGCAACCGTCTCCTGCCAATTATTAATATGAGATCTTTCTTTGAACTGCCAGCTGTAGAGCCCACAGATCAGGCTAGAATCATCATCGTTGATCTGGGAAAAATTACAGCCGGTTTTTGGGTAGATAAGGTGGCAGAAGTCATTAGTATACCAAAGAAAATAATTGATCCTCCTCCAGCTGTTTTTCATACGGATGAAATTGGGCAGATCCGTGGTGTTGCCAAGCTTAATGATGGGAAACGCTTGATCATGTGCCTCAATGCTACGAAGCTTTTATCAACTGAGATTATTGAAGAGGTAATAGGCGGAAGACAAGAAGGAACAGTATCTGATGAAGAGTCGACGGATAAGGGGAGTGTTATTAGCGAGGAACAGCTAGTCGCATTTCGTATTGCTGGGGAGGAGTATGCTGTTAAAATTACTGATGTACAGGAAATCAATAGAATGAGCGAAGTCACGCATATGCCAGGTGCTCCGTCCTATATTGACGGCCTTGTTAATCTAAGGGGAAACGTTATTCCAGCACTGAATCTTAGGCGGCGGTTTGATCTCCCCGAGCATGAGAGAAATGACGCGACACGAATTATAATCGTAGATACCGGTAATCGCAAAACAGGGATTGTGGTAGATGCCGTTTCGGAAGTGCTGCGTTTTGACCGGAGTCTTGTTGAAGATACACCGGAAATTGTTTCTACATCAGTAGATACTAGATATATTAGCGGGGTTGGCAAATTGGATAATGGTAATCGGATGGTAATGATTCTGGAGTTATCTCAAGTTTTATGTATAGAGATGTCAAAATAGTTACATAAAGTTTTAGGAGAAGGCGGGCATGAAGACAATTAAGGTATTGGTTGTGGATGACTCAGCTATGATGCGCCGAGTTATTAAAGAAATTTTACAAACGGATAATGAAATCGAAGTTATAGGGGTTGCAAGAGACGGAGAAGACGCATTGAAAAAAGATGTTGAACTGCATCCGGATGTGATTACTATGGACATAAATATGCCGGTTATGGATGGGCTTACTGCAATGTTGCGAATATTCGAGCATCATCCTGAAGTTCAAGTAATTATGCTTAGTTCGTTAACGCAGAATGGTGCATTAACTACCTTTGAGGCTCTTGAATTGGGTGCTTTTGATTATGTGGGGAAACCATCTGGTACTGTATCAAGAGATTTACATGTTGTTGGTAAAGAATTAATTGCTAAAATAAAGGCGGCGGCTTTGAGTAAAAAGCGCCGCCGCCCAAAATTAAGCAAACCTTTTCCTGTGAAAAAAAGCGATATTACAGATTTTAAAAATGTCAATAAAGTGGTAGTAATCGGCGTTTCTACCGGGGGACCAGGAACGTTAATGGATATTTTACCAGAATTGCCGGCAGACTTAGATGCTGGGATTATTGTAGTACAGCATATGCCACCTCTATTTACGGCTTCTTTTGCTAAACGACTAAATGATAATTGTCAGATACCTTTTAAAGAGGCAGCAGCAGGGGAGCGGGTAATTCAGGGCCAAGGGATGGTTGCACCTGGTGGTGTTCATCTGGTTGTGAAGAAAAATAATGCAGGTGAATGTATGGTGCGGCTGACTCATTTACCTGAAGGGAAATTATTTACGCCGTCTGTTGATGTTGCCATGTGCTCAATAGTGGAAATATTTGGCCGGCGTACCATTGGCGTGTTATTAACAGGCATGGGATCTGATGGAGCGGATGGCATGGTTGCGATTCGTCAGGCAGGTGGTATGACGATTGCAGAAGATGAATCGACTGCTGTTGTGTTTGGCATGCCACGTGCGGCAATTGAGCGAGGTGGTGCCGCTGTAATAGCGCCATCATATACAATCGCCACGGAGATTATTAAGGCGGTTAATCGTATCCAATAACGATTTTCCAATTGGAAAGAGAGGTGTAAGATGATCCTTACACCTGAACTATATGGGCGTTATATTGATTTGATTTATAAAAAGACTGGACTATGGTTTGAACCTTCTAAACGATATTTTGTTGATAAAAGAATTGAGGAACGTATTGAAGGACTGGGACTAGAAAGTTTTAAGGAATATTACCAACTGCTAAAATTTTCCAATAATGACTTAGAAATGCAGAAACTGATTAATCGTTTGACGGTAAATGAAACATACTTTTTTCGTGATTTTCCTCAACTTCAGAGTTTTGCCGAAGGCGTGCTCCCGGAGGTAGTTAAGATCAAAGAAAATGAAGGAAATAAGAAAATTCGGTTTTGGAGTGCTGGCTGTTCAACAGGCGAAGAGCCATATACTATGGCTATCATTTTTCTTGAAATGTTGCCCAATCCTGAGGAGTGGACGATAGAAATATTAGCTACCGATATAAACACTCAGGTGTTGAATGCTGCTCGCAAAGGGGGTTATAGCAGTCGATCGGTAAAAGACGTACCGCCGGAGTATCTAGAACGATATTTCGTTGAACGGCTGGACACATATTACATTAAGAAAAAAATTAAGGATATGGTGCAATTTAAAACATTAAATCTTGTAGATGGACAAGCGATGCTTGAACAAGATCAGCTTGATTTTATTTTTTGCCGTAATGTTCTAATTTATTTTAACCCTGAATCTAGGGCCAAAGTAGTAAATTGTTTTTATCATTCCTTGAAAAGCAGAGGGGTTATTTATCTTGGACATTCTGAGTCTATAAGCAGAATAACAAATCTCTTTAAAATAAAACGTATTGGGGGCAACACGGTATATTGTAAGCCATAACAATGCGGATGTGCTGGAAAGACTGGGCTAAAGGAGGTTAAACAGTGCAATACCGATTTGAACCAGAGGATCAACAAATGCTTCGGCAATTTATTGAAGAGGCAACAGAATACTTACAAAGAGTCGAAGAGGAAACGCTTAGGTTGGAAACCATTGCAAATCCTAGCGAGGCACTTGATGAAATTTTTCGCAATATCCATACAATTAAAAGCTTATCATCATTTTTTTCTTTGACAGAAATTACAACACTAAGCCACCAACTTGAATATGTATTAGACGACATTCGCAGCAAAGGTCTAAAACCTTCGCCCGCCATTGTAGGAGCGTTATTAGATGCAAAAGATTTATTGAGTAAGGCCGTAGCACAATTGCGAAGTGCCTGTGATACGATACAACCGAATACTGTATTGGAAATATCTCTTGAAGGCTCCGAACAAATTGAGGCACTGACTCGATTTATTCAATCCGTATTGCAAGAAAGTTCACCTGCCCTTTCAAATACTACTGCAGTAATAAGCCAAACGCTAGAAACAACAGAAAAATTTTCTTCAAATAAAATGGACGATGCTAGTAAACGATTAATCGAGGATTTTATATTTGAGACGGACGAAAATGTTACAGAGATAACAAATCGGCTTTTAATTAATCTGGACTGCAATCCAGATGACCAAGATTGCCTATTAGAACTATTTAGGCGTATTCATACACTGAAAGGAAATGCTGCTTTACTTCTTAGTACAGCACTTCCAGCATCTTTGAAAGTGATATTCAACAATTTGGTACATATGTTTCAGCAGTTAGAGGATATGTTGGTAGAGATACGGGATACGAAGATTACCGTTACAAGCTCTGTTACGAATGTTTGTTTTCAGACTATGGACGAAGTGATACGAGTCGTAGCAATGCTAAAAAGTGGACAAGTGGCAGCTAGTACTTATTGTAGTTTAAATCCCAATCCAGAAGAAAATAATACGGAACCTATTCCGGCTAAAACCGTCAACTCTGGGATGGATACGAGAAGTAGTTCTCCAGCGACTGGCGGAGCCAGCAATATGTCAATTAGGGTAAACGGAGAAAAGTTAGAACGTCTTATGAATATGATTGGCGAACTGGCCATTACCAAAGATATATTTAGCCAGATAGCCAGAAAACTTATGCTGGAGTATAACTTAGGCAATTTATCGCGTGAAGTAAAAGATGCAGGGCAGATTATTAGTAGGATTACGGCTGAACTCGAAGACTCAATTATGTCTATTCGAATGACGGAAATTAGGATGGTTTTTCAGAAATTTCCTCGGGTTGTCAGAGATATTGCCTTGCAAAGGCAGAAAGATATTTCATTGATAATGGAAGGTGAGGAAACAGAAATTGACAAAAGTATTACCGAACAAATTTCTGATCCGTTATTACATTTAGTTCGTAATGCTGCTGATCACGGCATCGAGACAATTGTCGAACGTGAGAAGTGTGGAAAAGAAACACAGGGAAAAATATGGCTTCGTGCCTATAGTAGTGGTAAGAGCGTGGTCATTGAGATCGAGGATAATGGCCGAGGCATGGATACTGCAGTATTAAAAAGAAAAGCCATTGAGAAGGGGTTTATTTCGTCAGCAGACGCCGAACAAATGTCAGAGGAAGCAGCTTTACAACTGGTTTTTTTACCTGGGTTTAGTACCGCACAGGCTGTGTCGGAAATTTCTGGCAGGGGCGTAGGGATGGATGTTGTTAGCAGTAATATTCACCAACTGCGTGGACAGATTAAAATTGATAGTAAAGTTGGCTGCGGCAGCAAAATAACCATTCAACTTCCTTTGACGCTAATGGTTTCAAAAGGACTCTTAGTTGAAACAAGTAGCCAATTATTCGTGATTCCCTTGGATAACGTTGTAGAAACATTGAAAATTGCAAATACCTGTATTGTTAATTATAAGGGAAAAAGAATGTTACATCATCGAGACGAGATTGTGGGCGTAGTTTGTTTATCTGAGGTGTTAGGTTTAACAAATCGGGGAGAAATTGAGGAACATGTATCGGTAGTTGTAGTGACTGACGGTCAGGTCAAGATTGGCGTTGTTGTGGAAAAATTACTTAATGAGCAGGATATTGTGATCAAACCATTACCCACGCATTTGGTAGCCAATTCAAATTTAGGGGGCGCGACGATTCTTGGTAATGGGAAGGTAGCGCTGGTCATGAATATTGTAGAATTTATTAAAGGGGTACTTGATTAGAACGAAGGAGGAAAGCGAAATGAAAGTTATGATTGTGGATGATTCACAGTTTATACATATGGCCGTCAAAAGCGCATTGGTTCCAGCAGGGTATGAAATCTGTGGAACATTTAATAATGGAGCGGAAGCAGTAGAGGCGTACGCTAATTTAAAACCTGATCTATTAATCATGGATGTTACGATGCCAGTAATGGATGGGATAACTGCGGCTAGAAAAATATTATCAGATTTTCCTGATGCTAAAATTATGATGCTTACAGCGATGGGGCGGGAAGATCTTGTACTGGAAGCAAAAGAAATCGGCATTAAGGCTTATAAAACTAAACCTTTTAAAGCCAATGAATTAATAGCGGTAGTGGATGGTCTTTTTTTGTCTTGTAAAAATTAGTTGCGGAAGGAGTAAAGTATGCTGGAGAATCATCTAAAAATTTTTGCTGGTACAGTCAGTGACATGTTAACACAACTTGGCATCGGTGAAATTGTTGAGGGCGTGTACACTTGTCCTGCGTCTGTGATTGAGCAAGGTGACCTACTGGTAATCATCGGTTTGACTCGTGACATCCGCGGCAGTGTAATTTACCGGCTTTCATCCGATTTGGCGATGACTATTACAAGCAGTATGCTGGGCGGTAGTTCTGTAAATGTTATTGATGATATGTTTAAAAATGCTATTTGTGAATTTGCAAATATGGTTTCAGGTATGGCTGTTTCAGCACTGCCCGTGGGAATCCTTGTTGATATAACACCACCAACACTTGTAATTGGTCAAGAACTTACGATTTCAGCTGGATGCAACGATATTCTAGTGAGTAAAATAGAAACTTCTTTAGGTCATCTCAGTGTTTGTTTAGCGATAAATAAGGAATAGTGTTAATTCGCTTTTCATAATAGGTGGTTCGTTCACTGTACATATTATGGGGAGACACAATGTCACACTAGCATTATACTTAGCGCTATCAGGAGGAACGGTAAAATTTCTATCGAATTATATCTAAATAAGTCGAATTATACCTAAAATTTTAATTGCATCAAAAATCCTATTGAAGAAAGTCCTTTGAGAATAAGTACATCATACAAAGCGGATATACAGAGTCTCCTTGGTAGTTTCATACTTTTTTGACAAGTATGATGGATTACGGACTGCTGAAAACTGGTTGTAGTGGAGGTTTTTAGCAGTTAGTAATCTTACAAAGGGCTGATGTAAATGCATAAAACAAGTATTGGTGAATTTTATAAAAAATTAAGGAAAATAGGCATACTATTTATTACTGTGCCATTGGGGGGTATACTGGTACTAAGTGTTTTCTGGGAAGTAAGAACGTTAAATTTGGAACGACTGCAAAAAAAAATTGACAATGACGCCTATTATATTTCAAATACAGTCAAGAGTAAATTGGATGCACCTTTGATTGTACTTGAAGCTTTGCCTAATTTTTATATGAGTAGTGATAAAGCAGATGAGAATCAATTTGACTTCTTAGTAGGTAAAACTGTATATCGGAAAAATGTACAGTTTTTTACGGTTGAACAACGTAGGGCGGCTCTGAGAGGGGACGTCCTTGTGGTGTTTGGCGCTGAAGATATGGTTAAAGAATTGATTACTTTAAATCAATCAGAAAGTCTAGTGATAAACTTGGTTGATATCACAGATTCAGAGAATGGACAGTTCATATTTTGTACAAATCCGGATTTACAAGAAACATCTGCGTCTTCGGCAATAGCTTTTATGTTGCCAACAATATCCGACAAGCAAGATTATTTTAATTTTATTGGCAGAAGATGGAGAATTCGAGTGGAGGCTGAACCGTATTACATACACGACAATTTTGTTTTGTCCCATTGGTGCTGTTTACTTTATTGTGGTCTATTGACCTTGTTGTTTCCCTTAATTATTCGTTCTTTACATAATGAAATAGCCCAACGAAAACGGATCGAAGGTGCATTGAAAATGTCGGAAGAAGAATTAATGCAAAAAAACATTGAGCTTGCCACTGCTTTTGAATCTGTAGGGCGGGCACAAGCCAAGCTTATCCAACAGGAAAAATTGGCTGGCATCGGGCAGTTGGCAGCTGGCGTAGCACATGAGATTAACAATCCATTGGGGTTTGTTATCCTCAATGTCGAAACTCTTGAAAATTACTTTGATACTTTCACTGCTGTATTTACTCAGTATAGGGAGCTGTGTTTAGAACTGTCCACTACTGGAAATATGGCACTCAAAGAAAAAATTGATCAGGTAGCTAGGCTAGAAAAAGAGAAAGATATGGACTATATTCTTAATGACCTTCCTGAACTTTTTCATGACACGAACGAGGGGCTGAATCGAATGAGCCAGATTGTCAAAGGAATGAGACTTTGTTCGCGAATTGATCAGCAACAAGTGTTTGAACTATATGATCTGAATGATGGGTTAAAAAATACCTTGTTGATTGTACAAAATAAAGTCAAATATAATGCCACCGTCGAGGAAAATCTGAATCCGATTCCAGAGATTGAGGCAATTGGCAGTGAAATAAACCAAGTGTTACTTAATCTTATTATCAATGCGGTGCAGGCTATTAAAGCGAAGGATAGCGGGAATATGGGCATAATTAAAATATCTACTTCTCATGAGGGGGATTTTGTTTATTTTAATATCGAAGACAGTGGCGGTGGAATCGTTGCCGAAAATCTAAACAACATCTTTAACCCATTTTTCACCACAAAACCAGTCGGACAGGGAACTGGGCTGGGACTAAGTATTTCTTATGATATCATTGTAAACCACCATAACGGCGAGATTATTGTCGAAAGCGTCCCTGACAAAGGAACGAAATTTTCTGTGAAACTACCAATAAAACATGTCTTTGTTGAAACTGCTACTGATAACAGTGTGTAAAGCTTAAGGTATTTACGATTAATCCTATTAGGGAGGAAGAGGATGGAAAGAAATATTTTGGTTGTTGATGATGAAAAGGCTATTCTTAACGCATTCCAACGTTCGATGAGGGGAAAAAATTTTGGCATTTTTACGGCTGGAGATGGTCAGGCGGCGCTTGAGATTCTAGCTCATGAGAGTATTGACATTATTCTCTCGGATATGCGGATGCCCAATATGAACGGGCATCAATTGCTTAAGAAAGTTAAGAAAATGTATCCGACGACCACTCGGCTGATTCTTAGCGGCTATGCTGAGGAAACTGAAATTACCAAGGCTATATTGGACGGATCAAGTAAGATGTATCTATTAAAGCCATGGGATAGTCAAATACTCACTAGAACTATTTGTAAATTACTGGAAGTGAGAGAACTGTTGCAAAATCAGAATTTGCTAACTGTTATCAACAAAATGGATGGACTACACTCATTACCGCGCATTTTCAACAAAGTAATGAAGCTGATTGACCAAGAGGGCAACATGCAGCGAATTGCTGAGGTAATCGAGGAGGATCCAGTGATTGCGGCAAAGGTACTACAGGTAGCAAATTCATCTTTTTATGGTATAAAGACGGGATCTGTTGGACAAGCCATTGCATATTTAGGATTAACGGCGATTAAAAGTATAGTGCTGGCAACTAGTTTCTACGATTTACTGGAGGAACGCGCAGGAATGTTCGGCAAAGATTTGCTGTGGAATCATGCCAGAATGATGAATCGTTTAGTTAACAGGCTATACTATAAATTAATGGGCAGGCATATCTCGCCTACTGCCGCTACAGTGGGCCTTTTACATGATATCGGACGGGTGGCGCTACTGCAGCAGTTTCCTGCTGA
>Ga0316600_10001385_pt1 | contig 11089 bp, 5 predicted proteins | sample OWC_soil_day5_CT_FD_207652 | JGI IMG/M metagenome (GOLD analysis project Ga0316600, IMG submission 207652) | Wetland soil microbial communities from Old Woman Creek delta, Ohio, United States - OWC_soil_day5_CT | ecosystem: Environmental > Terrestrial > Soil > Wetlands | place: USA: Ohio...
TAATCCCTTTGTTAACAGTATTATTTACAGCTGTTCTATCTGCGCAAAATCCTATAATCCGTGACCAGTTCACCGCGGATCCTACAGCCCGGGTCTTTAACGGAAAGATATATCTCTTCCCCTCTCATGATATTAAAGCTCCTGAAGAGTTTAAACGTAAAGACTGGTTCTGCATGGAAGATTACCATGTCTTCTCATCGTCTGATCTTACCAACTGGACCGACCATGGTGTTATAGTTACCCAGAAAAATGTTAACTGGGTGGATCCTGCCACATTCAGTATGTGGGCGCCCGATTGTATTGAAAGAAACGGGAAATATTATTTCTATTTCCCGGCAACCCCTAAGGCTGGACATGGAAGAGGATTCGGGATAGGCGTTGCTGTTGCCGACAGACCGGAAGGGCCTTATACCCCCCAGCCGGAACCAATAAAGGGTATTACAGGCATTGACCCGGTGGTGTTTATTGATAAAGATGGCCAGGCCTATATTTACTATTCAATGAACAGGCTCTTCGGGGCAAAACTGAAAGAAAATATGCTTGAGCTTGATTCCGAAGTTAAGGTACTGGGAGATTTTCCAACAAAAGGCCTTGTTGAAGGACCTTATTTCTTCGAACGAAATGGTATCTATTATATGACCTATCCCCACGTGGAAAAAAATACTGAAAGGTTAGAGTATGCCATAAGCAACAATCCTCTGGGACCATTTAAAGTTACCGGAGTGATAATGGATGAATCCGAATCCGGCTGCTGGACAAACCATCATTCATTTATAGAATATAAGAATCAGTGGTATATTTTTTATCATGATAAAGATCTTTCACCGAATTTTGATAAAAACAGGTCAACAAGGATAGATAGCCTGTTCTTCAATCCTGATGGTACTATTCAAAAAGTTAAACCCACATTACGGGGCGTTGGTCTTACAAATGCTTTGAATAAAATTGAGATCGACAGGTACAGCCGTAAAAGTGAAACCGGCGTGTCGGTTGCTTTTCTAGATACGACCAAAACTTTCAATGGATGGAAAACAATATTCGATAAACAGAATGGCTGGATCCAATATAACAGCGTTGATTTTGGAAAGAAAAAAGCAAAATCTGTTGCAGCACTGGTATCAGCAGGAAAAGGAGGAGTTATTCAGATCAGGCTGAATAATGATCAGGGACCTGTCATTTCAGAAATTATAGTCCCGGCAGGTAGTGGATGGAGCACAATAAAGGCAAAAGTGTCAAAATCAAAAAAGGGTGTTCAGAATCTGGTTGTTACATCAATGAATAATAACCCGGTCGAGATCGACTGGATAAGCTTTAAATAAAGGGTCATAATAACACCTATTCTGATTTATCTGATGTCTGACTGTTGCCGGAGTAAATGACTATATATATTAGTATTTCTAATATATCCTGCAATACTTTTTAAGAGTCAGGCCCAGCTCATAGGCAAAAGTTCTGATCGCTTCAGCGTCCCTGTCCTGTTCAGGCATGGCACGCCATGTCTGGATCTTTGCTGTAGGAGCTTCGTACATAGGCACCATTTCGGACGACTCAAGCAGATTAGCACAATATTCTGCAGCTTCAAATATCTCGTCGGAGGAGGTTCATCTGTTGTGGAATACTGTTGTTATATTTTTAAAAAATATTTTATCAAAGCTAACAAATGCTATTGGATATGAAAAATGTCAATTTGAAAGTCTTAGGGAATTTATATTTTTGTACCGGGTTATTAAAGTAATTGGGAACTAATAAAATGAAAAGAAATCATATAACTCAACAGGATATAGCCGACAGGTTAAAAGTCTCACGTATCACTGTTTCAAAAGCTTTGAGAAATCATCCTGATATATCTGTCGGCATGAAGGAAAGGATTATTAAAGCAGTTGAAAAGATGGGATATTCTCCAAATCTCATTGCTAAGCAACTATCGCTCCAGAAAACTTTCACATTGGGTATTGTCGTACCAGACCTCGAGAATTGTTTTTTTGCATATCTTGTTGATAGTATAATTGACACAGCTACTGAACATAATTATCATATTATTCTCACGGTATCTCGGGAAAAGGAAGCTTTTGAGAGAAATAATATTATGAATTTGATAGGGATGCGCGTGGACGGTCTTCTTGTTTGCGTTTCACAACAAACATCCGATCAGAAGGTATTTAAATATGCCCGTAAAGTGAAAATCCCTCTCGTATTTTTTGACCGTGCAATCAAGGATTTGAATTTCAGTTATGTTGCATTTAATGATAAAATCGCCACTAAAGAAGCCATTAATCAATTAATTGCCGGCGGTTATACAAGGATTGCGCATTTTGCAGGGTTTTCCAGCACCAGCATTGGCAGTGAGCGATGCGCCGGTTATAAGGAAGCGCTGTTAAACAACGGCATTCCTATTCGGAAAGATTGGATAATAGAAGGAGGTTATGAGATTGAAGATGGTATAAGAGCGTTTGAAAAATTATGGGCGACCGGGAAATTACCTGAGATCATACTGGCTGTTAATGACCGTGTCGCTTCAGGTGCATACAAAGCAATAAGAAAGGCAGGATTAAAAATTCCTCATGATATTGGCATTTTAGGTTACGGCTTCAGCGATACCGCCCATTTATTTAGTCCGACTTTGTCAATTATCAACCAGGATCCTAGAAAAATGGGGAGAATAGCAGCTAATTTATTGATTGATGAAATTCAGGGTGTTTCGCAGAATTCTCATACTGAGATACTTATTGAAGTAGATTTTAAATGGAATACTTCGATCTTAAAGAAACAATCAATTCTCTCTTGAAACAGATATGCTTTCAGGATTAATTATCGCAGTAAGCTTTTGTATCATATATCTCGCAAACTTAAATCAAACTACTACCTATGTAAGTATAATTCCACTACAATATTAAATATTGATATTCATAACTTTTTTCTCCTGATTTCTTTCATTTTACAATAAATTGTATTAGATTTACACGAGAAAGTTACCGCGTAATTGAAGTTTTGAGTTTTTTCAAAACAAAAGTAAACTCATGAAAGAAAAAAATAACTGGCTTTTGGGGAATTTACATAATCACGCTAACTACCATGATTCCTTTTCAGGTTGAGGCCCTGGTCCGGACATGTACTGGCTTTTCACATGAAATACATCCGGATCAGACTAGAATTTTTGTGTTCTCTGCAGTAAACCCAGCTAATGTGGAAATTGTTTTCCCTGATTTTTATATGACAAAACCAATGAGAAAGGCTACACAAAGCAGGACGGCCTATAATCCCTTGTATGATTCCAGAAATACTGGTGCTACAAGAGATTCATTTAAATATTCTCCTGCCGCTTACAACCGGACTTCAACAAATAAAGAAGACAAGGTAATCCCTATATGGGTATTAAAATTGTAATTTATAATTAACCCTACTAACCTAAATCTATTTGCCTATGAAAAATTAAGACTATAACGAAAAAACGCAGGATGCTGCAACACCCTGCGTCGGATTTTAAAAAATTCCTAATAAGGCCTCGTTTAGCGGGCCATTGGTATATTAAACTTCTAAAAACTTTGCAAAAATATGAAAAAAAACCTTCTGTATTATTTCCCTCTAATTAAAACGGGAATAAAAAGATTTCTTTTAACCATTAACCTTGCTTTGATAGTCGCCTGTTTAAACCTTATACAGGTAGACGCAATTGGAGTGACTGACCAACAGCAACTTCAGGTCAGAGGCAAGGTAACTGACTCCGAGACGGGAGAGCCTCTTGCCGGAGCTACTGTTTTGGTTAAAGGAACAAATATCGGAGTTCTTACCTCCGTTGAGGGAACATTTTCAATAGGTGTTCCTGACGGATCTGCTATACTGGCATTTTCATTTGTCGGATATAAGACCAGGGAAGAAAATGTATCAGGCAGAACAACTCTTGACGTGACATTGGCACCTGAAACTACAGGACTGGAGGAAGTGGTTGTAGTTGGTTATGGTACTCAAAAAAAGGAAACCATGACAGGTTCGATTTCAAAAGTCGAAGGTGCGGAGATTGTTAAAAATCCCTCGGTAAACGTTACAACTTCTCTGGCGGGGAAACTTCCTGGCCTGGTCATCAACCAGCGTACAGGACAGCCCGGAGCTGAAAATCTCAGCATATTGGTTCGAGGAAGAGGTACTTTTAACGATAATAATCCACTTATAGTCATTGATGGTGTACCACGTGATAATACTTTGCAAGACCTTAATGCGCAAGATATTGAAAGCATAACAGTGCTGAAAGATGCTTCGGCAGCCATTTATGGTGCGCGGGCAGCTAACGGGGTAATCCTGATCACCACAAAACAGGGATCTCAAAGTAGCCCTAAGTTTAACCTGACTTACAATTATGCCATTAACCAGCCTACGATAAATCCGGATATGGAGGATGCCGTAGTATTTGCAGAATCATACAATGAAGCCGAGTGGTACAGACAGGGCCGTCCCGCTACTGGTTTCGTACCATTCTATACAGCTGAAGCTATTCAGAAATACCGTGACGGTTCCGACCCTATTCTATATCCGAATACCGATTGGAGTGATGTATCGACGAGAAATTGGGCGACCCAGCAAAATGCAAATCTCCAGGTAAGCGGAGGATCAAATAATGTCAGATACCTCCTCTCTTTCGGAGCGTCAGATCAGGGTGGTAATTATGTACATGTAGACGACAGTTATAGGCGTTATAATGCAAGGATTAAAGTTGATGTTGATTTATCAGAGAATTTGACTGTTGGTGCGAATATTAATGCTATTCCCTCTAATCGACATGCATCAGTTGGAACTGACTTTGCAAGCATATTATTATCGAACCCAACTGTGGTGGCAATATATCCCAACGGATTGATTGCTCCCGGACGTTTCCGTCAGAGTTCTCTACTGTCAGACCGGCGCGGATTCAATGAAATTAAGAATTATCCTTTTCAATCAACGTTTACGGCCTCATATAAAGTACCATTCCTTCGGGGCCTTACACTGGATGCTTCCTACAATTACGATTTAAGAAATCAGTTCCAGAAGACTTTCGGCAAACCGGCCTGGTATCATGAGTACAACGTTATAACCAAGGAATATGACATGGCCTGGACTATTCAACCTATCGAAGTAAGGGACACCTACAGCAGGTGGACAAACTCCCTGTTCAATTTCAGGATCTCATATAAAAGAACGATCGCCGAAAACCATAATGTTTCAGCTATGTTTGGGACTGAGCAACAGAAGGCGGACTATAGTTATGTAATGGCCTACCGGAAGAATTTTGTCAGCGCAGTCATTCCACAGATCAATGTAGGAAGTACGAGTGCGACTGATGCGGAAACTGGTGGAAGCGCTTCGGAGAGTGCCTACAATAACTTTTTTGGCCGTCTGAATTATGATTTCAAATCCAAATACCTGCTCGAATTTGTGTTCCGTTACGATGGTTCACAGATTTTTCCGGAAGGGAAAAGATATGGATTCTTCCCTGCAGTTTCAGCTGGATGGAGACTGTCTGAAGAAAGCTTCATTAAAGACAATCTACCATTTGTAGACGAATTAAAACTCAGAGGTTCTTATGGCGAGTTGGGTAACGACCGGGTACCCGCATACCAATACCTGCAGGCTTTCCAGTTTGGTAACAATTATGTTTTTGGCGGTAAGGATTCGCCGGGCATATACTCAAGCAGAATGCCAAACCCGGATATTACCTGGGAGGTCAGCAAGAAGCTGGACTTTGGACTGGAAGCTTCTCTTTGGAACAGCTTGCTTGGTGCTGAATTAACAATATTCAGCGAAACAAGATCTAACATCCTTCTACAGCCTGTCCTTTCGGTAAGTCATGTGTTCGGATTTCCGGCTTTACCCGATCAGAATATCGGGGAGGTGAAGAATCACGGATTTGAACTGATGCTGACTCATCGTAACACTATTCGACAACTGACATATTCAGTGAATGCAAACATATCTTTCGCGCGAAGCAAGATCATATTTATGGACGAAGTACCGCCGGCTGAACCTTATATGGAACAAACCGGACATCCCCTTGGATCAGGGCTTTATTACAAGTCTGATGGTATTATCAACACCCAGGAAGAGTACGCCAATTACCCGCACGGCAACGGAGCTCAGGTGGGCGATATGATGTTAGTTGACCTGAATAAAGACGGTAAAATAACTGGAAATGACCGGTATATGACCAACAGTTCTCCAATTCCGGAATATGTAATTGGTCTTACTACAAATCTGCAATACAAAGGATTTGATCTGCTCCTGTATTTCCAGGGACAAACCAATGCCTGGAGCTATGATGGTGGGCTTGAATCATTTGCACGGACAAATCTTGATAATAATACCGTTTTCAGGGCAACCAACCGCTGGACCAAAGACAATCAGGAGGGTGCTACCATGCCCAGAGCAGATGCCTGGCAACCCGGAACTACAGATTTCTTCCTCTATGACGCCACATTTATCAGAATTAAAAACCTTGAACTTGGATACAGCCTGGGGAACAATCTTTCTAAAAGAATAGGTCTTAATGACGTCCGTGTATTTGTAAGTGGCACTAATTTATTGACATGGGCCAAAGAAATTACATGGAGAGATCCGGAAATTAACGGCTCATTTGGGACCTATCCACCTCTAAGGATTATAAATGTTGGTATTAATGTCAATTTTTAAAATAAGTGAGATTATGAAAACGATAAAAATAATAATACCAGTAATATTACTTATACTGTTCAGTATTTCCTGTGAGAATATACTGGATATTTCACCTCAGGATCGTATTGCTGAAGATGCCGTGTGGAGTGATGCAAACCTTATACGTGCTTATCAGACCGAGCTTTACAATGCGGTACCTCACGGATTTTTCATTCACATGTATTCAAAATATACTGATGAAGCTTTTAACAATGCCCCCTGCTGCGGAGCCAACCTTTTTAAACTCAATACATATACTCCCGACAATATTGCAGAAGCAGGCGGAGGAACAGGATTCTGGGCTTCAGGCAGCGGTTATATGTATTACTGGGATCGTGCATACGAGTATATTCGCAAGATCAATGTTTTCCTGAATAAAATGCAGGAAAGCGATGTTCAAATGAGTGATAAAGATCAGTTGATTGGAGAAGCCAGGTTCTTAAGGGCGTTCATTTATTTCAATCTCATTGAAAGGTTTGGTGGAGTTCCCATCGTCGACGAGGTCTATGAACTCGGTGATGAAGTACAATTTACAAGAAATACCTTTGATGAATGTGTGACTTTTATTGAACAGGATATTAGTGCGGCTAAAGCAGTTTTGCCGGATAAGTACTCATCCACCGATTCTAAATACGGAAGGGCTTCAGGCGTTGTCTGCCAGGCTCTGCTTTCTCGTTTGTATCTCTATGCAGCTTCCCCTCTGTTCAGTCCAACAAAAAGCCAGCAAAAATGGCAAAAAGCCGCTGATGCCGCAGAAGCTCTATTAAACAAAGGTTTCGCCCTGTATCCTGACTACAATAAGCTTTTTCAGATGTCACAGGGCGCCTCCAATGACGAGGTTATTTTTTCCAGAGGATTTACCACTGCCAATGGTCATCAGGGACCCATGCATAACTTCAACCGTCGTTATGAAGGTTATGGCGGATGGTGGGGCAGTAACGGACCTTCTGCAAACCTGATTGATGATTACGACATGATCAATGGAGAACCTGCATTCCTGCCGAATGGATCTGTTAATCCTGCGTCAGGCTATGATCCAACCCAACCTTTCAAGAATCGGGATCCCCGGTTTGAAGCCACTATTCTACATGACGATATGTATTTCAGGGGAGCTCATTTTGAGATGTGGATCGCAGAAGATGGTTTATCCTGGGGGTATGATTCTTATAAAGCTACTGGTGATAATCCCAGGACAAATACAGTACTTCTGAAGTTTATGCCTGAAGAGGGTCCTTTTAACTGGCAAACACAGTTCACAATACAATGGCCGTTTTTCAGGATCGCAGAGATTTATCTGAATTATGCTGAAGCAAAGTTTGAGCTGGGTGATGAAGCTACGGCCAGAGAGTATGTGAATAAAGTAAGAAAGAGAACAAGTGTTAACCTGCCAGACATTCCTGCCACAGTTACCGGGGAGGACCTGAGGAGAAGAATATATAATGAAAGAAGGATAGAACTGGCATTTGAAAATCACCGGTTCTTTGACGTCAGGCGCTGGAAAATAGCCACCACAGTCGAGAATGCAAAGATTACAACGTACGATATTTATTTGAATAAGACGACCAGTGTTAAAAGGTATGAAAAGGTAGTATTGCTTGACAGATCGAATACATTTAAGGATTACCAGAGTCTCCTTCCCATTGCACAGGATGAGATTCAACGTAACCCTGAGTTAGATCAAAATCCTGGTTATGATTAAACCATTAAAAAAGGCGAATGCTTATCGCTGAGTAGAAATTAAGTTTTCTGGCCAGCCTGGTTCCAAGTCTGAAACGGAAATCTAAAACCGGGCTGGCCAGTTTTTAATATTCAATTACCTTCCATCCATTCCTTCAGGGAATCAACAACTGTACATGATGAAAAAATCAACTACTTTGATCAACACACTGCATGTCGTGTTGATGGCTGTTATCATCCCTCTGACTTCCTGTTCAAATTCCACGCAAAAATCTCCGGCAGAAAAAGGAATGGTTATCTGGTATAATAAACCTGCCGGTGATGTCTGGCTCGATGGTTTATTTATCGGAAATGGTTACATGGGCGCTAATGTTTTCGGAAGGGTAGAGCATGAGAGGATTGCTTTAAATGAGTCTTCATTCTGGTCAGGGAGACCTCATGATTACAACGATTATGATGCTTACAAATACTTTGATAGGATAAAGGAGCTTGTGTGGTCAGAGCATTACCGTGAGGCAGAAAAAATGGCAAATGAACATTTCTATGGAAAACCTTCACAGCAGCAGGCATTTCAACCGCTTGGTGATTTTCTCATGAATTTTAAGATAACAGGCGACTCCATAATGGATTACTATCGTGAACTGGATATGGAAACGGGGATTGTCAAAGTTAATTACACTGACGGTGACGTGAAGATGACCCGTGAGATTTTCATGTCCTATCCCGATCGTGTTATGGTAATGAAAGTATCTGGAGACAAACCTGGCCGGGTATCGGTTGAAACAAAATTATCCAGCCCGTTTATTGAAGAAACAACATCAATGCCCGACCGGATAAATATAAAAGGTACATGGGAATATCTCTCCGACAGTATTAGCTGGCTTATAGCCAGGGTTGACGGAAAGGGAATGAGTTTTCAGACTTCACTGGTTGCCAGACCGGAAAACGGTACTATGCATACAACCGATTCAAGCCTTGTTATTTCGAATGCTAATTCAGTGACATTTATTTTGACAGCTGCTACAAGTTTTGTAGACTACCTGAATATAAGCGGAAATCCTTCAGCTACTTGTGAAAAAATTCTGGCAGGAATTAATGATAAAAGTTATAAATCACTGAAGAAGACTCACATAAATGATTTCAGCAACCTTATGAGCCGGGTAGACCTAAAACTAGGAGATCCTATGATGAATGAAAAGCCGACTGATGAGAGGATTGCTGATCTGAGAAAGGGTGATCAGGATTTGGAACTCTGGTCGAAGATATACCAGTTTGGCCGTTACCTCCTGGTTTCAAGCAGCAGGCCCGGAGGCCAGCCTGCTAATCTACAGGGAATATGGAATGAGGAGTTACTGCCAAACTGGGGCAGTAAATATACACTGAACATTAACTACCAGATGAATTACTGGCCTGCTGAGGTAACAAACCTATCAGAGTGTCATATGCCGATGTTTACAATGCTGAAGGAACTCGCCGAAAGTGGTGAAAGAACTGCAAAGGCTTACTACAATGCCGGAGGATGGGTGGTACATCATAATACGGATATCTGGCGTGGTACTGCTCCAGTTGATTCAGTGAGATGGGGATTTTGGCCGGGCGGAGGTCTATGGCTCTGCCAGCATATATGGGAACATTATATTTTTACAGGAGATAAAGATTTTCTGAAAGAATACTATCCTGTTATGAAAGGGGCTGCACAATTCGTGATGGATGTTATGGTTCCCGAACCCACTCATGGATGGCTGGTTATTCCTTTCTCAATATCGCCTGAAGAGAGCGCTTTGGCCCCAAATGGCGAAAGGGCTTGTTTGTCTATGGCTCCCACAATCAACATTGCACTTATAAAGGATCTTTTCCCGCATGTGATCGAGGCAGAAAAAGTATTGAACATTGATCAGGAATTTGGAGTTCAGCTTGCTGATGCTCTCGCTAAAATACCTCCATATCAATTAGATAGCACCGGAAATATTAAGACCTGGATTGAAGACTGGAGGGGACTTGGCGGTCACAATACATCTCCTGTATGGGGATGGTTCCCGGGAAGCTCAATTACACTAAGGGGCAATCCCGAACTGGCAGTAGCTATTGAGAAATGGGTGGGACCACGACGCATATCTGCCGACTGGGGAAGTATCTGGACTATTTGTGACTGGGCCAGACTTGAAAATGGATTAATGACTGATACCTGTATCCGACAATTGTTCCTTACCCGTGTACCGAGACAGATAGGTTTTCAAAGAACAGGAAGAAATGCAATACCCGGAGCTATTGCTGGTCCCCCAATACCAGTCGGAATGATGAGAACAGGAATTGCAAATAATCTCCATAACATAGTCTCTAACCAATCAGATGCCAGCTTCGGAATTACTGCAGCTATTACTGAATGCCTTTTACAAAGCCATGCAGAAGAAATATCGCTGCTGCCTGCTTTACCTGTAAGCTGGAAAAACGGATCTGTGACCGGGTTAAGAGCAAGAGGCGGATTTGAAGTCAGTATGACCTGGGAAAACGGCAAACTAACTAAGTGCGATATCAAATCACTTCTTGGGAATCCCTGTGTCGTACGCTATGGTGAAAAAACTAAAACTTATGATATCAAGGAGGGCAGTTCAATTAAAATTACAGGAGAGCTTTGAACCAGCCTTATACTTCCTTATTAAAGAAGTCTTTTAAATATCAGTTATTACTAGTAATTTTTATATGATGAAAACAAATGTCATTGTTCAGAAATTTT
>Ga0316600_10001386_pt1 | contig 11084 bp, 11 predicted proteins | sample OWC_soil_day5_CT_FD_207652 | JGI IMG/M metagenome (GOLD analysis project Ga0316600, IMG submission 207652) | Wetland soil microbial communities from Old Woman Creek delta, Ohio, United States - OWC_soil_day5_CT | ecosystem: Environmental > Terrestrial > Soil > Wetlands | place: USA: Ohio...
TGCCGGGCCACGCCGCGCCGGCGTCAGTCGAGGTCGCGGGCCAGCGACCTGACCGAGGCCTCGGGCAGGCTGACCGAGTGGTCGTAGGCCGGGTGCTCGACGCCGACCGAGACGCGGGCGCCGGCCTTGACCGCCGAGCGCATGGCCGGCGTCAGCTCGAAGCGCAGCCAGTGGACCGAGGAGGTCTTCTCCTCGTTCTCGCGCTCCAGGTCCTCGTCGGCGATGGCGTACACGCGCTCGAAGCCCTCCACCTGCACGAAGCAGCGCCGCTCCACGCCACGCATGCGTGCCAGCGCAGCCTTGCGCTCGTCCGCATCGGGGAACTCGATCAGCAGCGTCGCTTTCCAGTTGCTGCCGTCAGGGATCAGCGGGTTGTAGGCGTCCAGCTCGTCCTGGATGCCCTCGGGCTCGAAGATCCGCTCGATGCGCAGCATCTCCTGGACCTGGTACTGGACGGTCAGCCGGTCCTCGAACAACCAGGTGCAGTTCGGGCCGACGGCGACGGTCCGGGCCTTCTTGTGCTCCAGCACGCGGCCGCGGAAGTCCGCGCGCTGGCGCGCGTACTGCTCGAGGCTGAACAGGTCGCTGGGCCGCAGCGGGCCGCGGAGCCGGATTTCGCTTTGGGTCGTCATGTCCACGTCGTTCCTCGATTCAGATTCCGTATGCATGCCGCATCAGCGCGAGCGGGTGCTCGGGTCCCCTGCCCTTGTCGGCCAGGCCGTGGGCGATCTGGTCGCCGGCCATCGGGCAGTCGCTCGAGTAGTGGTCCGGCTTGGCGGACTCGACGCGCTGCACCACCGGCCGCCCGATCCGGGCCGACGTCTCGTGGTACTCGCGCTTGACCGCGTAGGTGCCGTTGTGGCCGGAGCAGCGCTCGATCACGTCTATCGTGGTCCCCGGCACGAGCTTCAGCACGTCGCGGGTCTTGAGCCCGATACGCTGCACGCGCAGGTGGCAGGGCACGTGGTAGGAGACCTTGCCCAGCGGGTTCCTGAAGTCGGTGCGCAGCTTGCCTGCGCGGTGCCTGAGCATGAGGTATTCGAAGGGGTCGAAGGTCCGCGCCTGCACCTTCCTGACCTGCGCGTCTTCCGGGAAGATCAGCGGCAGTTCCTGCTTGAACATGAGTGCGCAGGACGGCACCGGCACGACGATGTCCCAGCCTTCGTCCACCAGCTTCGCGAGTTGCGGGATGTTGTGGTCCTTGAGCCCTGCGACGGCCTCGAGGTCGCCGAGCTCCAGCTTGGGCATGCCGCAGCACTTCTCCCGGGCCAGCGTCGTGACCGGGATGCCGTTGTGGTTCAGCACGGCCACCAGGTCCTCGTCCATCTGCGGCAGGTTGCGGTTGCCGTAGCAGGTCGCGAAGACGACGACCTTGCCGGTCGTCTCCGCTGTCGGCACGGCCTCGAGCGCCGGCTTCACGCGCTTCGCCTCCCGCTTGTGGAAGGACTTCGAGTGGTACTCGGGCAGCGGCGCGTCCGGGTGCACGCCAAGCGCCTTGTCCAGCAGCTTGCGGCCCAGCACGCTGCGGTTCGCGGCGTTCACGACCTCGGACACGACCGGGATGCCGGCGAGCGAGCCGACCAGGTCCGTGGAGGTCAGCAGCTTGTCGCGGAAACGCGTGCCGCCCTTTTTGAAGTGCACGGCCTTGGCGCGCAGCATCAGGTGCGGGAAGTCGAGGTTCCAGGGATGCGGCGGGACGTAAGGACACTTCGACAGGTAGCACATGTCGCACAGGTAGCAGTGGTCCACCACCTCCCAGTAAGCCTGCTTCGGCACGCCGTCGAGCTCGCCGGTGGGCGAGCCGTCCACGTGGTCGAAGAGGACCGGGAAGGAGTTGCACAGGCTGACGCAGCGGCGACAGCCGTGGCAGATGTCGAAGACGCGCTCGAGCTCCTTGAACAGCGACTCCTCGTCCCAGAAGTCAGCACTCTTCCAGTCGAGCGCATGGCGGGTCGGCGCCTCGAGGCTGCCTTCCCTTCCGCCGGTGATCTGTTCACCCATCGTCCTGTCTCCCCTGGCAACGCGCGCCGCAAACGGCGCGGGGCGGGCGCCGGCCCGCCCCGCGGCATCTCCAGACGTTCCGTTGTCGATCAGCCGAGCTGGTCGAGGGCCTTCTGGAAGCGGTTGGCGTGCGAGCGTTCGGCCTTGGCCAGCGTCTCGAACCAGTCCGCGATTTCGTGGAAGCCCTCGTCGCGGGCCGACTTGGCCATGCCCGGGTACATGTCGGTGTACTCGTGGGTCTCGCCGGCGATGGCGGCCTTCAGGTTGTCCGAGGTCTGGCCGATCGGCAGGCCCGTGGCCGGGTCGCCGACCTGCTCGAGGTACTCGAGGTGGCCGTGCGCATGGCCGGTCTCGCCTTCGGCCGTCGAGCGGAAGACCGCGGCGACATCGTTGTAGCCTTCCACGTCCGCCTTCTGTGCGAAGTACAGGTAACGACGGTTCGCCTGCGACTCACCGGCGAAGGCTTCCTTCAGGTTGTTCTCGGTCTTGCTGCCCTTGAGGTTCACTGTCTATTCCTCCTGATCAACTGGTCACTACAAAAGCCTTGTTTTGCAACGTGTTGACGCAATTTCTGGAATCGGTCTAACGTGTCGCCGAATCTTGGAACGAACCACCGGTCAAGTCAACCCGTTCCCACCCAAGGAGCCAGCCCGGCGAGGTTCCTGCGCCCTCGCCGGGACGCGTTGACCGTGCCCCTGCGGCATGTGAACCTTACCGGGCCCCCACCCACGGCGCATCGCGACAAACCCGTGACCAGGAAGAGCAAGGCCGTCGATTTCGAGGCAGCCATGGAGGAACTCGAGGCCATCGTCGAGCGCCTCGAGCATGGCGACCTGCCGCTCGAGGAGTCCCTCCGGCAGTTCGAACGCGGTGTCGAGCTGACCCGCAGTTGCCAGGCCGCGCTCAAGCAGGCCGAGCAGAAGGTCAAGGTGCTGACCGCCAAACCGGGCGCCGCGGCCGTGCTCGAGGACTTCGAGCCCGAAGACCGTGACTGAGTCCGTGGCGGCGATGGATCGCGCGTCCGCGCCGGACCGCCTGTCTGCTTATCAGGCACGCGCCGAGCAGGCGCTGGAGGCCCGACTGCCGGCGCTGACGGCGACCCCCGCGCGGCTGCACGCAGCGATGCGCTACGCGACCCTCGGTGCGGGAAAGCGCATCCGGCCGGTGCTGTGCTATCTCGCCGGCGACGCCGTCGGCGTCGCGGCGTCCGAGCTCGACGGCCCGGCCGCCGCGGTGGAGATGATCCACGCCTACTCGCTGGTCCACGACGACCTGCCCGCGATGGACGATGACGACCTGCGGCGCGGGCGCCCCACCACGCACCGTGCCTTCGACGAGGCGACAGCGATCCTGGCCGGAGATGCCCTGCAGGTCCTCGCCTTCGAGGTGCTGGCGACCGATCCCGGCATGACCCGGGACCCGGCCGCGAGGATGGAGATGGTGCGGATCCTGGCCCGGGCCAGCGGCACGGCCGGCATGGCCGGCGGCCAGGCGCTCGACCTCGCCGCCGTCGGGCGCCGGATCACGGTCGCCGAGGTCGAGGACATGCACCGGCGCAAGACGGGTGCGCTGATCGAGGCCAGCATCATGATGGCGGCCGCGTCGCAACCGGCCCTGCCGTCGCCCCGGCGGGACGCGCTGCAGCGCTACGGCGCGGCCCTCGGCCTCGCCTTCCAGATCGTCGATGACCTGCTCGACGTCGAGGGCGACGCTGCCACCGTGGGCAAGCCCGTCCGGGCCGACGCCGCGGCCGACAAACCGACCTTCCCCGTGATCGCCGGCATCGCCGCGGCCAGGTCGCGCGCGTTCGCGCTCCGGGACCAGGCGATCGCGGCGCTCGCGGCCTTTGGTCCCGATGCCGACGGCCTGCGGGAAGTCACCCATTACATCGTGGAACGCCGGCAGTAGGGCCGGCCGCCGCAAACGTTTAGACTTCCCCCATGACAGATCCCGGCCGCTATCCGCTGCTCTCGGCGATCGAGTCGCCCGCGGCCCTGCGCGCCCTGCCCGAGTCGGAGTTGCCGGCGGTCGCCGGCGAACTGCGCGATTTCCTGGTCCACACGGTCAGCCAGCGCGGCGGGCACTTCGCGGCGGGCCTCGGTACCGTCGAGCTGACCGTCGCCCTGCACTACGTCTATGACACGCCCCACGACCGGCTCGTGTGGGATGTCGGCCACCAGGCCTACCCGCACAAGGTCCTCACCGGCCGTCGTGACCGGCTCGAGACCATCAAGCACAAGGGCGGCCTGGCGCCCTTCCCGACGCGCGCCGAGAGCGTCTACGACACCTTTGGCGTCGGCCACTCCAGCACGTCCATCAGCGCGGCCCTCGGCATGGCCATTGCCAACCACCTCGAAGGCGGCGATCGCCGGGTGGTGGCGGTCATCGGCGACGGCGCGATGAGCGCGGGGCTCGCCTGGGAGGCGCTGAACCATGCCGGCAGCCTCGACGTGGACCTGCTGGTGGTCCTGAACGACAACGACATGTCGATCTCCGAGAACGTCGGCGCGCTGTCGAACTACCTCGCGCGGCTCCTCTCGGGCAAGGTGTACGGGCATCTGCGCGAGAACTCCAAGAAGGTCCTCAGGCGCATGCCGGCCGCGGCCTGGGAGCTGGTGCGGCGCTCCGAGGTGCACGCCAAGGGCATGGTCCTGCCCGGCACGCTCTTCGAGGAAATGGGCTTCAACTACATCGGCCCGGTCGACGGCCACGACGTCGGCTCGCTGGCGACGACGCTGCGCAACATGCGCGGGCTGAAAGGGCCGCAACTGCTGCACGTCGTGACGCAGAAGGGCAAGGGCTACGCGCCGGCGGAGGCCGACCCGATCAAGTGGCACGGCCCGGGTCCGTTCGACCCGGCGAGCGGCACGATCCGCAAGGAGAAGTCGTCGGGACCCTCCTACTCGCAGGTGTTCGGCGAGTGGCTCTGCGACATGGCCGAACGCGATTCACGCGTCGTCGGCATCACTCCCGCGATGCGCGAGGGCTCGGGGCTCGTGGAGTTCGAGCGGCGCTTCCCGGACCGATACTTCGACGTCGCGATCGCCGAGCAGCACGCGATCACGCTGGCCGCGGGCCTCGCCTGCGAGGGACGACGGCCGGTGGTGGCGATCTACTCGACCTTCCTGCAGCGCGGCTATGACCAGCTCATCCACGACGTCGCGCTCCAGGGACTTCCGGTCGTGTTTGCGATCGACCGCGGCGGGCTGGTAGGCAGCGACGGCGCGACGCACCAGGGCGCCTTCGATCTCTCGTACCTGCGTTGCATCCCCAACCTCGTGATCATGGCGCCGGCGGACGAGAACGAGTGCCGGCAGATGCTGTACACGGCGGCGACCCTCGACCGGCCGGCCGCCGTCCGCTACCCGCGCGGCCAGGGACCGGGCGTGGCGGTCGCGAAGGAAATGACCGCGCTGCCCATGGGCAGGGCCGAGCCGCGGCGCGAGGGCCGCAGCGGACTCGCGCTGCTGGCATTCGGGGCCATGGTGGCGGCCGCGGAGCAGCTGGCGGCCGAGTTCGATGCCACGGTGGTCAACATGCGCTTCGTCAAGCCGCTCGACGTGGCCCGGGTGCTCGAGGTCGCGCGCAGGCACCGCGCCATCGTGACGATCGAGGACAACGCCGTGGCCGGCGGCGCCGGCGACGCCGTGATGCAGTGCCTGCAGCAGAACGGCGTGACCCTCCCCAGCCTGTCGCTCGGCATCCCCGACCGGTTCATCGAGCACGGGTCGCGCGAGGAGAACCTCGTCGACGCCGGGCTGGACCTCGACAGCCTGCGCGCGGCCGTCCACCGGTTCTGGTCGGGCCGCGCGCAGCCGCGCGCCGTCCCGGCCGGCGGCTGAGGGCGGCGCCGGGCCGGCATTCCGCGCCGATTCTGGTATAACAGGGCCCGCATCCGCGCCGCGGCCCCGCCGGGATCTGGGGCCGGAGCGACCGGAGGCGAATCGCCTCGCGACACCGGGACCTTCATGACCACCGCGACCGTCAGCAAACCCGCCACCGCCGGCATCGAGGACGTCCAGGGACGGGCCGACACCCGCCGCATCCCGATCGACAAGGTGGGCATCAGGGAGGTCTCCCACCCGGTGCGCATCAAGGACCGCGCGGGCGGCGAACAGCACACGATCGCCACGTTCAGCATGTACGTGCACCTGCCCCACGACTTCAAGGGGACGCACATGTCGCGCTTCGTCGAGGTCCTCCACCGCCACGAGCGCGAGATCTCGGTCGACTCGTTCAGGACGATGCTCGCCGAGATGACGGACTACCTCGATTCGGAGGCCGGCCACATCGAGATGTCCTTCCCGTACTTCGTCATGAAGCGCGCGCCGGTGAGCGGCGTCGAGAGCCTGATGGACTACCGCGCCTGCCTGATCGGCGAGCACAGGCGCGGCGACACGCAGATGTGGCTCAAGGTCACGGTGCCGGTGACCAGCCTCTGTCCCTGCTCGAAGGGCATCAGCGACTACGGCGCGCACAACCAGCGCTCGCACGTCACGATCACCGCGCGCCTCAACAGCCATGTGTGGATCGAGGAGCTGATCGACGTCGCGGAGCAGGAGGCGTCCTGCGAGCTCTACGGGATCCTGAAGCGCCCGGACGAGAAGTACGTGACCGAGAAGGCCTACGACAACCCGAAGTTCGTCGAGGACCTCGTCAGGGACATCGCCGTGCGCCTCAACGCCGATGCCCGGGTGGACGCCTACGCCGTCGAGGCGGAGAACTTCGAGTCCATCCACAACCACTCGGCGTACGCGCTGGTGGAGACCGACAAGCGGGCGGACCGCAGCCCGCGACCGGCGGGCGTCAGCCGCTGACGGCCGCGGCGGCTTCGCCGCCCTGCAGGCGCGAGATCAGCGACTTCAGGAACACCTTGTTGAAGCGCAGCTGGCAGGACGTCGACGCCTGCTCGAGCAGCGTCGAGGTCACCTGCAGGATGGTGACGTCGCCCTCCGCCGAGATCGACGCCTGCCTCTTGGCGCCGCGCACGTAGCTCGTCTCGCCGAAGCAGCTCCCGGTGTCGAGACGGCCGACCGCGCGCCCGTTGCGGCCGACGGTGCAGCGCCCGGACACGATGACGTAGAAGCGGTCGTCGATCGCGCCCTCCTTCACGATCTCCTCGCCGGCGGCGTAGTGGTGCCAGCTGGCGGCGCGCAGCACCTCCCAGATCTCGGCGGAGGAGAAGTCGTGGAAGAAGGACAGCTTGCGCAGGACGCCGAAGTGCTCCTGCCGGTCGATCTTGTCGGCCTGGCTGCGCAGCTGCGAGTGCACGCGCGCCAGTGCGCCGGCGAACTCCAGGCCGTTCCTGAAGCGCGAGGCCGGGTCCTTGTGCATGGCGCGGCCGATCACTTCCTCGAGTTCCGGCGGCACGTCCTTGCGCAGCGTGTGAATGGGCGCGGGCGTCGCGTAGACGATCTGGTGCAGGAGCTTGGCCAGCGTGCCGGCGCGGAACGGCCGGAACCCGGTCAGCAGCTCGTACATGACCGCGCCCAGCGAGTAGAGGTCGGACTGGCCGGTGAGCTCGAGCGACTGCACCTGCTCCGGCGACATGTAACTCGGGCTGCCCGCGATGCCCTCGATGCGCGAGATGTCGAGGTTGCTGAGGATGGCGATCCCGAAGTCGATGACGCGCAGGTCGCTGTCCGTGGTCAGCATCAGGTTGCTGGGCTTGACATCACGGTGGATGACGCCGCGCGAGTGCGCATAGTGCAGCGCCTTGGCGCACTTGAACATGATGCCGACGACGTCGTCGACCGGCAGCAGGTTGTCCGGCCGCGTGTAGGCGGCCAGCGTGCGCGCGCCGTGCACGAACTCGGTCACGATGTAGTAGAGGCCGCCCTCCTCGCCCGCGTCGTAGGTCGGCATGATGTTCGGGTGCTGGAGCATGCCGACCATGTGCGCTTCCGACAGGAACATCTTGCGCGCCATGCGGGCCCGGTCCGCGTCGTCCTCGGCGCCGGCCGTGTAGACCTTGATCGCGACGTCGCGCCGGTAGAAGGGATCGTGGGACAGGTAGACGGTGCCGGTCGACCCGCGACCGACCTCGCGGATGATCTCGTATTTGCCGAGGCGCTCGGGCGCGGCGGGCTGGAGGCCGGCCGAGGCCGGCCGCAGGATGGGAAGCGTGGCGTTCAAGTCGAAGCGGCCCTCTGCTGCCGACGGCGCCCGTTGACGGACGCCCCCCGGCGTTCGACCCGAAGGATATTCAGTCAAATAGGGCGGACTCCGTGAACCAGGTCCCGCTTCTCCGGGACCCCGGCGGCGCTCAGCCGAAGTGGTCGAATCCGTGAAGCGCGTCTCGATCCAGGGCGTCGCCGTCGAGGGTGAGGCCGTAGCCTGCAGCCATCGTCCCGATGCGGGTCAGCGCCACGCCTGCGCCGCGCTCGAGCGGCGCGGCATCGGTGCCCGGCGGCAGGGTGAAGAGCAGCTCGTAGTCGTCGCCGCCGGTGAGGACGAAGCGCCGGGCCGCCTCCGGATCGACGGCCGAGCGCAGCGCAGCGGAGCGCGGCAGGCAGGTCGAGTCGACTCGTGCCGCGACCCCGCTCGCCGCGCACAGCTTGCCGAGGTCGCCGGCCAGCCCATCGGACACGTCGATGCACGCGGTGGCGACCCCGCGCAGGACCAGGCCCAGCGGCACGCGCGGCTCGGGCCGGGTGAAGCGCCTCACCAGCGCCTCGATCACCTCGGCCGGCGCCTCCAGCCGGCCGGTGAGCGCGGCGAGCCCGGCTGCCGCATCCCCTGGCGTGCCGCTCACCCACACCTCGTCGCCCGGCCGCGCGCCCGTGCGGCGCAGGGCCTGGCCGGGTGGCACGAATCCGGCGATCGCGACGGTCGCGGTCAGCGGCCCGGCGGTGGTGTCACCGCCCACGACCTGGACGCCGCAACGACGCGCCAGCTCGTGCAGGCCGCCGCTGAACCCGCGCAGCCACTCGGGCTCGGCGCGCGGCAGGGTCAGGGTCAGCAGCGCCCAGGCGGGCTCCGCGCCCATGGCGGCCATGTCGCTGAGGTTCACCGCCAGGACCCGGTGGCCGATGTCCTCGGGCGACAGTGACGCCGGGAAGTGGATCCCCTCGACGATGGTGTCGGCCGCGAGGGCCAGCTCGAGTCCCGCCGGCGGCCGCACCAGCGCGGCGTCGTCGCCGACCCCGAGCAGCACGTCGTCGCGCCGCGCGCCCAGGCGGCTCAGGTAGCGGTCGATCAGTTCGAACTCGGAGAGCGGCATGGCGGCCGCGGGCCCGTCAGGCCGCGCCGCGCTCGGGGGCGCGATGGGTCATCGAGGCGCGGTCCAGGACCGCATTGACGAACTTGTGGCCGTCGGTCGCGCCGAAGCGCTTGGCGAGCTCGACCGACTCGTTGATGACCACGCGATACGGCACGTCGCGCCGCCTCATGAGTTCCCACAGGCCGAGCAGCAGGATCGCGTGCTCGACGGGATCGAGCTGGCCCGGCGGGATCTCGCCGTGCCGCGCCAGCTCGGCATCGAGCCCGTCCCGCCCCTCGGCCACCTGCATCAGGGCCTCGCGGAAGTACGCCGCGTCGGCCTGGCCGAATTCCGGCTGTGCGGCGAACTGCTGGTAGACGTCCTGCCAGGGCTGGCCCGTGAGCTGCCACTGGTAGAGGGCCTGCATCAGCTGGCGGCGGGCCGCGCTGCGCGCCCGCGTCGCAAGTTGACGCGGCGTGGCCATTCAGGCTTCCAGTCGGCGCAGCAGGTTGACCAGCTCGAGGGCGCTGGCGGCCGCGTCGGAGCCCTTGTTGCCTGCTTTGCCGCCGGCACGGTCGATGGCCTGCTCCGTGTTCTCGGTCGTCAGCACGCCAAAGGCAACGGGCACGCCGGTCTCGGCCGAGACACGCGAGAGTCCCGCGGCGCACTCGCCGGCGACGTGCTCGTAGTGGGAAGTCTGCCCGCGGATCACCGCACCCACGGCAATGATCGCGTCGTAGCGCCGGCCGAGCGCGAGCCTGCGGGCCACCAGCGGCATGTCGTAGGCGCCCGGCACCCTGACGATGTCGATCTGCTTGTCCGACGCCCCGTGCCGGCGCAGCGTGTCCAGCGCGCCGCGCACCAGCGCCTCGACCACGAACTCGTTGAAGCGCGAGGCCAGGATCACGAAACGCAGGTCGCGCGCCTGCAGGTCGCCCTCGATGACGCGTGGAGTGTCCATCTGCGAAGTATACCAAGCGAGGGAGGGGGCAGACCCCACTTCAGTCGACGTACTCGGTGATCTCCAGGCCGAAGGCCGAGATGCCGGACATCTGCTTCGGCGCCGAGAGCACGCGCATCCGCGTCACGCCCAGGTCCTGCAGGATCTGGGCGCCGATGCCGTAGGTCCGCAGCACCGTGCCGCCCTGCTGCGACGCCGCCGGGGCGGCTCCGCCGCGCTCGAGCGCCTGGACCGACTCCATGATCTCGCGCGCCAGCTCGTGCTGGCGCAGGATGATGACGACGCCGGAGGGCTCCTCCGAGATGCGCTCCATCACGCCACGCAGCGTCCAGCCGGCCACCTCGCCCCGGACACCGATGACGTCCCGCAGCGTCTCGAGCAGGTGCACGCGCACGAGCGGCGGCGCCGGCCCCGCGAGTTCTCCCCGGACCAGCGCCACGTGCACGGTCCGGTGGACGTGGTCCTCGTACCAGCACATGCGAAACGGGCCGAAGTCGGTGTCCACGGCCTGGTCGGAAATGCGCTCGACCGACCGCTCCTTGTGCAGCCGGTAGCGGATCAGGTCAGCGATGGTGCCGATCTTGAGTCCGTGCGCGGCGGCAAAGTGCTGGAGCTCGGGCCGGCGGGCCATCGTGCCGTCCTCGTTCAGGATCTCCACGATCACCGCGGCGGGCTCGAATCCCGCCAGCCGCGCCAGGTCGCAGCCCGCCTCCGTGTGACCAGCCCGCGTCAGGACGCCGCCGGGCTGCGCCATCAACGGAAAGACGTGCCCTGGCTGGCGCAGGTCCTCCGGCCGCGCATCACGTGTCACGGCCGTCCGCACCGTGTGCGCGCGGTCATACGCGGAAATGCCGGTGGTGACCCCTTCGGCCGCCTCGATGCTGACGGTGAAGTTGGTCGAATGCCCGAGGTCGGTCTCGC
>Ga0316600_10001387_pt1 | contig 11076 bp, 10 predicted proteins | sample OWC_soil_day5_CT_FD_207652 | JGI IMG/M metagenome (GOLD analysis project Ga0316600, IMG submission 207652) | Wetland soil microbial communities from Old Woman Creek delta, Ohio, United States - OWC_soil_day5_CT | ecosystem: Environmental > Terrestrial > Soil > Wetlands | place: USA: Ohio...
TCTTGCGGTATTCATGTTTCTGGTCATGCTAGCCAAGAAGAATTAAAATTAATGCATAATTTAATTCGTCCGAAATTTTTTATTCCAGTTCATGGTGAATATCGTCACTTGATAAAACATTCTAAGTTAGCACAAGAGTTAGGGATGTTAAAAGAAAATATTTTTGTTAGTGAAAATGGACAAGTGATGGAATTTTGTCGCGATAAGGGCGCCGTTGTTGGTAAAGTAACAGCAGGTAATGTTTTGGTTGATGGATTGGGGGTTGGTGATGTTGGAAACATCGTTCTACGGGATCGTAGACAACTTTCGCAAGATGGTATCTTAATTATTGTTGTTACTATGGATAAAGAACAAGGATGCGTTGTTGCAGGGCCAGATATTGTTTCACGTGGATTTGTTTATGTTCGAGAATCAGAAGAATTAATGCATGAAGCAAAAGAAAAAGTAAAACAAGCTTTAGAAAAATGTGAATTAAACAATATTACTGAATGGGCTACAATTAAAGCGAATGTACGCGATACACTTGGTAAATATTTGTATGAACGTACAAGACGTCGTCCGATGATATTGCCAATCATTATGGAAGTTTAGTGAAATAAAGCCTTTTTAAATTTGAGAAATCAAGTTTAAAAAGGTTTTTGTATTTTAATTATATTTTTGTCTATACTATTAACGAATTTAACTAGGAGGGCAATAAATGAATAATTATAATTTTATATCTCAAATAGAAACTGAAGAAAATGAAAAAGATACGTCAAAAAATTCAATTAATGAAAATGTGAAAGAATTTGGTACTACTGATGTTATAAAGGCAAAATCGAATATACATGTTATGACTATAATTGGACAAATAGAAGGACATCTTATTTTAGCACCTAATAATAAAACAACTAAATATGAACACGTTATGCCACAATTAGTTGCGATAGAACAAAATCCTGAAGTAGAGGGCGTTATTATTTTATTAAATACAGTAGGTGGAGATGTTGAGGCTGGGTTAGCGATATCAGAAATGATTGCGAGTTTATCAAAACCATCAGTATCTGTTGTTCTTGGTGGCGGACACAGTATAGGTGTCCCGATTGCGGTATCTGCTAGCTATTCTTATATTGTAGAAAGTGCTACGATGACAATTCATCCGATCAGATTAACGGGTATGGTTATTGGTGCGCAAAGTTCATTTGATTATTTAGAAAAAATGCAAGACCGTGTTAGTAACTTTGTTGTTACACATTCTAAAATCAATGAAAAAAAATGGCGTGAGTTATTATATAAGACAGGTGAATTATCAAGAGACATTGGGGCCTCGGTTGGCGGAAAAGACGCCGTTCATTACGGGTTAATTGATGAAATTGGTGGGGTGTCGCAAGCTATGCATAAACTACAATCGTTGATTGAATTAAAAAAATCGGCGAAAGGAATGAAGCAATAATGCTATTTTGGACGATAATGCCACTTGAAAATTTATTTGAACAGCAGTCTGATCATCTAAAGTATAAAGAGATAGAATATAATGGAGTAATGGTGGTAATCGAAAATATTTCAGAAAAGCAATGTAGGATAATTAGAGTAATTAGTACTTCCCCAGAAGATTATATGCGTCCAGAGATACAACCAGGTAGTATTCTTAATTATGGTATCTCATAGAAGATTAGTTAAACATTTTGTTTAACGCGTTATTTTTGAACATATTTCCTTGTTCAATATAGCGACGAACCATTTTTTCTGATTTATGTCTCGTTTGTTGCATAATCGAACGTTCATCGACGCCATGCTGAGCAGCGCTTGTTGCAAACCCTCTTCGCAAACTATGCCCCGCAAAGTCGTTTGAATCTAAACCAGCAAGATCTGCATATTTTTTTACAATTAAAGCGACTGATTTATCAGAGAGCTGTGAATTACGAAGTTTTTTATTCTTAGTGAAAGGTCTGAAAAGCGGACCTTTTTTTATTTCTGATATAGTAAGCCAGTTTTTTATAGCTATAACTGTACAAAGTTCTGTAGTTTGGTTATATGGTATGGCTAGATAATTTCCTTGTCCTAATTGATCGCCTTTTGAATTTTTAATTAAAACAATTAATCCATCTTTAGTGAAAGTTAGATCCTCTTTTAGTACTTTTACTAATTCGGATCGCCTAAAAGCGCCAGAAAAACCAAGGAAAATTAAAGCCTTATCCCGTATTGAGACAATATCATTTAGCGTGAATAGCTTATTTATTTCAGATAGATCTTCTAATAATAAGGGCATTTTACCTTTTTGCATAATACCTTTTTCACGTCTAATTGCATCGATAGCATTTCTTACTATTCCCGAATGTGTGGGGTTGATTTCGATAAAGCCTGCCGCAATGTGATTTTCTGATATGGCACTAAGTCTCCTTGACACAGTGTTTGCTTTTGCATGATCGGCTAAATCGTTAATATAATTTACAATTGTTTCAGACTCGGCAGGTAACGAATTTAATTTATGAAATATACACCAATCATAAAAATCGTTCCAATCGGATTCGTAGGCTCTCATTGTATTTTCTGACTTTGATTTTTTCATACGATCTTTACTTTTTTGCGATAATTTTTTGTTTGAATCCAAATAATGAGCATCTCTTAAGACAAATTTAGTATTGCTTCTTTGCATAATTAAACCTCTAAATTATATTTATTTATATATCAATTAGTTTATTATACCATGTAGTTGATCGGCTGATAGACAAATATAATTAAATCATCGTTAAGATAATTTTACAATGAAGTAAAAAATATTAGAGTGCTCATGACTATTTATACATGAAATATATTTTGTCTAATAAATATATAGTAATGAAATCATGAGAGGGGGAATGGTAATGAAAATTATAGTGCTATCAAAAGTGTATCGCTATTTAATAGCAAGTAGCTTAATAATTGCGACTTTATTTTTGGTAGATAATCTATATGTTTCTTTGGCTGATAATCAAGAAATAAAGCCAATATTTCATGGGAATGTGGAGCAAAATAAAGTTGCATTTGTATGTAATGTATTTTGGGGAGAAGAGTTTTTACCTGATATGTTAAAAACATTAGAAGATAATAATGTACATATTACTTTTTTTATTGGTGGAACTTGGGCGAAAGATAACCCTGATCTCTTAAAAAACATCGCTGAAAGAGGCCACGAATTAGCAAATCATTCTTATAATCATCCTCATCCTAACACTCTTTCTAAAAACCAAAATAAAGAACAAATACTAAAAGCAGAAACTATTATACAAGGAATAACAGGGGTGAAAACATCATTATATGCACCACCATATGGTGAGTATAATGATGTTGTTTTAAATGCTGCACAGGAATTAGAATATAAAACTATTATGTGGAGCATTGATACGATTGATTGGAAAAGACCTCCTGCTGATATTGTTAAATCTAGAGTGCTGAAAAAAATACATAATGGAGCTATTGTTTTGATGCATCCTACTGAATCGACCCAAAAAGCATTACCTGAATTATTGAAAGAATTACATGAAAAAGGATATACGATAACTACGATTAGTGATGTAATTAAATAAAGAAAATTACAATATTTAACGTTGATATTTCATTAGTGAATTGATAAAATATATGTAACATGAATGGTGTTTAATTTTAGCTGTTTTAGAAAGATGGTAATGAAAAGAATGAGAATATTAGTTGCTTCAATAGTTTTATTAAATCTTCTTTTTACGAATTTGGTAGTATTTGCTGATCAAAATTATAGCACTACTATTGAAAAAAACGATTTAAAAAATCAAGCTTTAACGTATATGGAAAATAGTGTTCTTAATCAAACATCTCCAAATAACGAGGAAAATAATAGTAACAAAATATTAAATAAAAAAATCATTGTGATTGATCCTGGACACGGAGGATCAAATCCAGGCGCAACTCAATATGGGATGCGTGAATCTGATAATAATTTATCTGTGGGTTTAAAACTTAAAAAACTTTTAGAAAATAGTGGTGCTAAAGTCATTATGACAAGAGAGACTGATAGGTCTGTTGCCGAAGAGGGGGTGCAACTAAAGCAAGAATTGCAAGCTAGAGTTGACCTTGTAGATGTCAATAATGCGGATGTTTTCATTAGTATTCACTCGAATGCTAATGAAAATGCCGATGTTCATGGTGTGATGACTTTTTATTATAATGATATATCTAAAAGACTAGCTGTTGATATACAAAAAAGCTTGATTGAATTTACGGAAGCGACTGATAAAGGAACTGAAAAAGAAAATTTTTATGTGCTACGTAATAATAAAATTCCAGCTGTTTTAGTAGAAATGGGATTTATTACAAATAAAAGTGAAGCGATTAAATTAAATGATGATGTGTATAGAAATGCATTAGTGAATGGTCTTTATAACGGGATCGTAAACTATTTTAATGAGTTAAATATAGAGTAATCTAATACTATTTGATGTATGATTGCTGCGCGTTTAATTGATCTAAAATAGAGTAATAAACTTTAGGATAAAGTTTGTGTAATATAAAGTAAAAAAACTTCCTAACAGGTAAGACGTAGAGCAAACCTGTTAGGAAGTTTTTAATTCTTTTTACACAAACTTTTATGAAGTTTTTCCGTTTATAGAAAAGTGTCGATTAGATCGAATCATAGTGCTTATATAAGTTAGTTATTATAGTTTACATTGGTGACTGAAAATACAAAACCTATTTTATCGAGAAATTTAAATGTATATTTTATATTCCCGCGGGTGGCAGTGTTATTTGCCTTATAAATATCAGTGTCATTATTGAAGCCTAATTCTTTTAAAATTTCAACGCGTTGATTTACTGGTACATCTGAGCTATATGTGTCTATAATAACGCCCATTGCGGCAATCAATCTCATATCATCGTCTTTAGAATCGCTAGGTTGACCTATAACACTAAGTTGCATTAGTTTGTTATCATATTTGCTGATTACACCTGTAATTAGTAACTTATTTGAAAGGAAGTATTCAAAGGTGTTTTCAGAGGTTCCAGTTTTTATTTGTGGTTTTTCAATTATTATACCTGTTTTTTTTGCATAATCATTATTATTGTACTTTTCTTTGAATTTTTCCAGTGTCATTCCTAAACTATTTGCTGACTTAGTAGATAGTTGCTGTTTTAATGTTTCATTCGTCGTCTTTTGTGATAATAAATTTCCGCCAAAAGTTGTTAATATAAAAATAATAGCAATAGCAATAATTCCGGCGCCTATCCAAATTTTTCTTTTTTTTGCGGTTGCCTTTGCGACCGTTTCTGCATCTCCTAAAAAGCGGCCACAATAGCTACAAGTGTGTACACTTTCTGCTAAATTTGCATTACAATACTTACATTTCATTATTTACATCATCCTCAATCTGGTTAATATGAATAAATTATTTTATATTCTATTGTATTATACTAAATATTTGCTATCATTGCACTTTTTGTTATATTATATTAAATAAATATAAAGAATAAAGGTGAATTCATTGATTATTATAAATAAAGCAGTTTTACATATTCTAGACTTTAATTCTGGTGTAACTGTGTTTTCGGATGAAGAACTAACTGTAGAAAATAGCGTAGAAACGTTTTTATTAAAACATATTGAGAAATCTTATTATGATCAAAATTTAAAATTGGGTACTTTTTACGAAGATAGTGTATTTAAAGAAAAATTTAATACATATATAAATGAAGAATTAAACTTTGTTGATTTTTCACGTTATATTGCTGATGTAATGTATAAAGCAATTTCAAAGTCAGATAAATTGGAATCTACTGATTTACTAGTTTGCGATTTAACCCTTGATGATGAAAGAGTTCTTGCTTTATTTAAATGTAATAATAGAATTGGCTTTATACATCAGGTTATTCAAACTGATGAAGGAATAAAAAATGATATTATTAATAATTTTGCGATTATGCCTAACTTAACGCAAAGAATAGATGAGTATGCATTTATTAGTGCTATATCGCAAACAATAAAGTTTGTTGATAAAAAATCATCTGTTGATGGGGAAGAAGCACACATTATTGCAGATTATATTTTAGAATGTAGTTTTACGGCCTCGCCAAAAACAACGATGGAAACTGTAAATTTAATTGCAAAAAAAGTGGCTGAAAATCATGGCCGAAATAGTGTAGAAACTGTTACAAAAGCAAAAGCTTTTATTGCTGAGAATACACAAGTTTCAGAATATCTTGAACCGATGAATTTAGGAAAAAAAATCTTTAGTGATTCCCCAGTTATGCAGGAAGAATATTTTAGTGAGATTAAAAATGCAGGGGTAGCGGATATAATAAAAATTGATCGTGATTTCGTTTTAAAAAAGACAAAGAGCCATAAAATAAAAACAGATACTGGTATTGAGATTAATATACCGGTGGATTATTTCCAAAATAAAGACTATGTTGAATTCGTTAATAATCCTGACGGGACCTTATCTATTAATTTAAAAAACATTGGAAAACTGATCAATAAATAAATTTCTTATATTTATTGTAATTATTAATATTTCGATGTATGCTTAATGTCAGCGATTAATAGAGGCTGATATAGCCTCTATTTCTATGGGGATTATGAATTGTTGTATTTGCTGTTGATCAGTATAATTGACAAATATTTGATTGTATAGAACTATTTTGATAGCCTTTTAGATAATCATGAAACAACTAGAAAATATCATTTATATGGAGGTGTAATTTTATGAACATTTATGGTGATATAGATGGGGTACGCAAAAACATAATAAAAGATCTAGAATCTATTTACGAAATTCAAGTTCCAATTGGACAAATATTTACAAATGAATTGGTTAGTGTTCTTTTAGAGTTAACTTTGCAAATCAAACGTGAAATTGCAGTATATATCAATAGGCATGGCAAAATTATACAAGTTGCAGTTGGTGATATCCAAGCAGTTAAACTACCTGAGATCGAAGGGCGTAAATCAACACAAAGGCTAAGTGGAATTCGTTGTGTTCATACTCATCCAAATGGGGATAGTACTTTGAGTGCACCTGATATTTCAGCATTGCGCCGAATGCGCTTTGATATGATGATCGCTATAGCGGCAGGTGAGTGGGAAGTAAAAGAGCCAATTATAAGTATTGCATTTTTAACTGGCGAGTACGATAAAAATGATAATTTATTGGTAGAAGAATTTGGACCGACCATACTTCCTGAAATTGCAAAAATAAATCTATCTTATTTAATTACTTTAATAGACAAACAATTAGGTAATAGTAGTACTATGGTGACTTTAGTAGAAAAAGAACGTGCTATTTTAGCTGGATTAGAATATTCTAATAACAAAAATGGGTGGAATATAGAGGATTCATTAAGTGAACTAAAGCAATTAGCTGAAACTGCTGGTGCTGAAGTTATTGGTCGTGTAATGCAAAAACGAGATTGTCCCGACAGTGCTTTGTTTTTGGGTAAAGGAAAGATACAAGAGCTTTCCTTATTAATCCAAGAGCATAATGCTAATTTACTTATTTTTGATGATGAATTAACACCATCTCAACAAAGAAATATTGAGCAATTGTTAGGAATTAAGGTTTTAGATAGGACGTCTCTTATTCTTGATATATTTGCACAAAGAGCACATTCTCATGAAGGTAAGTTGCAAGTCGAATTAGCGCAACTTCGATATCATTTACCTAGAATAGGAGGACAGGGGTTAATTCTGTCTCGTCTAGGTGGTGGTATTGGAACAAGAGGGCCAGGGGAAACAAAACTTGAAGTAGATAAACGCAGAATTCGTTCTCGTATTAACGATATAGAAAAGCAAATTGAAGCAATCAAAAAACATCGTAATTTGCATCGTGAAAATCGCATTGCATCGAAGATTCCAACGGTTGCATTGGTTGGCTATACGAATGCTGGAAAGTCTACGCTGCTAAATACTCTAACTTCAGCGGGGGTGTTAGCCGAAGATAAACTTTTTGCTACATTAGATCCAACTACAAGAAAAGTTATATTATCAAATGATCAAGAAGTACTAATCACTGATACAGTGGGCTTTATTCAAAAGCTTCCCCATCAATTAGTATCTGCTTTCCGTGCAACGCTAGAAGAGGTAAAAACTGCAGATTTATTATTACATGTTGTCGATATTAGTCATATCAATTGTAAACAACAAATGGAAGCGGTTATAGCTGTCCTAAAAGAATTAAAATCAGATGATAAGCCAACAATTACTTTGTTTAATAAAATAGATAAAATAGAGCAAGAACATGAATTAGAAACATTTTTACAGTTGCCTGAAAGTTTAGGGATTTCAGCAAAACAAAGCATTGGATTAGATTTGTTATTTAAAATGATTGAAGACTTTATTGCTTTAAAAAACATAGAAGTAGAGCTGCTAATTCCTTATGAAGATAGTGGTGTTGTTTCTAATATACATGATGTTGCCAATATAAATTTCACCGAATATCGTGATAATGGAACCTTTATAAAAGCATCCATCCCAGCAGAAGAAATTAATAAATATACAAAGTTTATAGTAGGAGAGTAATAATAGAATGTATCCATTTTCAGAAAGAATCTTAGAAACTAAACTTCTAGCTTTAGAAGAATGTAAAAATTTATTTGCTACAATTGACGAAGTTGCAGAAAAGAATACATTCAAGGTACTTAGTTGTATGCGTAAACATAAAATAGCAGACTATCATTTTAATATTACGTCTGGATATGCGTATAATGATGTTGGAAGAGAAAAATTAGAGGCTCTATGGGCTGACCTTTGTGGAGCTGAAAAAGCATTAGTTAGAACGCAATTTGTATCTGGAACACATGCGCTAGCAACCGTGTTATTTGGTATTCTTAGGCCAGGTGATGAGCTACTATCAATCACTGGAGCGCCTTATGATACAATGCAAACAGTAATAGGATATAATCATGATACAAGTGGCTCTCTAAAAGAGTTTGGCGTGCTTTATAATGAAGTTGCGATGTTAAATGATAAAGTTGATTTAGAAAGAGTTGCAAAAGAAATTAAACCCAATACAAAGATGGTCTTAATTCAGCGCTCTCGCGGCTATAGTATGCGATCGCCATTAACAATTAATGAGATTAAGACAATTTGTGAATATATTAAAAATATTAAGGAAGATTGTATTTGTTTTGTTGATAATTGCTATGGTGAATTTGTAGATACATTAGAGCCGACCGCTGTAGGTGCAGACATCATTGCAGGTTCATTGATAAAAAACCCCGGTGGTGGTATTGCACCAACAGGTGGTTACATTGCCGGTAGAGCAGACCTAGTTGCTTTAGCCTCGTATCGCTTAACTGCCCCAGGGATTGGGAGTGAGCTGGGAGCTTCGCTTGTAAATAACCGTTTATTGTATCAAGGTGTATTTATGGCTCCTCATATCGTAGCACAAGCTTTAAAAGGTGCTGTTTTTGCCTCTGTGTTCTTCGGTAAATTAGGTTATTATACGCTGCCTAAGCCTACTGAATTACGTAGTGATCTGATTCAAGCAATAGAATTAGGCAGTAAAGAAAAAATGGTGGCTTTTTGTCAAGGTTTACAAAAATATTCACCAGTGGATTCGCATGTGAAACCAGAACCTTGGGATATGCCGGGCTATAATGATCAAGTAATTATGGCTGCGGGAACCTTTGTCCAAGGTGCGTCTATAGAATTGAGTGCAGACGGTCCGATTCGAGCTCCATACATAGTATATCTACAAGGTGGACTAGTATTTGAGCATAACATCATTGGTATTATGGGGGCTGCTCAAGCGATAGAAGATTTAGGCTAACAAAATAATAATACAGAAGAACCTCTTATCGTAAAATCAATTTCACGATAAGAGGTTCTTTTATGTCTAAAATGGTTTTATAAGGTTTTAAGGATATACCTTTTTATAAAGTATGAAGACTACCTAATGTGTCGAAAAACTCCAATAACTTTTCCTAAAATTGATACGTTTTTCTCATAAATAGGTTCCATCATATCATTTTCAGGTTGTAAACGTATAGTGTCTTTTTCCTTAAAGAATCTTTTGATCGTAGCGGTTTCATTATTGATTAGAGCAACAATGATATCATTATTATAAGCGGTATTTTGTTCACGTACCATAATATAGTCGCCATCAAATATTCCAGCATTAATCATACTATCACCATCAACTGATAACATAAACACGTTTTCACGTGTGCCTAATAATTCAGCAGGGAAAGGATATACTTCTTCAATATTTTCAGTTGCAAGTATAGGTTTACCTGCCGTCACGCAACCTACAAGTGGAATAGACAGCATACTTTTCTGTAGCCACGGTTTTTCATCTAATAAATCAATTGCCCGTGGTTTAGTCGGATCTCGCTTAATTAGACCATATTCTTCTAATTTTGCTAGATGGCCATGAACAGTAGAACTAGATTTAAGGCCAACGGCTTTTCCAATCTCTCGAACAGAAGGAGGGTAGCCATTGCTTATTAAGGCTTCTTTTATAAATGAAAAAATCTCTTGTTGTCGTTTATTTAATAATGTTTCTTTATCCTCCATTGGTGCACTCTCCTAAATAACTTTTCCTATGTAACCTATTAACATTAACCCATTATATCAATAATTTATAATTATTTCAAACATTCGTTCTAATTTTATTTGATATCATAGAAAAAGGCAAGTATCCTTAGAATAAGTCTATGATGATTGGGCGGCATTAATAGCACACGAAGAAGGCTATTGCTACTCTTATTCCATTTAGTTCCGATAACTATAAATTATCGGAAGTTATAATTTAGTGATATTTTACTAAATCTTACAATAGCCTCCACGCCAATAAAATCAACAGTTTAAAGCGAATTTAGTGATTTGCTTTACTTTAAATTAACTCTGATTATCTTCTGTTATTTTTGACCTTGTGGGAAAGCGGTGGGAAAATTTATAGCTGAAACCCATTGAGTTTATTGGGCTTGTGAACTTATCAAAATAAAAAACGGCACTAATACATTTGTTGTATCAGTGCCGTTTTCATCATTTCAATATTCCATATACTGCAGCAATCGCAAATAAATTCCGTTGCCACGTCAATTTTGTTATTTTACTTTTTTCCTCTTTGGCGAATTGTTGCAAGGATT
>Ga0316600_10001392_pt1 | contig 11056 bp, 9 predicted proteins | sample OWC_soil_day5_CT_FD_207652 | JGI IMG/M metagenome (GOLD analysis project Ga0316600, IMG submission 207652) | Wetland soil microbial communities from Old Woman Creek delta, Ohio, United States - OWC_soil_day5_CT | ecosystem: Environmental > Terrestrial > Soil > Wetlands | place: USA: Ohio...
TTCCATAATGTGTCTTTGGATTCATAAGAAATACCCTCCTTGATAATAAAAAGACAAAAGTAATAGATTCTAAAATCTATTGCCTTTGCCTTTAGATTTCTAATCAGCAAACCGCACTGTTCATTGATTTATGTATTATAATCCATTTTCATAATTTTGTCAAGCATTTTTACAATTCAAGTTTATCCTATATTTAGCTATAATAAACATCTAATATACAGCCTATTCAGAATATAAAGAATGTTACAGTTTTTTATTTATCTATTGTTTTTTTACTTTTTTGTGTTAATATTATTGATTATATAATTAACTATATTTGGAATAAATATTAGTTACTACTTCATTAATTATATTAATAAGGGGGGATTGTCTTATGCAAACTTTAAGCAAAAACTTCCTATATGTTCATTTGGTCGTTTTATTAGTTGCATTTTCTAGTTTATTTGGTAAATTAATTACCTTGCCTGCGCTTACCCTAATATTGGGAAGAATCTTTTTCTCTTCTATGTTTTTGTTTGTCTTCTTTAATTATAATAAAGAAACAACTCAGCTTGCTAAGCGTATAGAACATACCTATTTTGCTTTGATGGGGATTATCCTAGTAATTCATTGTTACACATTCTTTCAAGCTGTTCAGCTATCTACAGTCGCTATTAGCCTGCTGACTTTTTCTATTTTCCCTTTGCTCGTACCTTATCTAGAACCCTACTTCTTTAAAGAAAAACTCAAACTATCGGATATTATTATAGCCAATATCATGTTTTGCGGTATTTTATTGATTGTACCAAACCTTGCAATTAAAACTGCTACTATCCAAGGAATGCTTTACGGTTTTATCGCTGGTTCTACTTATGCAAATTTATCTTTAATTAACCGTAAATGTACAAAAGAGTATTGCAGCCTCGTGATCTCTCTCTATGAACAGGCAGTGACTACGACATTTTTACTGCCATTTCTCTTTAGTGAGCCACCTAATTTCACAATCAATGATATCTTGTTATTAATGATTTTAGGAACGATTCTTACTGTGATTGCTCATGAATTATTTATCCATGGATTAAAAAATATTCGTACAAAAACCTCAAGACTTATTGCTTATTTTGAGCCAATGTATGGGATTATCATTGCCACCATTACCATTCAGGCAATCCCTACGGTAAATGAGATTTTTGGTGCAGTTATCATTCTTGGCACTGTACTCTACCATACCTCTAAGCAAACAGCAAATTAACGCAAAAAATCCGTAGTGTATGTTCGGCACTACGGATTTTTTATATTTAAGCATAAGTCACAAACTAAATTAAATAAACTACTTGTACAAAAAGCCAACACATAGTGTAGGCTCACTTGTATCTTGGCTTTTTGTGTCTTTGTTGGTGTATTTTATCGAATTATTCGAGGCAAGCAAAGTAATAATTATCATTAATAAAACTTATTTTTATTTAAACGATATTTATAGTTTAACGATTAGGCACAGTTTTGTCAATAACCAAAAATGTTTTTTTTTGTATTTTTTTCTTAAGTTATCGCATCTTCAAAATAGCAAGAACTTTTTACCCTTGATCAGCAATAATAATCAAAACGCATCATTGTTAATCTGCAGCTATTTCATGAAAAAAAGCTAGCAAAAATGCTAGCTTTTTATTTTGGGGTGCTTTATGGAAACCTAAACACAAACTAAAACGTACAAGGCAAGTACGCTATGTCTTTAGGAATATCAAAAATTTATTTAATCAGATATTTTGATTAATGCAATTTATTGAAATTCAAATCTCAAATAACTTACATTAATAGTATAGTGCTTATATGCAAGTTTGTCAATCATTAATTATAATAATAATTAATGATTGCACTTAATTATTATGTGTTTTATTAATTGTATGATTTTTATTAAATGAGTTATTTAATAAAAATCATACAACATAAAAAACTATTTTCACCAAAGTCCAAGTATTTTCCACCATGCACCGCCAATACCTAACCAAATTACTACATTAAGCGTAGTAAGAATGAAACCAAGTTTCCACCAGTCACCTTGTGTTACATAGCCTGCACCGAATATGATAGGGCCTGCAGCGCCACCGAAGTGTGTTAACGGAATCATAATGTTAGACAAGAATGCAAATGCTAAAGCTGCAAGAAGTGGTGGTGCGCCTGCAGCAACTGAAATTGCAAGAAAAGCAGCGTACATTGCACTGATATGTGCCGTAACGCTTGCGAAGCCATAATGCGCATATACATAGACAATGATTAATATCGAAAATGCAGCAATCCAAGATAAACCTGCAGCTGCGATTACCGCACCTGCTGATTTAGCTACCCAAGCAATAAAGCCCGACTTTGCAAGTGCAGTTGCCAAGGCAACCAGTGACCCCATCCAAAACATCGTATCCCAAGCACCTTTTTCTTGGAGAATGTCTTGCCATGTAAGCACATGAAAAACAACCATAACGCAGACAGCCATCATCGCTACAACAGTTGCGTTGATTTGGGTAATTTCAGAAGTTGCCCAAAGAGCCAATGCACCAACGAATACACAAGCAACAATTTTTTCAATGGTTGTCATCGGCCCCATGATGCTAAGTTCTTTTTCCGCTAAGCCTTTTGCATCTGGCATCGCTTTTATTTCCGGTGGGTAAAGTTTGTAAAGAACATATGGCATAACTAGAAGCGAAATCATCCCTGGCACAAAAGCCGCGACTGCCCAAGAAGTCCATGTAAGTTCTATCCCTATCGTTTTTGCAGCAAGTTCTACGGAAAGCGGATTACCGGCCATTGCAGTCAAAAACATTGCACAAGTAATTGCATTTGCATGATATTCAACCTGCATGATATAAGCACCAAATTTACGAGCAGTAGGTCCAGGTTCAGAGCCTAATGCAGATGAAAGACTTTTAATAATTGGAAAAATAATTCCGCCGGCACGCGCTGCGCTGGAAGGTGTTGCTGGAGAAATAACAAAATCACTCAAGGTGATTGCATACCCCAGTGTTAAGGAAGATTTACCAATTAGTTTAATAATAACGAAAGCGATTCTTCTACCAAGACCACTCTTGATAAAACCACGAGCGAACAAAAAAGCACAAATGATTAGCCAAATTGTACTATTACCAAAGCCAGCAAGCGCTTCATCTAGCTTCAATGTATTAGAAAATGCCGAAAAAGTAACTGAAATTAACGCAATTGCTCCGATTGGCAACGGTTGCAAAATAAAACCTAGAATTGTTGTAGCAAAAATTGCAAATAAATGCCATGCTGCTACTTTTAAACCTTCTGGAACGGGACAGAACCAAAGGATGATACCAAACACAAGCACAATTACTGCATTACGAGTGTTTTTATTCATACTATTCACACCTTTCATCTCAGACTACTGAAAGGTGCCAATATTATGCAATAAGCGATGGAGCGAACCCCACCGCTTATTGTAATATAACCTAACAGTCGTCTTTCACTGTTTCTTCAATGTTATTTTGCGTTGTATTTTTCAAGAACACGATCAGCAAATTGCGGAGCATAACCTATATAGTTATGAGGATCAATCATCGATGCAATTTCTTCATCCGTAAATGCTTCACGGACTTTTGGTTCTGCTTTTAACGCCACATCCATGAATTCTTCTTCTTCGTATGCTTTCATACAAGTTCTGTAAACAATATCATGAGCAGTCATACGACCTAATTTAGGTGCTAAGTGCATCATTACGCATTCACTCATCATGATACCTCTTAATCTATTTAAGTTGTTTTCCATGTGTTTAGGATAAACAATTAAGTTTTCTAATACGTCCATAGATTTTTCAAGAGCAGCACCTAATAAGTGGCAAGCACGAGGAATCGCTTCCCATTCACTAATAAAGCAGCCCCAATCACGTTCATTTTCACTTACCATTGATTCAACAACAGCAGGAGCAATGCTTCTTACGTTACGGCAAAGAGCGATAATATTTTCAACAACTTGAGGATTACGTTTATGAGGCATTGTGGAGGAACCAACTTTCCCCATGAAGAATGGTTCTTCTAATTCAATAATTTCAGTTCTTTGTAATGAAAGAATCTCACTTGCGATTTTACCGATTGTACCAGCAACGATTGCAAGTGTGCTAGCAAATTCAGCTTGGTTATCACGTGCTACATGCCAAGAAATAGTTGGAACGTTTAGCTCTAATATTTCCATCATTCTAGCTTGAACTTCAAGACCTTTTTCAGGATGAGATGCTAGCGTACCAACAGCACCAGACATTTCGCCAACAAATACTCTATCTTTCATCGCTTCCATACGTTCGATGTTTCTACCAATTTCATCAGCCCATATAGCAACTTTATAGCCAAGAGTGATAGGTAACGCATGGATTACATGCGTACGACCACACATGATTGTATCTCTATGTTCTTTCACTAATTTCAGCACTGATTTTTGGCAAGTTTTCAATTGATCAAGTAATATATAATATGCATCTCTCATTTGAAGAACAAGACCAGTATCTACGATATCTTGACTCGTTGCGCCCCAGTGAACATATTCACCTGCGTTATCATCTAAAACAACTTTAAAAGCTTTCAATAAAGGAACGATTGTTATTGAGCTTTTATAATATTCACCGATTTGTGGAATATCTAGCAATTCAGCTTTTGCTTTTTTATTGATTTCGTCAGCTTTTGCTTTCGGAATAATCCCTAGTTCTCCTTGCGCTTTTGCAAGTGCTGCTTCTGTATCTAACCATTTTTGAGCGACATTTTTATCACTGAAAACCTCTCTCATTTTTTCTGTACTAAATAAACAACCAAAAATTTCACTGTCGATAGCTGTTGATGCCATTTTAAAAAGTCCCCTCTCAATGTGAATATTCTTATTATTTCAACTACTCTAATGTGCGCACATCCGAGTTAAGGATTAACCTTGCCTTTATACTATCATAGGTAAAATTAATAGTTAAATATCCAAAGGTTATTATTTGATAAGTGAATCTTATTTACAGATAAATACAGCTTTTATCAGCATTATTGGCCACTTTTAATAAGTTCTATTTATCACGCATCTATATTAATATAGGCATTAATATAGATTATAAGCTTAGCTTATTTTTTAATAACTTTTCACTATCTACTATTCATATTTGGCATAGTAAACGAATGGCTTTCTATGCTAAAATTTGATTATGGATTATATTATAAACAGTAGGAGTTGCACATAATGGAATTAAGACAACTAGAATACTTTCTTATGGTAAGCAAAGTAAACAGTTTTACCAGAGCAGCCGAACGATTATACGTCTCCCAACCAGCCGTTACAAATGCAATTCGTAGTCTCGAAGAAGAACTTGGCATTCAATTATTTGATCGCAGCCAAAAACAAGCATTATTAACTACAGAAGGACAAGTATTTTACAATCATGTGGAAAATGTAATGCATGGCGTTTCAAAAACCATCTCGGAAATTAATGAATTAAAAAATTTAAATACTGGTGCTTTAACACTTGGAATAACTCCATTGGCTGGAGTTGCACCAATTCCTCAGCTCCTAGCAAATTTCAAAACATCATATCCCCATATTCAAATATCTCTTTCAGAAGAAAATGTATCAGTTATTCAAAAATCACTCATTGAAGATAAAGTCGATCTAGGCATAATCATCAATGGTGAAGATAATAATTTTATCGAAACTTCCATATTAGGTAAGCAGGAATTGGTCGTGTGCTGTTCAAAGAATCATAGATTTAGCAATCTTACATCCATTGATTTATCAGAATTGGTAGAAGAACCACTTATTTTATTTAAGCATGGTTGCTTACTCAGAAAACTAATCATTACGGAATTTGAGCATATCAATACTTTGCCACAAATAACGTTTGAATCAAACCATATTCAAACAATAAAAAATTTAGTTGCCTACAATATCGGACTATCAGTTATTCCACGTGACTTATGCGAACATGATTCTAATTTGATCGCTATTCCTTTAAAACAGCCTGTATATATTACAATTTCTATCGCACGAAAAAAAAATAAATATCTATCTCATGCAGCGCAAGCACTATTCAACTTAGCCTCTAATATGAATATGAATGAATAAATTTATTGTTAATTAATATCGATTTGAAATATGAAAGGAACTTAATAATCATGAATCTAAAAATTGCAGCAGTCGGCAGTAGTCCGCTGATAGCAGGAGAAATTCTCGATGCTACTAAGTTCATTATTGGCGATGAAGCTGAAATTGATATCAGAACTTATTCAACCTATGAAATACAAGATGATACTGTAGCAGATATCTATATATGCGCAAAATCGCAGTTGAAATCATTAAAAAAAGTAATCCCAACTGACAAGATCGTACTTTTAGAATTAATTCCAACTTCAAAATTTTTTATATCTGTTGCTCGTATTCCACAAGGTGAAAATATCTACATCTTTAATAATCAATTGGAATACACTACTACACTCGGTGATTATTGCGAAAAGCTTGGTATTAATGGTGTACACTTCTTACCAATTGCTTATGAAGAGATGCCTAATGAAGAAGTATTTGCTCGATTAAAAGAGGCAAAATATATTATTGGTGTTGATAAATTTGTTGGTAATAAAGTATTAAAATCATCAAAATATGCTTCTTATCTCCGCGATGATGTAAACATTATAGAGGGTACACGCGTTGCATCGGTTCATTCTGCTTGTGCACTATTACACTGTATTGCAACCAACTTCCATAAATGTATTGAAAACGGCGTATCCGACATTACTGTAAAACTAAGAAATACCCCCACCAATTCCGAACAAGAAATCAGTAGGATTGATAATGAAGTTACCGATCTAGTGTTTTATAGTAATAAAGCTATGGATATCATTCAAAATGCCGTAATAAAGTCTGTAGTTAACCATATTTCACCAGATATTGCAATTTTCGATACCACAGCAGCAGAATACCTCAATAAACAAATTTCCTTCAACACACAGCACACTACAAATCACCCAATTTGTGACTCCTTAGATTCTATAACTAACCTAAACGATACACTTCTCCTAATTGCAAAAAAATTAGCAAAATTAAATTAATCTACCACTACAAAAAAATTCGCTTTACAACTTTGTAAAGCGAATTTTTTAACTATATATATTTTAATGGCTTACTATATTAAAGCTACGCATTCATTAAATTAAAACATAATGTAACAATTTGCGGTGCAATAAAAGTTGTCACAATTCCCATAAAAATCATGGCTAGACTCGCAATTACGCCTTCCACGTGACCTAATTCGTAGGCTTTCGCAGTTCCTGTTCCATGCGCTGAAATGCCATATAGCATTCCTTTGGTCACAGGGCTTTTTATTGGTACATATCTAAGCATCGTTGTCGTAACAATAGTACCAATAATCGCTGTAAAAATAACGAATACCGCTGTAATGGATGGATTTCCCCCAAGAATTTTGGAAACACTCATTGCAATCGGTGTTGTAATGGATCGTGGCGCAAGACTAGCAATAAGTTCAGAGTTGATTCCCAAGAAGCTGGCAATCACCATGGAAGTAACAATCGCCACAATTGCTCCTCCAGTAACGCTAACGGTAAGTTCCATTAAATATTTCTTTACTGTTTTACGATATTTATACATCGGCACAGCCAATGCTACGGTCGCTGGCTGAAGCATCAAGGTCAGCCAATGACCACCTTGATCATAAGATTCATAAGGAACATGGAAACTTAATAACAAGGCGACGATAACAATCGGACAAAGCAAAAGTGGTGAAAACAACATATAATTTGTTCTTTGATATACTTTTTTAGCCACAAAATAAATGACCAATGTTAAGATTAAATAAAAGAGCATCATTATGCATTCCTACTTTCACGAACCCGTACAATCACTTCTGTAACGATTCCGACAAATACTACAACAAAACAAATACTAGCGCCAATTGCAAGCAAGAGCTGCGCCCAATCATTTTTTAATACCTCTTGGTATTGAATAACGCCAATTGCCGATGGAATGAAAAACAAAAGCAATTCAGCGATTAGAAAATTTGCTCCTAATTCAATTTTTTCAAGCGGCAACCATTTTTCTTCAATCATAATAAATAACAATACGATTCCCAAAATGCTGCCCGGTATACCAATATTTAAAGCACTAGAAAGCACATTACTAACAAAACTAATCGCACACAAACCCAAAATTTGCATTAAAATATTTATGATTTTCATTTTTATCATCCTTTACCTCATTCAAGTTTACAACTTAACACATTTATATGTGTTTTTTTATTTTTATTCTTTAGATATTTATTATTATAATTAATGGTAATCATCATTTTTAATATTATTAATTTATTGATCATCTTTATGTTTCATAGTTTACTACAATTTGCAGGAATAATAAAATACTTGTTATATATATATAGTATGCGTTTAAGCTATACGAAATTTTAAAATGAGGTGTTTAAGAAATGGATATTTTACATTTAACCTACTTTATCGAAGTAGCTAGACAGAAAAGTTTTACAAAAGCCTCACAATTATTGCACGTCAGTCAGCCTTCTATTAGTAAAGTAATTAAAACGCTTGAAAATGAATTAGGTGTAACACTCTTTGAACGTCTTGGGCGTGAAATAGAACTTACCGATGTTGGCCATGCTGTATTTAAACGCGCACAAAGCGTCGTCAGTGAATTTCACGATTTATCTAGTGAAATTCATGATGTAGTCAATATCAAACATGGTGAAATTACAATCGGACTACCGCCAATGGTAGGGTCACGTTTTTTCCCCAGTATCATTGGAGAATTCAAAAAAACCTATCCACAAGTTATGCTCAAACTGATTGAAGTAGGCTCAAAACAAGTAGAACTCGATGTAAAAAGTGGTTTCCTTGATATCGGTGTGATTGCATTACCACTTACCGAAAGCGAAATAGAAAGTTTTACCTTTGTCAAAGAAGAATTAAAAGTTGTACTGCGCAGGGATCATCCATTTGCTAACTACAAAAAGCTTAGCTTAGATGAACTCCAAAATGAAGATTTTATTCTTTATAGCAACGATTTTTCTTTAAGCGGTCTTATCTATAAAGAATGCCAAAAAAATAACTTTTCTCCTACTATTGTATGCCAAAGCTCACAATGGGATTTTATCGCCGAAACAGTCAATGCTGGCTTGGGAATCGCCTTGCTCCCTGAAACGATTTGCAAAGAACTTGATTCAAAACGATTTATTAGCATCCCGCTTTATAATGCATTAATTCCGTGGAATTTGGCTATTATATGGAAAAAGAATAAATACCAATCATTCGCGACCCGTGAATGGCTAAAACTTTGTAAAAAAAATTTTAAACAACAATACACTTAACGACAAAAAAGTCTGTTGCATTATTTTTGCAGCAGACTTTTTTATTCACTTCATTCTTTATCACTAAAAAAAAATCATTTTTATGTTTTACTTCATATAATACACAACCAACTTATATCTTTTTTCACATTAACTTATACCTGCCCTTTTGAATAAGAGAACTCACTTAGAAAAAATTTATATTTATGAACTAAAGTTTAGATTTACATAAATATAAAGATTTTTCTCATACTAGGATAAGTATAATATTTTTTATTAGTCAAAATAATTATGTATTGTAATATTGCATAAATATATGTTATAATTCAAGTGTTAATTATAATTATCAGAAATTTCGTAAAATGCTACATAAAAGGAGATAAAAAGATGACAAACATAAATAAAGACCGTGTAGACTTATTTAAAAGCAAGTTATCTACACGTTGTACAATTCCATTGGAAAACAACCACGACCTAAGTCGTGCATATACACCAGGTGTTGCAGAGCCTTGCAAAAAAATCAAATTAAATAAAGATTTATCTTTTGAATATACCAACCGCGGTAATATGATTGCGGTTGTTTCCGATGGAACTCGTGTACTCGGGCTTGGTGATATTGGACCAGAAGCCGCTATGCCTGTTATGGAAGGAAAATCAGTATTATTCAAGTCTTTTGCTGATGTTGATGCCATTCCAATCTGTTTGGACACCAAAGATCCTGACGAAATCATTAAAATTGTAAAAGCTCTGCAGCCCTCTTTCGCCGGTATCAACCTAGAAGACTTTTCATCGCCAAAATGTTATGAAATTGAAGATACATTAAAGGAACAAATGGATATTCCAGTATTTCATGATGATCAACACGGTACTGCCATTGCTTGTTGTTCCGCACTTTTAGGTGCGCTGCGCCTTGTAAAAAAAGATATTAAAAATGTCAAAATCGTAGTAAATGGAGCTGGCGCCGCTGGTACTGCCATTGCACAATTAATTTTGCATATCGGTGCAAAAAATATGATTGTTTGTAATAGTAAAGGCTCTATTTATGCTGGGCAGTCTGGACTAAATAAAGTACAAGAAAAATTAGCACAACTGACAGGTACAACAAAACAAATTCCATTTAAAGAAACCGTCATTGATGCTGATGTATTACTTGGCGTTTCCGCGCCAGGTGCCTTTACAACGGAAATTATTAAAAGTATGAAGAAAGATGCTATTGTTTTTGCTATGGCTAATCCTGTTCCAGAATGCGATTACCATGAAGCAAAAGCTGCTGGTGCTAAAGTTGTTGGCACTGGTCGCTCTGACTTTCCTAACCAAGTAAACAACGTAAAAGTATTTCCTGGTGTATTCCGTGGCGCAATTGATGTTCGTGCCAGAGCAATCAATGAAGAAATGAAAGTGGCTGCAGTTTATGCACTTGCAAATTTAATTCATGATGATGAGTTAACGGAAGAATACGTTACGCCTGATGCATTTGATCCTAGGGTAGCACCAGCTGTTGCTGCTGCCGTTGCAAAAGCTGCAATGGATACTGGGGTTGCAAGAATCCATGTTGATTCTGAAGAAATTCGTAAAAATACAGAAAAACGGATTACTAAGATAGACGCCAATAGCTAAGACAATCGAGTAGGAGGTAGATAATTAATTTATCTACCGACCTCTCACACCACCGTGCGTACCGTTCGGTACACGGCGGTTCAATGGTTTAAATGTAATGCCTCGTATCTTTTGGTTATATCATCATAG
>Ga0316600_10001393_pt1 | contig 11048 bp, 9 predicted proteins | sample OWC_soil_day5_CT_FD_207652 | JGI IMG/M metagenome (GOLD analysis project Ga0316600, IMG submission 207652) | Wetland soil microbial communities from Old Woman Creek delta, Ohio, United States - OWC_soil_day5_CT | ecosystem: Environmental > Terrestrial > Soil > Wetlands | place: USA: Ohio...
CGCCGACCACGGCCACGCGCTGGCCACGGAAGAAGAAACCGTCGCAGGTGGCGCAGGCCGAGACGCCGCGGCCGCGGAAGGCCTGTTCCGACTCGAGGCCGAGGTAGCGGGCGCTTGCACCCGTCGCGATGATCAATGCATCGCAGGTGTACTCGCCGCGGTCGCCCTTGAGCAGGAGCGGGCGGCGGCTGAAATCCACCTCGTTCACGTGGTCCATGAGGATTTCGGTATTGAAGCGCTCGGCGTGCTGCCGCATGCGCTCCATTAGGCCCGGGCCCGTCAGTCCGTGCACGTCGCCCGGCCAGTTGTCGACTTCCGTCGTCGTCATCAGCTGGCCGCCCTGTTCCATGCCCGTGATCAGCAGTGGGTTACGGTTCGCGCGCGCGGCGTAGACGGCGGCGGCGTACCCGGCGGGACCGGAACCGAGAATGATGAGCCGCGAGTGACGGGGACCGCTCATGTATACTTCCTTGGTCGTTGGCGCGAAGCGCCCGGGTGGGGCGCGGCATGGTAAGCAACTACCCGCCGGACGGCAAAGCGCCCGCGGAGCATCCTCCGCCGGCCCGGCACCCCGAGCTTGTGGCGGTTCCTGCGCCGGCCCGGTAACCTTATTAACTTCATTGGCTTACGCGAAAGTCTTGAACTTCCAGGTGATTGCTGGTGGCTAGGACTGAATCGAAAGGTGTGGCGTCCCTCCAGGCGGCCAACGTTGCCCGCGGCCTGCGCGAGAGCGCGCTGTGGATCTTCGGCGCGCTGGCCCTGATCCTGTTCGCGGCGCTCGCCAGCTATGACCGCGCGGATCCCGCGTTCTCCTCGACCGGCCAGCCCGGACCCGTCACCAACCTGATCGGCCCGTTCGGCGCCTGGCTCTCGGACCTGTTCTTCGTCCTGTTCGGGGCTCCCGCCTACCTGTTCCCGCTGGTGCTCGGGTTCGCCGGCTGGGTGCTGTTCCAGGAGCGGCGCAGCGCCGAGCCGATCGACCGACGCTCGATCGGCCTGCGCGCTCTCGGGTTCGTGCTCGCGCTCGCGAGCAGCTGCGGGCTTGCGACGCTCCACTTCTCCGGTGCGTCGTTTCCGAACAGCGCCGGTGGACTGCTGGGCGCCCTGCTCGGCGATGGCCTGGCCGGCGCGCTCAGGGATCTCGGCGCGACGCTGCTGCTGTTCGCGGTCTGGCTCGCCTCGGTGCAGCTATTCACGGGCGTGTCATGGCTCGACATCATGGATCGCATCGGCAACGGCGTGCTGACCGGCATCGCATGGGTGAAGGACCGCGCGTCGACCGCGCGTGACGTCAAGGCCGGCCGGGAAGTGAAGCAGGCCCGCCAGGAGGTCGTGCGCGAGGAGCAGAAGAAGGCGGCCGAGCGCAAACCGAGGAAGATCGAGTCGCCGGCCCCCAAGGTCGAGAAGAGCGAGCGCGTCGAGAAGGAACGCCAGGTCGCGATGTTCGAGCGTCCGGGCTCGACCGAATTGCCGGCGCTGTCGTTGCTGGACGATGCGCCGCCGCGCCTGGGTGGCTACTCCGCCGAGGCGCTCGAGGCCATGTCGCGCCTGGTGGAACTCAAGCTGCGCGATTTTGGCGTCGAGGCCGAGGTGGTCGAGGTGCACCCGGGCCCCGTGATCACGCGCTTCGAACTGCGGCCGGCGCCCGGCGTCAAGGTGGCGCAGATCTCGCACCTCGCGAAGGATCTCGCGCGCGCACTCTCGGCCGTGAGCGTGCGCGTCGTCGAGATCATTCCGGGCAAGTCCACGATGGGCCTCGAGATCCCGAACGAGTCGCGCGAGATCGTGACGCTCGGCGAGATCATCAAGTCCAAGGCGTACGACGACATGGCCTCGCCGATCGCCCTGGTCCTGGGCAAGGACATCGGCGGCAATCCCGTCGTCGCAGACCTGGCGCGCATGCCGCACCTGCTGGTCGGCGGCACGACGGGCTCGGGCAAGTCGACGGCCGTGAATGCGATGGTGCTGTCGCTGCTCTACAAGTCGTCGGCGGAGCAGGTCCGGCTCATCATGATCGACCCGAAGATGCTGGAACTCTCGGTGTACGAGGGTATCCCGCACCTGCTCGCGCCGGTCGTCACCGACATGAAACAGGCGGCGAACGCGCTGCGCTGGTGCGTCGCCGAGATGGAGCGGCGTTACCAGCTCATGGCCGCCGCGGGCGTGCGCAATCTCGCGGGCTTCAACCGCAAGGTGAAGGACCTCGCGGACGCCGGTACGCCGATGCGCGATCCGCTCGAGATGAAGCGGCTGCCGCCGGATGGGGACCCGAGCAGCGTGCCGTTGCTCGAACCGCTGCCATTCATCGTCGTCATCGTCGACGAACTCGCCGACCTGATGATGATCGTCGGCAAGAAGGTCGAGGAGTTGATCGCGCGGCTCGCGCAGAAAGCGCGCGCGTCGGGCATTCACCTGATCCTCGCCACGCAGCGGCCGTCCGTGGACGTCATCACCGGGTTGATCAAGGCGAACATCCCGACGCGCATCGCCTTCCAGGTCTCCGCGAAAGTCGATTCGCGCACAATCCTCGACCAGAGTGGCGCAGAGGCACTGCTCGGTCACGGCGACATGTTGTTCCTGCAGCCCGGCACTTCGCTGCCGGTGCGCGTGCACGGCGCGTTTGTATCGGACCAGGAAGTGCACCGGGTCGTGGGCAAGCTCAAGGTCATGAGCCCGCCCGTCTATCTCGACGAGATCCTCGACGGTCCGTCCACGCCGATCCCGGGCATGCCCGGCGAAGGCGGCAGCAACGGCGAGGAGGGAGGCGACCCGGAACAGGACCCGCTCTACGACGAGGCGGTGCGCATCGTCACGGAGAGCCGCAAGGCCTCCATCTCAGGCGTACAGCGCCGGCTCAAGATCGGCTACAACCGCGCGGCGCGCATGATCGAAGCCATGGAAGCGGCGGGCCTCGTGGGTCCCTTGCAGACGAACGGCAGCCGCGAGGTCCTCGCGCCGCCGCCACCCGAGTCGGACTGAGCGGCCCGATGAAGACGGAGCCTTTCGCGCGTGCCCTGGTCGCCAGCCTGTTGCTGCTGGGCGCGCACGCCGCCTGTGCGGCGGCCGGCGACCCGCTCGCGCGTGTCGAAGGCTACCTCGACTCGCTGAAGACCCTGTCGGCCGAATTCGTGCAGGTCGTGCGCAATCGCGACGGGCAGATCGTGGATCGTGCGACCGGCACGTTGTCCCTGTCGCGGCCGGACCGCTTCCGCTGGGACTATCGGGAGCCGTACGTGCAGACGATCGTCGCCGATGGGCGAAAGCTCTGGCTGTACGACAGCGACCTCGAGCAGGTGACCGTGCGCACGCTCGAAGCTGGCCTCGGTTCGACACCCGCCCTGCTGCTGTCCGGTTCCGGAAACGTCGGCGACAGTTTCGTGGCCGGGGCCGTCGAGACCGACGGCGGGTGGACCTGGTGCCGCCTGCAGCCGAAATCGTCGTCGTCGGACTTCGAGCGCGTGAGCCTTGCGTTCGACGCGCGCGGCGAACTTGCCGCCATGGAGTTGCTCGACAAGCTCGGCCAGAGCACGCAAATCGACTTCGGCAACGTGCGCCGCAACGTCGCGCTCGACGCCAGGCTGTTCCGATTCGTGCCGCCGAAGGGCGCCGACGTCATCGGGCAGGTCACGCCCTGAGCGGCGATGCTGCCGCTGAAACACAAGCGTCTGTGGCTCGTCCTGAGTGTGTTGCTCGTTGCGTACGTCGTGTACGGCAGCCTCGCGCCGGATCCGCCGATTGAGGCGCCCGGCAACTACGACAAGCTGGAACATTTCTTCGTCTACCTCCTCCTGGCGGTTTGGTTCACGGCGCTCTTCCCACGCGGACGCTACTGGGTGGTCGTCGTCGGCTTGCTCGTGCTCGGCCTGGCGATGGAACTTCTGCAGCAGTCGATGGGCCTCGGACGGATCGGCGACCCGCTCGACATGACGGCAAACGCCGCGGGCATTGCCAGCGGCGTCGCGATGGCCCTCGCCGGCATCGGCGGCTGGGCGCGCAAGGTGGAGGCATGGCTGAGCCGGAACTGAATTTCGCGCCTTCCGGCGACGAGGGCTGGCGCCCGCTGGCCGATCGAATGCGGCCCTCGAGCCTCGACGAGTTCGTGGGCCAGTCGCACCTGCTTGCGCCGGGCAAGCCGCTGCGCCGATTGATCGAGGGCCGCAACCTGCACTCCATGCTCCTGTGGGGCCCGCCGGGCACCGGAAAGACGACGATGGCCCGGCTGGTCGCCCGCACCTGTGACGCCGAGTTCGTTGCGCTCTCCGCGGTGATGGCCGGGGTCAAGGACGTGCGCGCGGCGGTGGAGCGCGCGCAGGATCTGCGCCGGCAGTCCGGGCGGCAGACGGTGCTGTTCCTCGACGAGGTGCATCGTTTCAACAAGTCGCAGCAGGATGCGTTCCTGCCGTACGTCGAGGACGGCACGCTGTGCTTCATCGGTGCCACGACCGAGAACCCGTCCTTCGAGATCAACAGCGCCTTGTTGTCCCGGGCGCGCGTCTACGTGCTGCGCGCCTTGTCCGCGGACGACGTGAAGGAGGTGCTGCGTCGCGCCCTGCGGCACGAGGCGGCTGCGGGCGGCGCACGAATCGAGATCGAGCCGGACGCCCTCGAGACCCTGGCTCGCGCGGCCGATGGCGACGCGCGCCGGGCACTGAACCTCCTCGAGGTGGCGCTCGATCTGGCCCGAGACGGCGCGGGCGTGATCACCGAAACGGTGGCAGGCGAGGTCTCGGCTGGCGGCTACCGTCGCTTCGACAAGAAGGGCGAGCAGTTCTACGACCAGATCTCGGCGTTGCACAAGGCCGTGCGCGGCTCCGACCCGGACGCCTCGCTGTACTGGCTGTGCCGAATGCTGGACGGCGGCTGCGACCCGCGTTACATCGCGCGGCGCGTGCTGCGCATGGCGTCCGAGGACATCGGCAACGCCGATCCGCGTGCGCTGGCCCTCGCGCTGCAGGCGTGCGAGGTCTATGAGCGGCTCGGCAGCCCGGAGGGCGAGCTCGCGATTGCCCAGGCGGTCGTGTTCATGGCGTGCGCCGCGAAGAGCAATGCCGTGTATGTCGCCTTCGGAGCCGCCATGGAGGACGCGAAGAGACTTGGGACGCTCGACGTGCCGCTGCGGCTGCGCAATGCGCCGACCGGCCTCATGCAGGGACTGGGCTACGGCAAGGGCTATCGATATGCGCACGACGAGCCGGAGGCATATGCGGCCGGGGAGAAGTACTTTCCCGACGAAATGGAACCCGTCCGATATTACGAGCCGGTCGAGCGCGGACTCGAGATCCGGATCCGGGAGGCGCTGGCGACGCGCAGGAAAGGGGATAGGGGTTAGGGGATAGGGGGTAGTGCGGAGCGCGCTCGCGTACAATCGCGCCCCGCTTGGTTGTCAATCGCTTCGCCAGAGTTTCCGGAATTTATTGAACATGCTCGACGTAAGACTCCTTCGCACCGACTCCGAGGCGGTCGCACGCAATCTCGCACGTCGCGGCTTCGCGCTCGACGTCGAACGCCTGCGGGCGCTCGAGGAACGCCGCAAGGCCGCGCAGGTGGCGGCCGATGCAACGCGAGCCGCGCGCAATGCCCACGCCAGGAAGGTCGGCCAGGCGAAAGCGCAGGGGCAGGACATTGCGGCGCTGGTCGCGGAGGGCGACGCGCTGGCGCGCCAACTCGACGGGCTCGACAAGGAACTGGTCGCCGTTCAGTCGGAGTTCGACGAACTCGTGCTCGGCCTGCCGAACTTGCTGCACGAGAGTGTGCCCGAAGGCCGCGACGAGACGGCAAACGTCGAGGTTCGACGCTGGGGCACGCCGCGGGAGTTCGACTTCACGCCGGTCGACCATGTCGCAATCGGCGAAAAGCTCGCCATGATGGATTTCGAAGCCGCCGGACGTATTTCGGGCGCGCGCTTCGTGGTCCTCAAGGGCGGCGTGGCCCGCCTGCATCGCGCCCTGATCCAGTACATGCTGGATCTGCACACCGGGCAGCACGGATACACCGAGATCTATGCGCCGTATCTCGTTGCGCGCCAGACGCTCGTGGGTACCGGACAGCTGCCGAAGTTCGAGGCAGACCTGTTCCGGGTGGTCGGCGGGGAGTCGGAGTATTTCCTCATTCCGACGGCCGAGGTTCCGGTTACCAACCTCGCGCGGGAGACGATTTTCGAGGCGGCGGTCCTGCCGCGGAAGTTCGTCGCGCACACGCCGTGCTTCCGCTCCGAGGCGGGGTCCTACGGCAAGGACACGCGCGGCATGATTCGCCAGCACCAGTTCGAGAAGGTGGAGCTGGTGCAGCTCGTCCGCCCTGAAGACTCTTACGCGGCGCTCGAGGAACTGACCGGCCACGCGGAGAAGGTGCTCCAGGGCCTTAATCTTCCGTACCGCGTTGTCGCGTTGTGCGGCGGCGATGTCGGCTTCGGCAGCGCCAAGACCTACGATCTCGAGGTGTGGCTGCCCGGTCAGCAGAGATTTCGCGAGATCTCTTCCTGCAGCAACTGCGAGGCTTTCCAGGCACGGCGCATGCAGGCGCGCTGGCGCAATCCCGCAACCGGCAAGCCGGAGCCGCTGCATACGTTGAATGGCTCCGGGCTCGCGGTCGGCCGTGCGCTGGTCGCGGTGCTGGAAAACTATCAGCAGGCGGACGGCAGCGTGACCGTGCCGGATGCGCTCAAGCCGTACATGGGTGGCGCGGAAGTCATCCGCGGATAGCCTTACAATTCGCGCGACGGAGAGGTGGCAGAGCGGTTGAATGCACCGGTCTTGAAAACCGGCGTCCCCGTAAGGGGATCGAGGGTTCGAATCCCTCCCTCTCCGCCAACGATTCAGCGATAGAGCACCGGCAATGACGCGGGCGAGCCAGCAGGGCGCAATCCCGGCAGCGCACCCTTGTGCGCGTGGGCGGCCTGACAGGGATGGTGACTCCGACCGTGCAACGCGACACCCGTGGCCTCGCGGGCCTGTGGGGCAGGCGGTATGGTCGGGCTCGGAAGGGCGCGCCACGCGTCGAGGGGCTGGTAGTGGGACAGTTTCGTGGTCAGTGAGTTGCGCGACGTCCGCGATTTTCTGGCACTGCACCCGCCATTTGCGTCGCTGCCCGCCGCAACGCTCGACGACTTGCCACGGCGCGTGTCCATTCGCTACCTCCGCCGAGGTACCGCCTTCCCGCCCGACCGCGTCGATCCTTCCAGCTTCTATTTGCTGCGCAAGGGCGCCGTGGAATTGCGCGACGAATCGCTAACCCTGGTGGAGAAGCCGGCCGAAGGTGACACCTTCGACGACGACACGAGCACTCTCGCCCCGGGGCTCCGGTGTCAGCGGCGTGACCGTCGAGGATACGCTGGTGTATGTGCTGGCGGGATCGGCGCTCGGCGAACTGCGCCGTTAACACCCTGCGTTCGATGCGAGTTTCGAGCGATCCCTCATGCAGCGCCTCCAGCGAGCGAGGGAAGCGGTCCTGGCCGCGCCCGGAGTCGGCGGCAACCTCCTTCGACTCGCGGTGGGGGACCTCGTCTCCCGCTCTCCGGTAGCCGCGCTGCCCGACCTGCCGGTGCGGGAGGCAGCGGCTCTCATGACCCGGGAGCGCGTGTCATCGCTGCTGGTCGTCCGGGACGGAACCTTGCTCGGCATCGTCACGGACCGCGACCTGCGCGCGCGTTGTGTGGCCGGCGGGCTCGATGGTGGCGTGCCGCTCCGGCAGGTCATGACTCCGGAGCCGCGCACGATCGCGAGGACTGCATCGGCGTTCGACGCCCTCATGCTGATGAGCCGCCTGCAGGTCCACCATCTGCCGGTGGTTGACGGCGACGGCGTGCACGGGTTGATCTCCACGCATGATCTGCTGCGCGCCCAGTCCGCAAACCCACTGTACGTGGCGGATCGCATCCGACGCTGCCGTACGGCGCACGCGTTGCGCGAGGCCGCCGCCGAGACGCGCGAATTGCAGCTGCAGTTCGTTGCCGCGAATGCCACGGCGCAACAGCTGGGCCAGGCCATCACGTCGGTCTGCGATGCGGTGACGGTCCGCCTGCTGGAACTCGCGTTCGAACGTCTCGGGGAACCGCCGGTCCCGTTCGCCTGGATTGCAACGGGTTCCCAGGGTCGCGGCGAACTCACGCTGCACTCCGACCAGGACAACTCGATCATCCTTGACGACGCGTACTCGCCGGTCGAGCACGCGCAGTATTTCGCCACCCTGGCGAAGTCCGTGAACGACGACCTGGACGCCTGTGGCTACGCGAATTGCCCGGGCGACGTCATGGCGTCCAATGCACGGTGGCGACAGCCCGTGGGGACGTGGAGGGCGTATTTCAGCGAGTGGCTCGAGCACACCGACCACAAGGCAGCAACGCTCGCGGCCAATTTCGTCGACATGCGCACGGTCTGGGGGCCCGACAGCCTGAGGCAGCACCTGATGGACGAGATCCTGCCGCGCTGTCGGGAGGACGCGGCGTTTCAGGCCTACCTGTCAGCGCACGCCCTTGGCAACCGCCCGCCGCTTGGATTCCTCCGGCACTTCGTGGTGGTCCGGTCCGGGGAGCACGAGGGTGCCATGGACCTCAAGCTGCACGGTCTGCTGCCCATCGTGGACCTGGCACGTGTCTACGCGCTTGCCAGCGGCATGGAGGCGGTCGGCACGCAGCAGCGGCTGCGCCCACGCGGCGGGGCTCGGGAAATTGAGCGTGGAGGGAGCGGAGAGCCTGCAGGCCGCATTCGAATACATCTCGGTCCTCCGTGCGCGTCATCAAGCCGGACAATTGCGTGGCAACGCCGGCGTCGACAACTTCATCGCGCCCGAGCTCCTCACGTCCGTGGAGCGACGGCACCTGAAAGACGCTTTCGCAGCGATCGCGACCATGCAGGACGCGGTGCGCGCCGCGCACGGCGACCGGTTGCCGTTGTGAACCCGTGGGCGCTGTTGTCACTGGAGTTGCAGCGGCGGCGACTCGCCCGGACGGCACCCGCGGGGCCTTTGCGGTCGTTCTATCTCGAGCCACTCCTGCCCGCGACTTCCGAATGGCGGGAGGTACCCTTTCTCGCGGTGGACCTCGAAACGACCGGCCGGGACGCGCGAACCGAGGAGACCGTCAGTGTCGGTTGTGTAGAGGTGCGTCACTCGACCATCGACCTCAGCACGGCGGCCAGGCGCATGGTTCGCACCTCCAGGTCGATGCCGGAGCGGAGCGCCGTGATCCACTCGATCACCGACGACGAGGCGGCGAGCGGCGAATTGCGGCTCGACGCGTTGCGTGCCCGCCATGGGCGCCCGCGGCATTCGAGCCACGACGCACTGAGCGATGCCCTCGCCACGGCGGAACTTTTCCTGGCGCAGATGGAGGAGCTGGGGGCGGCAGGGCCAGTGAAGCTCAAGGCGCTGCTCGCACACCGCTCGTGAGTTCCCCGTCCTGTCAGCGGCGCTTTGTCATCGAGCGTATGGACGGCTTCACATTACTTGCGATTCCATCGCCCGGTGGGTTCATAATTGAAAAAACAGGAGGTGGGGCCGGAATGTCCAGAGAACCACGGGATGACGTCCCCACGGAGGGGGAGCCGTTGCCAACCGAGGGACTCGAGGTCGAAGAAGCGCGAGACGAGGACACGGCGCAACTCTTCATGCGCGAATGGCGCACGAGGGTCATTCGCGACCCTGCACCGCACGACGCAACGTCCGATGGGACTGAACAATCGCCGCTAGATACAGCGCCGCGCTGATCGAGCCCGACCGTGATCATCGACGCCTGGGCCCAACACCCGACCGCTCGGCACCTCGACCAACCGATGTTCGAATCGCTGCGCCGCTGGACCCGCGGCGACCGTTCCGGTCTTGCGCAGGCGTCGACCGAGTGGCCGGTATCGGTCACCGTGGCCAGCATGGACGAGGCCGGCATCGCGAAGAGCCTCATCTGCGCCTGGGTGGGACCGAAAGGCGCGCTGATTTCCAACGATGAAGTGGCCGGGTTCGTGCGTGAGGCGCCCGACCGCCTCGTCGGCGTCGGCTCGGTGGACATCGCCAGGCCGCGGGAGGCGGTGCGCGAGATCCGTCGCTGCGTGCGGGATCTCGGGTTCAAGGCGATCCGTGTGTTGCCGTGGCTGTGGGAGATGCCTCCTACGCATGCGCGGTTCTACCCGGTCTTCAACGAATGCTGCGAACTCGGCGTGCCGTTCTGCACGCAAGTGGGTCACACCGGCCCGCTGATGCCGTCGGAGGTCGGGCGACCGATACCCTACATCGACCAGGTGGCCATCGACTTCCCCGAGCTCGTGATCGTCGGCGGTCACATCGGTTATCCCTGGACCGAGGAGATGATCGCGGTAGCGACGAAGCACGCCAATGTCTACATCGACACGTCGGCATACACGGTCCGGCGCTACCCGCCCAACCTCGTCGCCTACCTCAAGGCGCACGGCCGCGCAAAGGTCATGTTCGGCTCGAACTGGCCGATGATTTCTCCGGCGAAGGCACTCGAGGGGCTGGACAGCCTGGGCCTGGACACGGATACCCGCGCCGCATTTCTCTACGAGAACGCGGCACGCGTCTTCCGCCTGTAGCCCATTACTGGATCTGTCCCCGGATCTCGCCGAGACGATAGTCGCCCGGGCCTGAGTTCGGCGGGTCCACGCCGTCGTTGGTGTGCACGTTGACGTAGGCGTTACCGGCGCGGATTTCCTCGATCAGGTCGGACAGCGCGGAGCCGGCCAGGGGCCCGATCAGGTCACTCGCATCGAGCTTGCCTTCGACCAGTACGCCGCTGAAGTCGCCTTTCTTCGGGGCTGCACCGTGCGTCGGGAACAGCCTGGCCACCAGTGGACCATTCGCTATTGGCGGTCCAAGGTGCATGTCGGCGGCGGCCGGGTTCTTGATGTTCGTCACCGTCAGCGTGTAATTCAGCTTCTTCCCATCGGCGCTCGCGACGAGCTTGAGTACGCCCTCAGCCTTGGTGTTGACCGGCTCGGGCAGTTGCGCCGCACCCGTCAGCGTCGCGCTGAAGCTCGTTTCCTGGGCCCGGGCAGAGAAGGCCGCCAGCGCGAGGGTGGCGGCGGCCAATGGAATCCAGATGC
>Ga0316600_10001395_pt1 | contig 11044 bp, 10 predicted proteins | sample OWC_soil_day5_CT_FD_207652 | JGI IMG/M metagenome (GOLD analysis project Ga0316600, IMG submission 207652) | Wetland soil microbial communities from Old Woman Creek delta, Ohio, United States - OWC_soil_day5_CT | ecosystem: Environmental > Terrestrial > Soil > Wetlands | place: USA: Ohio...
CGCCTCGGAGACCCTCCCGCCGGACGGCTCCGACAGCTTCTCGCGCAGCCGGCCGATCGTCATGCACACTTCCTCGGGGACGAACGCCACCCGCTCGCGCACGGCGAGCGGCGCGGTCGTGTGGTTCAGGCCGAGGGTCAGTAGCTGCATGGCTGCCGGGAGGCGCGCCGCCTGTGGATAACTAGGACCGCAGGATTATAGGCGTCAGCGTTCCCCGCAAACCTTGATCTGGGTCGATCCGACACGGCCACGAGGACTAACGCTCCTCCCCGCCCGCTCGGTTTGCAGCGCACAAACGCCCGGCCAGGGTTCGTCCGGACAAGGCCTACCGCTTCCCAAGCCAGTGTTGTGCCTTCTGCATTTCCAGTAACTGGGCCGGACAGGTCATCTCCAGCGTATCGGCCTGGTGCAGGCAGACCTGCAGCATCTGCGCCGTGGCGAGCGCGTCGGCCAGCGCGTCGTGGCGTGCCAGCATGCCGATGTTCATTGCCCTCAGCCAGTCGTCCATCGTCTTGTTCTCGTTTGACGGGTAGAGCGCGGGCAGCAGTTCTGCCAGATCGAGCCAGGCACTCTGGCTCGCCGTGCCCAGTGTCTCCTTCAGCGCGCGGTCGATCATCGTCCGATCAAACTCGGCGCGGAAGGCGACCAGAGGGGCGTGCGCAACGTACTCGAGGAAACGCACCAGGGACTCGGCGGGATCCTCGCCGGCGAGTTGCCGCTGGCCGCCGATCCGATGGACCAGGATGTTGTCCCGGCTCGAGCTTTCGGGCTGGCGCAGCACGACTTCGAAGCAGCCTGCGAGGTCGATCGTGCCGGCATCGACCGACACCGCACCGATCGACAGCACCCGGTCGCGCCGCATGTCGAGACCCGTGGTCTCGACATCGACCGTCACATAGCGCGACTTGCGATGACTGTTCCGTGTGGGCGGCGGCGACAGTTCCGACAGCCGCTGGAGCCGGTCCTGCAGCTCCGGCCCGAGACGTGGTGCGGATCCCAGCAGGCGGCTCAGCAGTCCCATCGCGGCCTGGCACGCTTCACAGCGTGAACGAAAAGGTTTCCTTCAGCCGCTGCTGCAGCTTGCGCGCCTGCCGGAAGGTCTCCTTCAGCATGCGCTGGTCCACCTCGTTCATCGCATACGGGTCGATCCGGTTCGGGTTGTGCGGATGCGGGTGTTCCTGCGCGCGCAGTCGCAGCACCTGCAGATAGTGAAACGCTTCCACCGTCGCTTCGACGTGACGTGGATCGGCCTTGAGGAGTTCGCCGGCCTTGCGCAGGCGCTCGGCGGTTCCGGTCCCCGCGGTGCCGTGGGCCAGCGCGAAGACGCGCGCGGCATCGACGAAGATGCGCGCACCGCGCTTCTTCAGGTCGAGCGTGCCCTCGCGTCCGGGCTTGTCGGAGACATGGAAGGCGCGGATCAGGCCCAGCGGCGGCTCCGTCTCGAGCGCGTTCTGCACCATCAGCCGCAGGAACAGCTTGTTGTCCTGCGTGCGAGCCAGCAGCCAGTCCCACAAGCGATCGACCAGAGCGCTGTCGCCGTAGAGCGCGCGAAAGTCGAAGAAGATATTGGCGTTCAGCAGGGCCTCCGGCGTCGGTTCGCTGAGCCAGTTCGTGAACTGCGAACGCCATTCCGCCTCGGTCAGGCACCACTGCGGGTTGCTCGCCATGATGTTGCCCTTGCACAGCGGAAAGCCCAGCTCGTCGAGCGCGGCATTGACCTCGCGCGCGAAGGCGACCAGCTCATGGCGCGCACGCAGCACCTCGGGCAAGCCGTCCGGCGCCGCGAAGATCAGCGCGTTGTCCTGGTCGGTGGCCAGCGTCTGTTCGCCGCGACCCTCGCTGCCGAGCGCGAGCCAGCACCAGTCCAGGCCCTCCAGCTCGTGATCCTGCAGCACGCGGTTGATCACTTCGCGCGTCAGCGCGTCATTGAGCGAGGCAATCGTGCGCGTCAGGGCCTCGGCCGACACGCCCTGCGCAAGGAGGTTGCGGGCGAGGTTGCGGATATCGCCGGCGACATGCGCGAGCTGCTTGATCGTCCGCGCCGAGCGGATCGAATGGTGGATCTGCCGCAGGCTGACCCGCTGCAGCGCGAACAGATCGTGCTCGAAGATCGTGCCGAGCACCTTGCCGTGCGCGATCACGATCATCTGGTGGAAGCCGCCGGCGGCCATGCTCTGGATCGCCTCCGCCGCCGTGGCCTCTGCCGGCAGCGTGATCGGGTCAGGTGTCATGGCGCGGGCCACCGGTGTCTCCAGCGGCAAGCCCTGCAATACGACGCGATCGCGCAGGTCGTTCAGCGTAAAGACCCCGACCGGAGCTCCCTGATCGTCGACAACGATGATCGACCGCACCGCCTGCTCACGCATCTGTGTCAGTGCATCGCGCAGCGACGTGGTGGCGAGGCAGGTCACCGGCTCGCGCGGGATCAGCTGCGACAGGGGCCGTGTCAGCGAGTGCTGGTCCGAGGCGACCTGGCTGTAGTGACGCTGCAGTTCGGCGAGCGACTGCTGCGCAAGCACCGTGACCGCCTCGGTGCAGTACGCCGCAAACTCAGGCGAGAGACTGCGCAGTTTCTGGAAATCGTCGACGGCAAGCAGGTATGCAAAGACGTCGCCCGTGGCTCGGTAGCTGCGCGTGGGCTGCCCGCCGGCAGACAGGGCGCCGACCGGAAAGGAGTCGCCGGGCTGAAGCACGCGGTCCGGCATCGTGTCGAGACCGGCAGTCACACTGGCGACGTTGCCGCTCTGGATGATGTGCAGCGGCGGAAACTCTGCACTGCGATCGACGATGACACTGTCCTTGGCGAAGTAAGCCAGCTTCAGCCGCGGAATCATGAAGCGCAGCGCTTCCTCGCTCATGCGCGAGAACGGGGTATGGCGGCCTAGGAAATCCCGCACCGACTCGTAGACGAGCGGCGGGGTGGTGGGCGTATTCATGGGAAAAGGGCTCGATTACTCCATGAGGGCGGTCGCGGCTTACGCATGCGCGTGCGCGGTGCGCAACCGCCCGCATGTTCGCGCGGAACCGGCAAGAACAGGAAGGGCCCCACCGTCGGGGCCCTTGCCTTGCGTCGCGTAGCGGACTCCGGCGCTAGTGGGCGTGCGCCTTGGCGGCGAGGATGCCGGTGTTCTGCCGGACATAGAGTTCGTCCCACATCTCCTCGGCCCGTTTGTCGCGATAAAGCAGCGACCCGAGGATGACCGCGAGGAAGCCCAGCGGGATGGAAATCAGCCCGGGGTTGCGCAGCTCGAACAGCGGTTTCTCCAGACCGACCAGGCTGGTCCGTTCATCCCTGAACTTCTCGAGATTGGCCTTGGCCGCGGCGACGGCCTTGTCCAGTGTCGACCTGTCCTTCTCGGCCCTTGCCATCTTCGCAGCGTCGCCTGACGTGGCGGCCTCGCTGAGGGCGGCATAGCGTGCCACCGAGCCGTCGACGACCTTCTGCGCCGCCGCCTTCGCTGCGAGCGGGTAGGTCATGTTCGGTGACACCAGCACGAGACCGATCGCCGTCAGCGTCCCCACCACCATGCCGGCCATGATGCCGCCGGTATTGCAGCGCTTCCAGTAGAGCGTCAGCAGCACACACGGGAAGTTGGCCGACGCGGCGACGGCGAAGGCCAGCGCGACCAGGTGCGCGACGTTTTGCCCTTTGGCAGCGATGCCGATCGCGATGGCCATGGCACCGACGATGACGGTGGCGATGCGGGCAGCCTTGACCTGTTCCTGCGGCGTCACATGCTCGCTGCGGATGACGCCGACGTAAAGATCGTGCGCCATCGCGCTCGCCGCGGCCAGCACCAGGCCCGCGACGACCGCGACGATCGTTGCAAAAGCGACGGCCGCCACGAACGCCAGGAACAGGTTGCCAAGGAAGCTGTCCGGGCCGCCGCCGACGAATTGCGCCAGCAGCGGAGCGGCCATGTTGCCGCCGGGATCGACGGCACGGATGTTGATCGCGCCGACGTTCATCGCCGCGCCGAGGCCCAGGAATAGCGTCAGCACGTAGAAACCGCCGATGATCGCCATCGCCCAGATCACCGACTTGCGCGCTTCCTGTGCCGTCGGCACGGTGAAGAACCGCATCAGGATGTGCGGCAGACCAGCGGTGCCGAAGACCAGCGCCATGCCGAGCGAGATCTGGTCGATCGGCGCCTTGAACAGCAGCCCGGGCTCGAGGAAACGCTGTCCGAGTTCAGCCGCTGACATGTTCTTCGACGCATCGCCCAGCAGCGCGGCGACCTGTCCCTGCACCTTGGCGTCGCCGACCGCTGCCTGCAGAAAGCCGGGCAGCGAGAAGCCATATGGCATCCAGACGAACATCACCAGCAGGATCGATGCGGTGACCAGCAGCACGGCCTTGATGATCTGCACCCAGGTCGTGGCCACCATCCCGCCGAACAGCACATAACCCAGCATGAGGATGCCGACGACGATCACTGAGATCTCGTAATCGATGCCGATCAGCGTCTTGACCAGCACGCCGCCGCCGACCATCTGGGCAGTCAGGTAAAAGGTCGACACGGTGATCACGGAGATCGCGCCGACCACGCGCACCTTCTTCGGGTCGTTGCGATAGGCCAGGATGTCGGCCAGCGTGTACTTGCCGATATTGCGGCACGGCTCGGCAATCACCAGCAGCACCGTGATATAGGCGACGAGCCAACCCACCGAGTACATGAAGCCGTCGTAGCCGTACAGCGAGATCAGTCCGGCAATGCCGAGGAACGAGGCCGCGCTGAGGTAGTCGCCGGCGATCGCCCAGCCATTCTGCAATCCCGACACACCGCCGCCCGCCGTATAGAAGTCCGATGCCGACTTCACGCGCTTGGCGGCGAGGAAGGTGACGAACATCGTCACGCCGATGATGGCGGCGAAGACTGCGAAAGTGAGCCAGCGCCATTCGCTGCTGACTGCGCCCTGTGCGAACGCCGGCAACGCGATCAGCGGCAGCGCCAGCGCGCCGGCGGTGAGGTACAGGTTGGTGCGCCGGCTCATGATGTCCTCCCGATATTCTCGGCATCGGCGATCAGTTCACGAGCCATCGCATCGAATTCGCGGTTGGCGCGCCGCGCGTAGTAGTACGCAATGCCCCACGCGACGACGAATTCAGACAGCGCGAACAGGATGCCGACGTTCATCGGCCCCCAGACCTTGATCCTGAAGAGCTCGGGAAAGTAGGCTGCGCCGACTGGCAGAAGGAAGTAGTAGGCGACAGAGAAGATCATCAGCCCCATCAGGAAGCGGACCTTCTTCTCATGGAGCGATTGAAAGCGCGGATCGGCATCGATGGCCGCCCAGTTGAGCGGCGCTCTCTGCCCGGTCGCGCCTAGCGCGGCGGTGGACATGTTCATTTCCTCCCAAGGAAATCCGTGATGGATGCCGTTCCTGCGCGGTCGGCCTGTTCCGGCCTGTCTGGAGGGCTGGTACCGCGCTCTGTAGTTATCGGCGTCGGGGACGATAGGCCCCGAACCTGTCATCCGGCTTACGGCCCTGCCCCTCAGTTGATCTAGATCTAAGGTCGGGACTCCCGCATCCAGGACAGGTGCGGCGCACTTGGCGGCTTTCAGAATGGGGCGCTCGCATGGCCGCGTACCATCGTGCAATGGTGAGAAGTGCTGGTACGTCTCGCGACTTGGTCGTCGTTCCTTCGACGCGACGGGACATCGTCGCCATTGCTCGCGCCTGCCGCAAGCTGGCGACCCGTCGTGCACTGATTTCCGCCGGCGCCTCGGTGGTGCCCGTCCCGGGCATCGATGTCGCGGTCGACGTCGGCGTCCTGATGATGATGATCGAGGACATCAATGCAGCGTTCGGTCTGACGCCCGGGCAGATCGAGAACCTGGCGCCGAGGCGCAAGGCCTTCGCCTACAAGGCGGTGATGGTGGTCGGAAGCGCATTGGTCGGCCGCGTGGTCACCCGCGAACTCGTGATCAGGCTGCTGAAGACCGTTGGCGTGCGCTTGACCGCCAAGCAGGCGGCTAAGGCGGTGCCGTTCGCGGGGCAAGTGGTGGCGGCGTCGCTCAGCTTTGCGGCCCTGAAGTACCTGGGCGAACGCCACATTCACGACTGTGTACAGGTCGCAGACACGCTGCTCGAACTCTCCGGCCCCGCTGGCCGGGTGTAGAAACAGAACGGGCTGGCTGGCCCGTCGCGCGCTGCGGCTTCGCTTAGACGATGCCGTCCTTGGTCAGTGTCGTGACGATCAGCTGCACGAACTGATCAATCAGTCGCTGCACGTTGTCGTACCCGGTGGCCGTCGTGGTCGCAGCCGACCAGAGCACGGCGGCGCTCCTGGCGTCGAAAACGCGAGTGTCGGCATGTACGTTCTGGCTGGTCGTGACGCTCGGCGGAATCGTGGTGGCCCACATCGTGTTGTAGTAGCCGGCCATGCCGCCCCAGCCCGGTCCCCAGCCGCCGCCCCAACCCCAGCCTGGTCCCCACCCGGGCCCCATCACCATGCCTGGTGAGACATTGACCTGCGTCGTCACGTTGATGATGCGCGTGACCATCGCGTGTGAAACGCCGGCGTCGGCGACTGCGCGCCGCAGCCGCTCTTCGGTGACCGGGCCATCTTCCGGCAGCACCGTGTAGGAAGGCACGGCCCGCACACCGAGTGCAGTCAGCGCCGCGACCATGCGGTCCTCGTAGATGCGTCGGCTGGAGGAATCGCGGACGGCGCCCATGACCATGACGTTGCGCAGCGGGCGCTTGCCGGCGTATTCCGGATTGACCCACTGGGCATCGAGTGTGGTCGGCGTCGCGCAGCCCAGAACCAGAGCGGACGCGGCGAGGAACAGAGCAGTGGCAAAGGATTTCAGCATGTCGACTCCAACGTGTCCGGGACGCCTGCCAAGGTTACGTCGAAGGTTAGCGCAAGCGCCGCTGCGCGGGCTCGCCTGTCGCCGGCACCATCTGCTGATGCGGCGCCGTCAGCGGCCGCCACCCGGCCCGAGCGCTTCCTGCTCCATCCCGAGATAGGTGCCGTAGGCATTGATCCGATTAGCCGCGGCGAACGCAGGGACTTTCTCGAAACGCGACCAGTCGACGGCCGCGTACGCCTCGTCGAACGGCACCAGGTCGCGTGCGGCCTGGCCCATCGTCTTGCGCAGGTACTGCAGATAGTCGCGGGTCAGCGCAATGTCCGGCGCGGGGTCGCGCGACGCAGCGCCGTGGCCCGGAATGACGACCGCGGGCTTGAGCGGCGCAATCAGGTCGAGCGTGGCGAGCCAGGAACGCGTGTCGGCATTGCCGACGAACGGAATGCGGCCGCTGAAGTAGAGGTCGCCAGCCAGCAGCACGCGATCATTCTCCACCCACAGCATGATGTCTTCGGGCGAATGCGCGCCGCCGACATCGATCAGGCGAAAGCGCATGCCCCCGCGCTCGAACGCGAACTCCTTGCTGGCCGGGAAGTCGATCCAGCGGCTGGGCGCCACCAATCTGGTCTGATCGTCGACATAGGGCCAGAGGTCGCGCCGTCGCTGCTCCAGGCGTTCCTGCGCCTGCGGCGCGGCGAGTGATGCGCGTCCCCTGGCGCTGGCCCAGATCTCGACCTCCGGTCCGGTCAGTGCCTGCAGGCCGTAGAAGTGGTCGGCGTGGAAGTGGCTGACGATGACGACGCCGATCGGTTGACTCGTCACAGCCGCGATCGCCCGCTTCATCGCGGCACCGAGTTCAGGCGTGCCGAGGGCATCGAACACGACGACGCCGGCGCGCGTGACGACGAAAGCCGCATTCGAGTTGAAGCCGCGGTTGGCGGTCGACGCCATGCTCGGGTCGCCCTGGAAATACCAGACGTGCTCCGAGGCACGGATCGGCGTCAGGCTCTGTTGGGCGAACGCACTACCGAGCAGCAGAACATAGGCTGCCAACGCGAGGCAGCCGTGGAGCAGGCGATTGCAGAGAATCGTCATCATCGGTCGTAGCGGCCGAGCCGCACTTGCGTATTTCCAGGCTTCAGATGGCGCATCGAAGGCATGACCAACACGGTGTCATCGTACGGCGCCGACCACACGGTGTCACCGTCGCGCGCGATCGGGGTGCCCGCCTTCGGCACGATGCCGAGGCCTTCGATCGGTACCAGAAACTCGAAGGCCATCGAGCGGGCGACCACCGGCTCAGTGACGCGAACGACGCGCTGGGTGCTCGGCAGCGGCACGGTCAAGCGTGGCGCGATGCGGTCATAAGGCACGCTGCCGGTGGCGGCGAGGAAGCGCAGCGTGGTGTCGCGAGCGACAGCGACGGCGCGCTTTTCCCAATGCTGGCCGCATTCCATCAGCAGCGACTGCCTGGCGCTGGCCGGATCGTTGAAGCCGCCGCGGTCGCGCATCCGCAGTCCCGCCGGATGACCCGTGTCGATCAGCAGATCCGCTGGCAGGCCGACTTTGCGCGCGAGCTTGAGATGCTTGTCGACCATGCCGCAAACCATGATCGGGGGGCCGGGCTCGTGCATCGAGTGCAGGTCGAGCAGGAAGTCCGCTTCATCGACGAACGGCCGCAGCTCGCGTGCCCGCCGCAGTTCCGCTGAATCGCGCGGCCCAAGAAGCACGTCGTCGGCCCAGACACGGTTGTAGTCTTCGTCGATGTAGCGCGAAGCGTCGGGGTCGTCGAAGTCGAAGCGGGCAAAGGCCTCGACGTTGGCAAAGGCGATGATCAGCTTCCCTGCCTGCGGGAGCAGCCCGCTCGCCAGCACCTCGATCAGTGCGTGCGCGCCGCAGAACTCATTTCCATGCGTCAACGCCTGGAGCATCACGGTAGGCCCGGGTCGGCCCGAGTCGAAGCTGTGCACGAACTCGACCCCACTCGAACTGACGCGGTACGGTTCGATGTCCGGCGGCCGGACCTCGATCGGATGATGTTCAAACACGGCGCATTTCCTTGTCGATGTAGTCGCGGATTGCCTCGAGCATCAGCTGAAGGTTTCGCTGCAGTGGCGCAAAACCGGCATGCCGGGAGCGCGCCGCCTCGTCCATGTAAAGCCGCTTGTTGATCTCGACCTGCAGGCTGTGACGGCCACGACCCGGGTCGGAGTAGGCCCGCACCAGTTCGACCCCCTTGTAGGGGTCGTTGAGCTTGACCACATAGCCCATGGCGACCAGCGTGGCGCGCACAAACTCGGTGAAGGCCGGATCGCAGGTCGTGCCGTCGCGATCACCGAGCACGAAGTCGGCACGCGCCGTGCCTACGCCGCCTTCGCCCATCGGGCCCGCGACCGAGTTCATCGAATGGCAGTTGAGGTGGTAGACCACCCCGTGCTCGGCATATGCAGCGTCCAGAAGCTGACTCAAGGTGCGGTGGTACGGGGCATGGAAGCGGTCGATGCGGGCCTTGACCTCGTCGACACGCAGCTTGCGGGAGTAGATCGGCCGGCCGTCGTCCAGCGTGCGCCAGATCAGCGCCTTGCCAATGCTCGCCTTGCCGCTGGGCACGTAATCGTGAGGCCAGCTTCCTCCCTCGATCAGGTGCAGATCGATGTCGCCTTGATGGCGGTTCGGATCCAGATAGGTGCGCGGGTAGCGTGCCGCCAGCAACGGCACGCCGCGCTCGACAGCCGGCAGATACAGTTCATCGACGAAGCAGTCTTCGCCGTCGCGCAGGTCAAACTCGGAGACCACCGCATCGAAATCCGCAGGGAAATCGAATCCCGAGTGCGGCGAATCGAGGACCAGCGCGACCGCGGGTCGGGCCGGTCCGTGCAGGGTCAGCGCCTCAGTGGTCATCGACATGGCGGATCAAGCGTCGTGGTGCATCAGTGCTCGTTCAGGTGGCACGCCGACCACCGACCCGGGCCGACCTCGCGCAAGGCCGGCGCCTGCGACGAGCATCGCGGCATCGCGTGCGGGCAGCGCGGATGGAAGTGACATCCGCCGGGCGGCGCGAGTGGCGACGGGATCTCACCCTTGATCGGCACGAAAGTGCGGCGCCTGCGATCCAGCCGCGGCACCTCGAACAGCAGGGCCTGGGTGTAGGGATGGTTCGGGTGGGCAAAAAGTTCCTCGGTCGGCGCCATTTCCACGATGCGGCCGAGGTACATGACGACCACCCGGTTCGACAGGTGCCGCACCACGCCGAGGTCGTGGCTGATGAAGAGATACGTCAGGTCGTAGGTGTCGCGCAGATCCATGAACAGGTTCAGCACCTGCGCCTGGATCGATACATCGAGCGCTGCCACCGCTTCGTCACAGACCAGGAACTCGGGTTTGACGGCGAGTGCCCGCGCGATGCCGATGCGCGCCCGCTGCCCACCGGAAAACTGATGCGGGTAGCGCGGCGCAAAGGACGGGTCGAGCCCGACCCGCTGCAACAGCTCGGCGACGTAGTCACTGACATCCGCGCGGGTGACGATGCCGTGCACGCGCGGTGCCTCGCCGACGATGTCCGTCACCCGCATGCGCGGATTCAGCGACGCGAACGGGTCCTGGAAGATCATCTGGATCGGACGCCGCACACCCGGATCGGTAGTCAGCGGCTCGCCGCGGTAGCGCACGGTCCCCTCGCTCGGTGCGTGCAGGCCGCAGGCCAACCGGCCGAGAGTCGACTTGCCGCACCCCGATTCGCCGACGAGCCCGACCACTTCCCGCGCGTCGACATCGAAACTGACACGGTCCACGGCGTGCACGGTGTGCTCGCTGACCGCCGCCCCGAGCGCGCGCGCCAGCTTCTCGATCGCGTCCAGCTTCTTGCTGAAACGCTTGCTCACCGCCTCGATCCTCAGCAGCGCGCTCACGCGAGCTCCAGCGGATGCACGCAGCGGACCGACCGCCCATCGGTCGTTTCGAGCACCGGCAGCGTCGCGCACCCTGCGTCGGCTCGGTCACAGCGTTCGCGAAACGCGCAGCCCGGCCCGAGTCGCAGCAGCGACGGTGTTGAACCCCGTATCTGCCGAAGCCGCGCGCCGGGTTGGGTCGCCGCGGGCACTGAATCCAGCAGCCCCCGCGTGTAAGGATGGCGCGGTGCATCCAGCACGTCGGCGGCGTCCCCCATCTCAACGATGCGCCCGGCGTACATGACTGCAATGCGGTCGGCGAGCCCCGCAACGACCGCC
>Ga0316600_10001398_pt1 | contig 11036 bp, 9 predicted proteins | sample OWC_soil_day5_CT_FD_207652 | JGI IMG/M metagenome (GOLD analysis project Ga0316600, IMG submission 207652) | Wetland soil microbial communities from Old Woman Creek delta, Ohio, United States - OWC_soil_day5_CT | ecosystem: Environmental > Terrestrial > Soil > Wetlands | place: USA: Ohio...
AGGCGGAGTTCGAGGCGGACGCCTTCGAGCTGGTTGATTTCCTGGATGCCGGTGGGGCTGGTGACGTTCACCTCGGTGAGACGACCGCCGATGACGTCGATGCCCACGAAGAAGAGGCCGTCACGTTGAAGATGGGGGCGGAGGCGTTCGATGATGCGGCGGTCCCGCGCGTCGAGAGAAGTCGTGGCGGCGGTGCCGCCGACGTGGAGATTGGCCCGGGTCTCGCCCTTCGCGGGAACGCGGAGGACCGCGCCCAGGGGGTCGCCGTCGATCAGCAGGATGCGCTTGTCGCCCTGGCGCACCTCGGGGAGATAGCGCTGCGCCATCGCCCACCGGGTGCCGAAACCCGTCACCTGCTCGAGGATCGAGAACAGGTTGCGATCGTCGTGACGCAGATGGAAGACGCCCTCGCCTCCCTTGCCCCCGAGCGGCTTCACGATCATCTCTCCGCCGAGCTTGGCGAGGAAGTCGATGAACTCGGCGATGCGACGCGCAACGCGCGTCTCCGGCATCAGGTCCGGGAACTGGACGGCGTAGAGCTTTTCGTTGGCCCAGATCACGGTGTCCGGCCGGTTCAACACGAGTGCGCGGCGACACAGCGCGAGGATCTGGGTGGCCGTGACGTAGTCGACGTCCACCGGGGGATCCTTGCGCTGGAAGACCACGTCGGCGTCGTCGTCGAGCGAGAATGTGCGCGGCGCGCCGAGATCCGCGTGGCGGCCCACTTCGCGGCGCAGCGCGACGGCCTGCACGCGTGCGATGGGCTTGCCCTCCTCCACCGAAAGCTCGGACGGCTCGCAGTAGAAGACACGGTGCCCGCGCTGCTGCGCCGCGAGCATCAGCGCGAAGGTCGTGTCCTTGTCGATGTCGATGGACCCGATCGGGTCCATCACGAAGAGCATCGCGAGGGAAGCGTTCGACAAATCGGGGCTCCAGGCCACGCGCCGGGGACGCCGTTCGGTAGCGCAGCCTCGGCGGCGTCGGCTAGTTTGCGCGCTCTCCCCCGGAGTCATCGATGAGGTCCTGGATCAGGCGGATCGCGCTCGCGCTCGTGGGCCTGGTGATCCTCGCCGTCGCCGGGGCCGCCGGGACTGCGATCGCCCTCTACCTGGCGATCGTGAGCGATCTTCCCGACCTCCACGGCATCGACGACTACCGCCCGCCGCTGGCCAGCACCGTCTACGACCGCGACGGCAGGCCGATCGGCGAATTCTTCGACGAACGCCGCCGCCTGGTGCGCCTCGACGAGATCCCCGAGCACGTGATCCTCGCGTTCGTCGCGGGCGAAGACGACGCCTTCTTCGAGCACAGCGGGATCGACTTCCGCGCGATCGTGCGCGCCGCGTGGGCCGACTTCACGGCCGGCGAGATCGTGCAGGGCGGCTCCACGATCACCCAGCAGACGGTGAAGAGTCTCCTGCTCTCGCCCGAGCGACGCTTCGATCGCAAGCTCAAAGAGATGATCCTCGCGCGGCGGCTCGAGCAGCACCTCACCAAGGACGAGATCCTCGCGCTCTACCTGAACCAGATCTATTTCGGCGGCGGCGCATGGGGCATCGGCGAAGCGGCGCGCACCTACTTCGGCAAGAAGGTCGGCGAGCTCAGCGTGTCGGAGGGCGCGATGCTGGCGGGACTGCCGAAGGCCCCGTCGCGCTTCTCGCCGCTCGGCAACTACGAAGCGGCCGAAAATCGTCGCCAATATGTGTTGGGACGCATGGTCGCCGTGGGCTTCATCGACGAGGCCAGCTACGACGCCGCAATCGCGGCGCCGCCCGTGCTCCGCGTAGCGCCCGAGCACGCGGACTTCGCTACAGCGACCTGGTTCACCGAAGAAGTGCGCCGTCACCTGTTCCAGAAACTCGGCGGCGAGACCGTGCTGAAGGGCGGCCTGCGCATCGAGACCACGCTCGACCTCCACCTGCAAAGGACGGCCGAAGCGGCTCTGCGCGCGGGCGTCGAGGCGCTCGATCACCGCCAGGGCTGGCGCGGACCCGTGCGCCGCGTGCCGCGCGCGCAGCTGGAAGCAGAAGTCCAGCGCGTCGCTGCGGAGAACAAGCTCGATCCCGCGTCGAGCCCGACGCTGGCTTCGCTCGACCCGGCGAAGACGTGGCTCGGCGTCGTCACCGCGAACGACGACGCCAAGCACGTCGCGCACGTCGCGTTCGCGCCGAACCTCGGCGGCGAAGTACACCTGGCCGACGTCGCGTGGGCACGCGACCGCAACATCGAGCGGGCGTCCGCACCGAAAGCCAAGATCTCGCAAGCGCTCTCGGTCGGCGACGTCGCGCGTTTCCGCGTGCTGCCGCCGGAGGCCGAGCCGCCCAAGCCCGACACCGCGAGCACCGAGCCCGATACCGAGTCCGACGCCGAACCGACCGCAGACGAGCCGGCGGCGCCCCCGCCGCCGCCCGCCGCCACGCGCATCACGCTCTACCAGAATCCCGATGTGGAAGGCGCCTTCCTCGCGCTCGACGTCGCGAACGGCGAGGTCCTCGCGCTGGTCGGCGGCTACGACTACGCGCGCTCCCAGTTCGACCGCGCCGTGCAAGCGCGCCGCCAAGCGGGTTCCGCGTTCAAACCCTTCGTGTACGCGACGGCGCTCACCAAGGGACTCACGGCGGCGACGACGCTCAACGATGCGCCGTTCTCGTACAGCGATCCCACGAGCGGCGCCGTCTGGGCGCCGCAGAACTACGACCACAAGTATCGCGGACCCGTCCCGATGCGCGAAGCGATCGCGCGTTCGCTGAACCTCGCGACCGTGAACCTGCTCTTCCGCGTCGGCATCCGGCCGATCGTGAACCTCGCGCACCAGCTCGGCATCCGATCGCACCTCGCGCCGTATCCGTCCCTGGCGCTCGGCGCCAACGCGGTGACGCTGGTCGAGATGACCTCCGCGTACTCGGTGTTCGCGGCCGGCGGCCGCCGCGTCGAGCCGATCTTCATCCGCCGCGTCCTCGATCGCGACGGCAAGGTGCTGGTCGAGAACCTCGCGCTCGACCGTCCGACCGACGAGTCGCCGCCCACCTGGGAGAGCGCGAAAGCGACACCGCAGGTACTCGCCGACGGCGTGCCGATGGGTCCCGATCAGGTGATGTCGCCGAGCGACGCCTTCCTGGTGGCGGATCTGCTGCGCGCGCCGGTCGAGCACCCCGGTGGCACGGCGGCCAAGGCGCGCGTGCTGGGCCGTCCGCTCGCGGGCAAGACGGGCACCACCGACGACCACGGCGACTGTTGGTTCATCGGCTTCTCGACCGACATCGCCGCCGGTGCGTGGCTGGGCTTCGACGTGCGCCGCAGTCTCGGCAAGGGCGAGACGGGCAGCCGCGCGGCCCTTCCGATCTGGATCGAGTTCATGCGCGAGGCGCACCTCGACAAGCCGGTTCGCCAGTTCCCGGTTCCCGAAGGCGTCTCGTACGCGCGCGTCGATCCGTCCACCGGCAAACTCGCCGGCGACGACACCGCCAACTCGGTGCTCCAGGCCTTCCCCGCCGGCCAGGAACCCGCCGAAGCCCCCGGCGCCGGCGGCCTCAGCGAAGGCGAGGAGCGCAAACTCCTCCGCATGGACTTCTGATGGAGAAAGGGGACGGTCCTCCCCGTGGACTGGCCGTGGACTTCGGGGACAGACCTCCCCCCGCGCGACATTCCACCGACGCGCGACGCCCCCGCGGCCGCCGCGCCGCCCCGGCGCCGAGTGACACCGACGACCTCCAGAGCCTGCTCTCGAGCGCGCTCCAGCAACTCGTCGTCGAGACGGGTGCGGCACGTGCGGCAGCCTGGTGGGTCACGCAGGGGAGCGCACCGCGCGTGGTCGCGGCAATCGGCGCGGACCTGCCGGCGCGCGCGCCGAGCGCGGCCGAGTACGAGTCGCTCGCCGCGCTCGACGGCGCCACCGACCTCGGCGGCGCCGCGACGCCTGATCCCGCCCGTGCCGCGATCGTGCGTGACGGCTACACCGCAGCGGTTCCCGTTGCACCGGCGTCCGGGGCTGCCGCGGCGGTACTGCTGCTGGGCGGCGCAGCCAACGCATTCGTGCGACCGCGCACGCTCGCCGCGCTCGACGCCGCAGCGCGACGCGTCGAAGGGCCACTGTTGGGCGCGATCGCCGGCGCCCGACTCGCGCGGCTCGACGCCGACGTGCGTCGCCTGGATCGCCTCGCCGCGCTCGGCGGGCTGGTCGCCGAGATCGTCCACGAAGTGCGCAACCCGCTGGTCTCGGTGAAGACCTTCCTGCAACTGCTGCCCGAGCGCCGCGACGACCCCGAGTTCCTCCAGAGCTTCCTCGATGTCGCGGGCGACGAGTTGGTGCGCATCGAGCGCCTGCTCGATCTCGTCCTCGATCACGCGAGCCCGCGCCTGCCGACGCCCGCGCAGGATGGTGGCTGCGATGTGGCGGAGGTCGTCGCGGCGGTACTGCGATTGGTCGCGCACCGCGCTGCGGCGGCCGGCGTGGACTTCGCCACGGACGTCGCGCCGGCGCTGCCCGGCTGCGCGCTCGCACCCGACGCGCTCCGTCAGGTGCTGCTCAACCTCACGCTCAACGCGCTCGACGCGACACCGGCCGACGGCGACGTGCGGATCGCCGCCCGTTCGCTCGGCCAGGTGCTGCAGATCGACGTCGAGGACCGCGGTCCGGGCATTCCGCGCGCACTGCGCCGCCGTCTCTTCGAACCGTTCTTCTCGACCAAGTCCGAACGCCCGGGTGGCCTCGGCCTCGCCATCTCGTTCCGCATCGTCGCCGAAGCAAACGGAACGCTCGCGATCACCGATCGCCCCGGCGGCGGCAGCCGCTTCCGCATCCGCCTTCCGGCATTCACCCAGTCACCTTGACCAACCCGCAAGCCAAACGAGCCCCCTGACCCGACCTCCGAGCCCCCTGACTCGTGTTGGCGCGGCCGGTTCCACCGGCCGGCGCGGAGATCATAAGGCTCGCTTCACTCCTGGCAGAGCATCGTCACTCCCCACCGAGCCACTTCGTGATCTCCCTGCCCACGTCCGCCAACCCTGCCCCGAAGAAATGATCGGCTTCCTCGATCCGCACGAAGCGAGCACGCGGCAGCTCTCGCGCGATCGCTTCGAGCGCCGCCGCTGCGGCGATCTCGTCGTTCTCGCCACCGAGGATCAACACATCGCGGCGACGCGCGACCAGCGCGGCGCGATCGAGCAGCGCAGGCGGCGGCGCCACCAGGATCAGTCCGCGCACACGCGGCTCTTCGGCGACGGCGCGCACCGCGGCGGCGGCGCCGAACGAGTAGCCCGCCGCGAGCAGCCGTCCCGGCACCGTGCTCGCGAGTTGCGCGAGTGCCGCTGCATAGTCGGCGCGCGCGTGTTCCGCGTCACCGCTCGACATGCCTCCACTCGCGCCGACGCCGCGCCAGTTGAAGCGCAGCGATGCGAGTCCCGCCCTGGCGCACGCCCACGCGATCTCCGAAACCACCGGCGAGTCCATGCTGCCGCCGTAGAGCGGATGCGGCGGCGCGATCACGACGCCGCCCGCGTCGGCTTCGCGACTCGCCATGAAGAGTCCGTCGAGCGCGATTCCCTCCCCGCCGTCCAGCAGGATCGTGACCGCGCGCTCCTCGCCCCTGGCCATCTCGCCCCTCCAATCCGTTAGTCTCGGATGCGCATGCCGCGCGAAACCCGGCACGAACGCCAGCGACGAGCGGCGCGCCTCGTCGCATTGCTGGCCAACGCGTATCCCGGCGCGCGTACGGCGCTCCGTTTCCGCAGTCCGTTCGAGCTGCTGATCGCCACGATCCTTTCGGCCCAGTGCACGGACAAGAAGGTGAACGAGGTCACCGCGCGGCTGTTCCGAGACTACGCGACGCCGGCGGCGCTCGCCGACGCCGATCCCACCGCGATCGAGGCGATCATCCGCCCGACGGGCTTCTACCGCCAGAAGGCGAAGTCGATCCAGTCGGCGGCGCGCGATCTCACCGAGCGCTTCCGCGGTCGCGTGCCCGCGCTGCTGGACGACCTGATCTCGCTGCGCGGCGTCGCGCGAAAGACGGCGAACGTGGTGCTGGGCAACGCCTTCGGCATCCCCGGCCTCGCGGTCGACACACACATGCAGCGCGTGAACCGACGGCTCGGCCTCACGCGCGCGGAGGATCCCGAGCAGATCGAGCGCGACCTCGCGGCGCTGCTGCCCGAGCGCGAGTGGACGACCTTCACGAACCGGGTCATCCATCACGGTCGCGTCTGCTGCACGGCGAAACGGCCGCGCTGTGAGAGTTGTCCGCTCGCCGGGGAATGCCCTCAGCTCATGATTTCCGCGCCGGCCGGTGGAACCGGCCGCGCCAACACGGGTCAGGGGGCTCGGAGTTCGGGTAAGGGGACGCCGAGAGCGGGCAAGGGGAGTTCGCGACCGGCGAAGGGGACGCGGGGATGAAGAGGCGGCTCGCGTATCGAGGTCGCTCGATCTCGGTGTGGGTCGAGGAGGCGACGCTCCCGAACGGGCATACGACGCCGCTCGACATCGTGCGTCACCCCGGCGCGTCGGCGGTCGTGCCGTTCGAGAGCGAGAGCGACGTGCTGCTGATCCGCCAATTCCGCCACGCTGCGGGCGGCACGATCTGGGAGGTGCCGGCCGGCAAGCTCGACGGCGAGGCACCCGAGCTGTGCGCCGCGCGCGAGCTGGAAGAAGAAGCCGGGCGGCGCGCCGGCCGTCTGGTCCCACTCGCCACGATCTGGACCACGCCCGGCTTCACCGACGAGCGCATCCACCTGTTCGCGGCCTTCGAGCTCGAGATCGTGCCGCATCGGCGCGAGGCCGATGAAGTGATCGAGCTGGTGCGCATGCCGCTCGACGACGCGCTCGCGCTGATCTGGAGTGGCGAGCTGGCCGACGCGAAGAGCGCCCTGGCACTGCTCCACGCCGCGCGACACCTCGGACGCCTGCGCTGACATGGCCGACCTCGCCGTCCATCTCGGCGGGCATCATCGCAGCTTCGACGAAGTGCTCGCGCTCGTGCAGCGCGCCGAGGCGCTCGGCTATCGCGCGGCCTACGTGGACGGCGACGTCTCGGTCGTCCCGTCGCGTGGCGACGGTCCGGTGCTCGACGGCTGGACCGCGACGGTTGCGCTGCTGGCGCGCACCTCGCGCATCGAGATCGGCTCGATCCGGCTCGTCCATCAGTGGAACGCGGCGCGACTCGCCCAGGCGGTTTCAACAGCGGAGTGCGTCGCGCCGGGCCGGCTGCGCTTCCTCGCCTCGATCGGCGGGCAGCCCGCCGACCGCCGCTTCGGGTTCGCACTGCCGCGGGCGAGCGAACGCATCGCCTGGCTCGACGAATGGCTCGCCGCGCTGCGACGGCTCTGGGCGGGCGAGCGCGTCACAGTGCATGGCCGCTATGTGACGCTCGACGAGGCGCTCGTTCGCCCGCTCCCGCGCGGCGGCCGCATGCCGATCGAGGTGGGCGGCGCCGGCGCACGACTGCTCGAAGTGGTGGCCCGCCATGCCGACCGCTGGGACCTCAACGTCCCGCCGGTCGCCCGGTTGGTTCGCAAAGCGACGTCCCAGCTCGCGGCCGCCTGCCAGGCGGTCGGCCGCGACCCGGCGTCGATTGGTCGTTCGATGTGGCTGTTCGCGCGACCCGGCCGGCCCGCCGGCGACGCGTCGCTCGCGGCCGAGTTCCGCCGCTGGCACGCGTGGTTCGGCTCGCTGCCCGACGCGGATCTCGGCGAGGCGATCCTCGCGGGCCCCGCCCCGGCCTGTCGCGCGCGAATCGCAGAGATCCGTGGCGATCTCGGCATCGACCTGCCGGTCCTCGACCTCGCCGGCCTCCCGCACCGCGAAGCCGAAACCGCCCTCGCCGACCTCGCCGCCGCCTGACCACCCTCTCCGCCGCCTCTCCGACCTCCGCGCCCCCTCGCCCGAACTCGGAGTCGCCTTGACCAATCTCGATGCCACCTGACCCGTGTTGGCGCGGCCGCTTCCTGCGGCCGGCGCGGAAATCATGAACTTGCCCGGCGCGGAAATCAGGGTTTGTTGACCCCGTGGGTTGCCGCGTTTACGCTCGGTCCCTCAGCGGGGTCCCGCGCCCGTCCCGCCGTCGCCTTCCTGCCTTGGTTTTTTGGAATCAGCCCTGCGTGCGTCGCACGCATGCAGCGCGTCTCTCACCGACCCGAGAGTCGGCCGAAGAGAACTGAGACGCCCCCCGACCGACGTCAGCTCTGGGGGCAAGCGAGGAGACGACTTGTCCGGACGCGGGTACTCGGGCGGTGGCATGGGCTTCGGTCCGCCGGTAACGCCGCCCGTCATCAAGCAGCTGATCCTCGCGAACGTCGCCGTGTTCTTCGCGCAGATGCTCCAACCGCAGCTGTTCTCGGTCATGACTGCGTCGCCGTCGGATTTCTGGCAGCGCGGCTTCGTCTGGCAGCCCTTCACCTACATGTGGATGCACGGCGGGCTCGGACACATCCTCGCCAACATGTTCGGCCTGTGGATGTTCGGTTCCCAGGTTGCGCTGGTCTGGGGACCGCAGCGCTTCCTGCGCTTCTATCTGCTCTGCGGCGTCGGCGCAGGCTTGTTGATCGTCTCGTATCCGTGGATTCCGGTGCTGCTCGGTGCGTCGAGCACGGCGACGCTCCACTACCCGACGCTCGGCGCGTCGGGCGCAATCTTCGGCGTGCTGCTCGCCTACTCGCTCACCTGGCCCGATCGCACCATCATGTTGATCTTCCCGCCGGTCGCGTTCCGCGCGATCTGGCTGATCCCGCTGCTGTTCTTCATGGAGATCTACTTCGGCCCGCCCAACGTGAGTCACGTCGGTCACCTCGGTGGCGTGCTGATCGGCTGGCTGCTGCTGCGCGGCCAGGGCGACGCGCGCGGGCTGCTCTCTTTCGACCAGATCCGCTGGCGCTTCAAGCGCTGGCAGATGCGCAAGCGGCTGCGCTCGGTGCAGACCGAGCAGTCGCGCAACTCGAACGACCGACCCTACTTCCACTAACTCGGAACTCCCCTTTGAGCGATCTCTCCCCCTTCACCCTCGACGAAGCCACCGACGCCGCGATCGCGCGGGCCGCGGCGTTGCTCGTGCGGGCGAAGCACGCGGTCGCGCTGACCGGCGCGGGGCTCTCGGTCGAAAGCGGCATCCCGCCGTTTCGCGGTCCCGGCGGGATCTGGACGAAGTACGGCGAGCCGCCGATGGACGGCTACCAGCGTTTCCTGCGCAACCCGCGCGGTTACTGGGAAGAGCGTCTCGCCCCCAAACAACAGGACTGGATGCGCGCGCTCGGCGACGCCGTGCGAAACGCCAAGCCAAACCCCGGTCACGCGGCGCTCGCAGTGCTCGAACGCCGCGGCCTGCTGGCCGCGCTGATCACCCAGAACATCGACGACCTGCACCGCCAGGCCGGCCACCAGCAGCTGCTCGAAATCCACGGCAACCATCGGCTGTTGCGCTGTAGCGGGTGCCACGAGCGCTTCGAGCCGCCCGCGATCACCGTGGACCCGCAGCAGCTCCCGCCGCATTGCCCGCGCTGCGGCGGCGTGATCAAGAGCGACGTCGTCCACTTCGGCGAACCGATCCCGCCCGACGTGCTGCGCGCCTGCTTCGACGCCATCGCGCGCGCCGACGTGATGCTCGTCGTCGGCACCTCGGCCACGGTGTATCCGGCCGCCGAGTTCCCGCACGAAGTGCTGCGCCAGGGCGGCGTCGTGATCGACGTGAATTCCGAGCCGAGCGAACTCACGCCCGTCGCGACGCTGTCGTTGCGCGGTCCCGGCGCGGCCGTGCTGACGCGGCTGCTCGATCACGTCGCGACCGCGCAGGAGGCGCGCGCATGACGCCGCGCAGACCCCGCAAGGGCGCTCCCTGCGAGCAGGAACACGGTGGCTTCACCGAATTCCTGCACAGCCTGCTCGCCGGCATCCCGTGGAGCGACCGCGCCGAGGTGAAGGAAATCGTGCACTTTGCGGCGCCGCGCTCCGGCCTGCTGCGCCTCGACAACGCCAACGGCAAGACGCGCGTGATCGGCGAAGACCGCGACGACGTCGAGGTGTGCCTGCAGAAGATTGCGCGCGCCGAGAGCGAAACGGCCGCGCGCGCGCTCGCCGAAGCGACGCGCCTCACCGCCAACGAAACCGACACCTCGCTCGATCTCGAGATCGCGATCCCGCGCAAGTGGAACCGGCGCGGCGTCGTCAACATGGAGCTGCACGTGCCGCGCGGCACACGCATCGACATCACGGCGTCGAACGGCAAGGTCTGCATCTCGTCGCTGTGCGCGTCCGTGAAGGCGCACTCCAGCAACGGCGCCGTCTCGGTCGAGAACGTCGAAGGCGACGTCGAGATCCAGTCGTCGAATGCCAAGGTGCGCTGCGCCTGCGTGCGCGGCCGAATCGTCGCGCGCACCAGCAACGGCAAGATCGAAGTGTCGCAGCACCGCGGCTCGCTCGACGCCGCCACCTCGAACGGCGTGATCGACGCCGAGATCCGGGAAGTGAGCGGGCCGGTGGTGCTGGCGACGAGCAACGGCCGCATCGCCCTCGCGCTGCCCGAAGACGTCGATGCGGACGTCGACGTGCGCGTCGACAACGGGATCATCCGCAGCCAGCGCTCGCTCTCGCGCTGCACCCACTCGACGGGCGGCCGCCTCGCCGGTGCGCTCGGCCTGGGCGGCGTCCCGATCAAACTCCGCACCTCGAACGGCTCCGTCTCCGTCCGCTGACCTCCGAATGCTTGCAGTAGAGTCGGCGCGATGCTCCGCGCCGCCGCTCTCGCAGCGCTCGTCTTCTCGGGTGCGATCCAGGCCGCGATCGCTCCGCCACTCTCGTGGATTGCGCTGCACCCGCTCTCGTGGGTCCCCGCGCTACTCGTGATCGCGCGCTTGCGCGGGCGGCAGGCCTTTCTTGCCGGTTGGCTGGTGGGCGCATCGGCAAACGCGGCGATCTTCGCGTGGCTCGTGCACACGATCGACGTCTTCACGGCGTTCGGTCCGCTGGCCGGCGTGCTCATCCTGTTGCTCTTCGCAGCGAGCTTCGGTCTCTACGCAGGCATCTTCGCCTGGGGTTTCGCGACGATCCGAAACAC
>Ga0316600_10001399_pt1 | contig 11033 bp, 9 predicted proteins | sample OWC_soil_day5_CT_FD_207652 | JGI IMG/M metagenome (GOLD analysis project Ga0316600, IMG submission 207652) | Wetland soil microbial communities from Old Woman Creek delta, Ohio, United States - OWC_soil_day5_CT | ecosystem: Environmental > Terrestrial > Soil > Wetlands | place: USA: Ohio...
TGCTGGCACGGATGCCTTGGTAGACGCCGCTGTAGTCGTGAATGGGTTGCCAGTTCACCAGTGCCCAGAAATGGCCGCCTTCCTTGCGGCAAATACGGAAGGAATAACCCTGTCCGGACGTGCCGCGCAAGGCCTGACGCAGACGTAAATCGGCCGCTTCCCGGTCTTCGGGGTGGATGATATCGGCCGGAAAGTTCATCTGTGTCATGCATTCGCCAACCGAGTAGCCCAGCATGCGCTCGACCGAGGGGTTGACCCACAACAGCCTGCCTTCGGGTGACAGCCAGAATTCCAGGTCATGGGTGTAATCGGCGATGGCATGAAAGCGTGCCTCGTTTTCACGCGCCCGTTCGACGTTGAAGCGAACCGATTCAGCCATCCGGTTGAACGTGCCGATCAGCTGGCCAATTTCGTCTGTGCCCTCTCCCGCCAGTTTGACGTCCAGGTCACCCTGCTCCATGCGCTTGCTGGCACGGGTCAGCGCCTCGAAACGACGCACGACCCCACCCAGCGACAAAGCGAGCAGGATGCCGGTCAGCAGCAACGCGGCCGCAGCAATGATCAGGCTTTGCTGAACATATCGCGCGCGGGCTTGCTGGATGAAGTCGCCTGAAAGCACCAGATTGATATCGCCATAATGCTGGCCGGAGAACTCGACCGGCTGCTGCAGGAAAAAGTCGGTCTCGCCCCCCCCGCTGCCAGCCTGGTGCACGATGCGGTTGCTGGCGTCGCGCACTTCGAGCATTTTCAACCCATCATCGCGTCTCAGGGTGTCGACGATGTCGCGCACGCTGGCGTCATCCTGCTGCGACAAGGGGGCCAGCAGGGCTGCCACCAGGCTCTTCCCGACTTCCTGAACGCGCTGTTCGGCCTGTTGTTGCAGTTCCTGGCGGGTGAGATGCAGGCCGTTGGCGATCAGAAAGGCCAGCATCAGCGCTTCCACCCCCAGTGCGGCGAGGGTGAGCTTGTAGCGTAGCGACAGTCGGCCCAGCCAGCCTTTCATCGTGCGCTTCGCAACATCTCTTGCGCCTGCAATGCGTAGGGACGGAAGGCACGCAACTCGCTGCCATCCACATCGGCGAAGCCGCCGTAGCCGCCGCGCTGCATGAACGCCTGCCCTTCGGGGGTGGCGGCAAAACCCAGCAGAGCCTGGCGTATCGCCTGCGCCTGGGCATCACGCAGGCGCGGGTGGGTGAGGTACATCAGGCTGGACAAGGACGGCGTCTCGCTGACCACTCGCAGCTGCTTGCGTAGCTCGGGGGGCATCAGCATGTAGGGGTGCAATCCCAGTACGGCAGCGTCCGCGCGCCCGTTGATGACCTGCATCACGGCGTTGGCGTGGGTGCCGGAATCCGTGGTGTGGTAATCGATGCCGCGTTTGAGCCCGCGCTCGGACAGCTCGGCTTGGGTCGCCATGACGACCAAGGCGACCGGGTCGGCGGCGGCGATGGTCCGGCCACGCAGTGCTTCCGGCTCTTCAAACGGCGAAGAGGACTTGACCACAAGCAGGCCGCGCACCGGCTGTGCGTATTTCAGCAGCGGCCGGTAGCCGACATCCTGACGCGCCAGCCAGGCGAGGTGGGGGGCGGTCAGCAGAATGTCGTATTCACCCTGACGGGTGCGTGCGACGAAGGTTTCGAAGTCGCGCGCGCTGTACACGACGACGCTGCGTCCCAGGTGTTTTTCCAGCGCGCTGGCGAGCGGACGATAAACTTCGATAGTCTGCTTCGCCGTCATGTTCGGGAAGACGCCAAATACGAGTGGCTTGTCCGCGCTGGCGGCCGGGCGGCTTCCCGCGATCAGCAGGAAAAAAAGGGCAAGCAGGACGCCTAGCGGGCGTTTCATCGAGCGGCCTGGGTGGCGCTCGATGCATCGCTTGGATGCCGGGTTCAAGCTGGACAGCGCGGCGACCGCCATGCCGGGTTTGCTGCAGATCGAAGAATAAACGCGGGTTCGCATTGCTTATTTACAGGGATTTCTGCAGAACCTTGGATCTGCGCTTGTAGTTGTACAGAGCCTGCTTGCTCTTCGGCAGGTGGTCGGGGCTGCTGTCGACGAAACCGCGTTCTTCGAACCAGTGCTCGGTGCGGGTGGTCAGCACGAATAATTGCGTGAACCCTGCCTTCTTGCCCCGCTTTTCCGCTTCGGCCAGCAGCCGGTCGCCAAAGCCGCGCCCACGGAAATCCTTGGCTACGGCCAGGCAGGCCAGTTCGGCCGCCTGCTCCTCGGGAAAGGGGTACAGTGCTGCGCAACCGGCGATGACGCCGTCGGATTCGAGCACCAGAAAACGCTCGATTTCCATTTCCAGCAGCTCGCGTGAGCGCCTTACCAGGATGCCTTCGCGCTCCAGGGGCTCGATCAGCCCGAGGATGCCGCCGACGTCGTCGATGCTGGCCGGGCGCAGGGTTTCCAGCGGCGCCGGGGTAATCAGCGTGCCCACGCCTTCGCGGGTGAAAAGCTCCGACAGCAGGGCGCCGTCGCGGTGGCGGCTGATGAGATGGGCGCGCTTGACGCCCTGGGTACAGGCCGTGATCGCGCAGGGCAGATAGTAGGTCACGTCCTCCGGCAGCTTCTTCGCTTTTTCGAGCACCTGGCGCGCCTCGTTGACGGTGAGGGCGTTGTGGATGCTGCGCCCCTTGTCCGGCACCCCCTCGGTGTCCATCAGGAAAATCAGTTTGTCGGCCGCCAGTTCGACGGCCGCCTGCGTGGCCACGTCTTCCAGGCTGAGGTTGAAAATTTCGCCTGTCGGCGAATAGCCGATCGGGGACAACAGCACGATGTCGTGCTGGTCGAGGCGGCGCCGGATCGCAGCGGCATCGATCTTGCGCACCTCGCCGGTGTGCAGCAGGTCGACCCCGTCGCGCACGCCCAGTGGCTGCGCTGTGACGAAATTGCCGGAGGCCACCCGGATGTCGGCACCCGCCATCGGGGTGTTGGCCAGCCCCAGTGACAGCAGGGCCTCGATCTCGACCCGCACCGTGCCGGCGGCTTCCTTGACGCATGCCAGCGCGGCGTCGTCTGTGACGCGCAGGCCGCTGACATAGCGGATCGCGGTGCCGTTCTCGTTCAGCCGTGCCTCGACCTGCGGCCGCACGCCATGGGTCAGCACCAGCCGCACCCCCAGACTGTTCAGCAGGTTGACGTCGTGCGCCAGTTGCATGAAGCCGCCGTCCGCCACCAGTTCGCCGCCAAAGGCAATGACGAAGGTCTTGCCGCGAAAGCCGTGAATATAGGGCGCGGCCGAGCGGAACCAGTGGACGAAATTGGTGGTGTCTTTCAACGGATTGGCCTGGTCAGGGTGGATGGGTGCGAAGGATACCGAAAAAATCTGTCGCCCCAAGCAGGACGGCGAGCAAGATTGAGAATAAACGGAATAAATCGGATAAGCTTTACGTCATAAAAACAAGATCTTTGATTCACTTTCAAATTCAGACAATTTCAGGAGAACGCATGAAACGCATGAATACTTTGCTGGGTGCCTTGCTGGGTGGCGCGATGATGATCGGTACGCTGGCGCTGCCGGCCACCAGCCTGGCCGCAGACAAGTCGAAACTGGTGATCCAGGTCAGCGAGAACGATCCGGCCACCTGGAACCTGGCGCTGAACAACGCCAAGAACATCCAGAAAGATGTCGGCAAGGACAATGTCGAACTCGAGATCGTGGCGTTCGGCCCCGGCATCAACATGCTCAAGATGGAATCCGAAGTGGCTGCCAGGGTGAGTGAGGCGGTCGATTCAGGGGTTAAGGTCATGGCGTGCCAGAACACCATGCGCAACCAGAAGCTCAACAAGGAGGACATGAACGCCAAGATCGGCTATGTGCCCGCCGGCGTCGTGGAAATCATGCAGCGCCAGCAGCAGGGTTACGCCTATCTGCGCCCCTGAGCAAACGGGGTGAAGAATCAGGCCGGGCACGTGCCCGGCTTTTTCATGCCTGCTGTGCGCTCAGAAATCGCCCCACAGGGTCTGCATCGCAGCCAGCGCAGCCAGCGCAGCCGTCTCGGTGCGCAGCACGCGGGGTCCCAGACGGACCGGAATGGCGCCTGCTGCATGCAGGGCGGCGATTTCGTCGGGCTCGAACCCGCCTTCGGGTCCGGCCACCAGGCAATCCATGGCCGTCGGCTCGGACAAATCGGCCAGCCGCGCCTCGGCTTGCGGTGACAAAAACAGCAGGCGTCTGCCGCCTGCCTGCGCCAACCAGTGGGCCAGCGGCAGCGGTGCGGCCACCGCCGGCACCCGGTTGCGGCCACACTGCTCGCAGGCGCTGGCCACGACCCCCTGCCAGTGCGCAATCCGCTTGTCCGCTCGCTCGCCCGCCAGCTTGACGACGCTGCGCTTGGCGGCAATCGGCTGGATCGCTTCCACCCCGAGTTCCACCGCTTTCTGCAGCGTGTAGTCCATGCGCTCACCGCTCGAAATCCCCTGTGCCAGCATCACCCGCAGGCGCGACTCGCGCTCGATGGCGGAAAAGCCGGTGATGCTGACCGCCACCTCGTCCTTGTTGATGCGCTCGATGCGCGCGGCGTACTCGCCGCCCCGACCATTGAACAGCGTGACCGCATCATCCGGCGCTAGCCGCAATGCACGGGCGGCGTGACGCGCAGGGCCGGCTGGCAGGCCGAAGCGGGCGCCCAGGGCAAGCGGTTGGTCGAGATAAAAGCGGGGTGCGGACATCTTGGTATTATGCCGGGGTTGTCGAGAGATATTGTGGAGCGTGTCATGGTTTCCCTCACCACCCCGGTGTGCGATTTTGGCTGGAAAGCCCCCGATTTCAGCCTGCCCGGCGTCGACGGCAAGCTGTGGACGCTGAAGGAAGCGATGGGGCCGAACGGCCTGCTGGTGATGTTCATCTGCAACCATTGCCCGTATGTGAAGGCCATCCGTCCGCGGCTGGTGCGCGATCTGGCCGAACTCAAGCAGCACGGCATTCATGCCATCGCCGTCATGTCCAACGACCCGACCGACTACGTCGAGGATTCGTTCGACAACATGAAAAAAGTGGCGGCCGAGTTCGGCTTCCCCTTCCCCTACGTGATCGACGAAACGCAAGCCGTCGCCAAGGCCTACGCTGCGGTGTGCACGCCGGACTTTTTCGGCTTCAACCGCGATTTCGAATTGCAGTATCGCGGCCGCTTCGACGAATCGCGCAAGGAAACTGCACCCGAGGGCGTGCGCCGCGACCTGTTCGAGGCAATGAAGGAGGTTGCCGCCACCCAGCACGGCCCGGCCCTGCAGATCCCCAGCATGGGCTGCTCGATCAAGTGGAAGGGCGAATGACATGGTCGACCGTCAACAGCATTGGGAAACCGTATACAGCAGCAAGGCGACCGACCGTGTCAGCTGGTTTCAGCAGCACGCCGCGTCATCGCTGCGCCTCATCCAGGGGTGTGCGGCCGCGGATGCGCAGATCATCGACGTCGGTGGCGGCGCTTCGGTGCTGGTGGACAATCTGCTCGACGCGGGCTACCGCAATCTGACCGTGCTCGATCTTGCCGAATCGGCGCTGGCGACCAGTCGCGCGCGGCTCGGAAAGCGCGCGCAATCGGTGCAGTGGATTGCCGCCGACATCACCCGGGCCGACCTGCCGGCCGCACACTACGACGTCTGGCACGACCGCGCGGTGTTCCATTTCCTCACCGACCCCGCCGACCGTGCGCGCTATGTCGAACAGGTGCTGAAAAGCGTCAAACCCGGTGGACACGTCATTGTCGCCGCGTTCGGCCCTGGCGGGCCGCTGCAATGCTCCGGGCTCGACGTGATGCGCTACGCGCCGGATGCGCTGCACGCAGAGTTCGGCGCGCCTTTCCGCCTGCTCGGACACGAAACCGAAACCCATCTCACCCCAGCGGGCAAGGAGCAGGAATTTGTCTACTGTTATTGCGTGCGCCTCTGATCATGCTTGAACAGGTCAAGGCGCTGGTTCGGGAGGTTGCGCAGCGCGAAGTCACGCCGCGCTTTCTCAAGGTGGCGCACAGCCACAAGGTGGACGGCAGCCTGTTCACCGAGGCGGACGCGGCAACCCAGGCCGCGCTGGAAGCGGCGTTGCCCCGCATCAGGGACGTGCCGGTGCTGGGCGAGGAGATGACCGAGCAACGGCAGCACGATGCATGGGATGCCGGACGCGATGGCTTGTGGTGCGTCGACCCGATCGACGGCACCTCCAACTTTGTCGCCGGCGTGCCCTATTTCGCGGTGTCGGTGGCCTATCTGTACAAGGGCGAGCGCCAGATTGGCGTGGTGTACGACCCCATCGCCGACGAGATGTTCAGCGCCGAGCGAGGCCGCGGCGCACATCTGAATGCAACCCCGCTGCCCCTGCGCCCCCCGGCCAGGGAACTCAAACGTGCGCTGGCCGGGGTCGAAATGAAGCGCATCAATCGCGAACTTGCGGGGCGGCTGGCGTCCTGGCCGCCGTATGCCTCGCAGCGCAATTTCGGCGCCTCCACGCTCGACTGGTGCTATACGGCTGCCGGACGCTTCGATATCTATGTCCATGGCGGGCAGAAACTGTGGGATTACGCGGCCGGCGCGCTGATTCTGGAAGAGGCGGGCGGTCGGCTGGCCAGCCTCTCCGGAAGCTTCGATATTGCCAACGTTTGGGAGCGCTCGGTGGTGGCCTCGGCCAGCCCCGAACTGTTCGAGTTGTGGCGCGACTGGCTGAAGGCTGCCGGCGCATAAGCCGCCGCATGGGTCAAATAAAAAGATTTTAGTGTCCAGATTCTGAGTCCGGGCTTGAGCTTGTTGGCTTAAGCCCTTGTCTTGGCGCTTCTTTCATCCGGTTTGGACGCGGCTTGCGGAAGCCCGCCCTGCTGACGGATAATCAGGGTTTTTGCATATTCTGCCCAAGCTGCCGCTGCGCGGCTTCGTCAGGCAGGGTACGACGGATTTTTTACTTAGCTGAAGGGAACGCAATGCCAACCCGTAACGACCTGGCCAATGCCATCCGCGCACTCGCGATGGATGCTGTCGAAAAAGCCAAATCCGGCCACCCCGGCGCCCCCATGGGCATGGCGGAAATCGCTGAAACGCTGTGGAACCACCACATGCGTCATAACCCCACCAACCCCAAATGGGCGGATCGCGACCGCTTCGTGCTGTCGAACGGCCACGGCTCGATGCTGATCTACGCCCTGCTGCATCTGACCGGCTACGACCTGTCGATGGACGACCTGAAGCAGTTCCGTCAGCTGCACTCCAAGACCCCGGGCCACCCCGAATACGGCTACGCCCCCGGCGTCGAGACCACCACCGGCCCGCTCGGCCAGGGCATCACCAATGCCGTCGGCATGGCGATGGCGGAGAAGATCCTCGCTGCCGAATTCAACAAGCCCGACCACGCGATCGTCGACCACCATACCTACGTATTCATGGGCGACGGCTGCATGATGGAGGGCATCTCGCACGAAGCCTGCGCGCTGGCCGGCACCTGGAAGCTGAACAAGCTGATCGCCTTCTGGGACGACAACGGCATTTCGATCGACGGCCACATCGAGAACTGGTACACCGACGACACCGCCAAGCGCTTCGAAGCCTACGGCTGGAACGTGGTGCCGAATGTTGATGGCCACGATGTCGTCGCGCTCGAGGCCGCCATCCAGAAAGCCAAGGCCAGTACCGACAAGCCCACGCTGATCTGCTGCAAGACCATCATCGGCAAGGGTTCGCCCAACAAGGAAGGCACCCACGACGTGCACGGCGCCGCGCTGGGCCACGACGAAGTCGAGGCCACCCGCAAGCATATCGGCTGGAACCATCCCGCGTTCGAAATTCCCGCCGACATTTACGCCGGCTGGGATGCCAAGACCAAGGGGCAGGGACTGGAAACGCTGTGGAACAACAAGTTCGCCGAATACAAGGCGGCCTACCCGGCTGAAGCGGCCGAGTTCGAGCGCCGCATGAAGGGCGAGCTGCCCGCCAACTGGAAGGCGCACGTCGCCGAGCAGCTGGCCGCGATTAACGCCAAAGCCGAAACCGTCGCCACCCGCAAGGCCAGCCAGATCGCGATCAATGCGCTGGCTTCCGCGCTGCCCGAGTTCCTCGGCGGCTCGGCCGACCTCACCGGCTCCAACCTGACCAACTGGACGGGCTGCCATCCGGTGCGTCACGGCAACCCCGGCAACTACATCAGCTACGGCGTGCGTGAATTCGGCATGGCCGCGATCATGAACGGCATGGCGCTACACGGCGGCCTGCTGCCGTTCGGCGGCACCTTCCTGATGTTCTCCGAGTACTCGCGCAACGCCATCCGCATGGCCGCACTGATGAAGCAGCGCGTGATCCACGTGTTCACGCACGATTCCATCGGCCTCGGCGAAGACGGCCCGACCCACCAGCCGGTGGAGCAGACCGCCACCCTGCGCATGATCCCCAACATCGACGTCTGGCGTCCGTGCGACACCGTGGAAACCCTGGTCGGCTGGGTCGCCTCGGTCGAGCGCCACAGCGGCCCCACCTGTCACATCCTCAGCCGCCAGAACCTGCCGTTCATGGCGCGTGACGCGGTCACCCTGGCCAACATCGCCAAGGGCGGTTATGTGCTGAAGGACGCTGCCGGTGCCAAGGCCGTCATCATCGCCACCGGTTCCGAAGTCGAGCTGGCGGTGAAGGCCCAGGAAGCCCTCGCCGCCGAAGGCATCGCGGTGCGTGTGGTGTCGATGCCGTCGACCAACACCTTCGATCGCCAAGACGCGGCCTACCGTGAAAGCGTACTGCCCAAGGGCCTGCCGCGCGTCGCGGTGGAAGCCGGTGTCACCGACTTCTGGCGCAAGTACGTGGGCCTGGAAGGCGCCGTGATCGGCATCGACAGCTTCGGCGAATCCGCTCCGGCCCCGGCGCTGTTCAAGCACTTCGGCATCACGACCGAGGCCGTCGTGGCCGCGGTGAAGGGCGTCCTGTAAAACCCTGCGTCTGCGAGGGTTACGAAGCTTCGCGAAGAAAAAACTTCGCGCTTCTTCGCGCCCTTCGCGGAAAAAAAGATTTCTCAACCTAGGAGACTGCAAATGGCAATCAAAGTTGGTATTAACGGTTTTGGCCGCATCGGCCGCATGGTGTTCCGCGCTGTGGCGAAGGACTTTCCCGGCATCGAGATCGTGGCGATCAATGACCTGCTCGACCCCGACTACCTGGCTTACATGCTGAAATACGACTCCGTGCATGGTCGTTTCAACGGCGACATCGCCGTCGATGGCGGCAACATGATCGTCAACGGCAAGAAGATTCGTCTGACGGCCGAGCGCGATCCCGCCAACCTGAAGTGGAACGAAGTGGGGGCCGACATCGTCATCGACTGCACCGGCTTCTTCCTGACCACCGAGTCCTGCGAAGCCCACATCAAGGCCGGTGCGAAAAAAGTGGTTCAATCCGCCCCCGCCAAGGATTCCACCCCGATGTTCGTGTACGGCGTGAACCACACCACCTACGCCGGCCAGGCCATCGTGTCCGCCGCGTCCTGCACCACCAACTGCCTGGCCCCGGTGGCCAAGGTGTTGCACGACAACTGGGGCATCAAGCGCGGCCTGATGACCACCGTGCATGCGGCCACCGCCACCCAGAAAACCGTTGACGGCCCGTCCTCCAAAGACTGGCGCGGCGGCCGTGGCATTCTGGAAAACATCATTCCGTCCTCCACGGGCGCGGCCAAGGCCGTCGGCGTGGTACTGCCGGAACTGAAGGGCAAGCTGACCGGCATGGCTTTCCGGGTTCCCACTTCCGACGTGTCGGTCGTCGACCTGACCGTTGAGCTGAGCAAGCCCGCCAGCTATGCCGACATCTGCGCAGCCATGAAGGCCGCCTCCGCCGGCGCCATGAAGGGCGTGCTGGGCTACACCGAAGAGAAAGTGGTCTCCACCGACTTCGTTGGCAACAGCGCCCCTTCGACCTTCGACGTCGATGCCGGTATCGCCCTCGACGACACCTTCGTCAAGGTCGTGTCGTGGTACGACAACGAGTACGGCTACACCTGCAACATGCTGCGTCTGGTCGAGCACGTGGCGAAATAATGCATGAAGGGCAAGGCGGTGCGGCGCGTGCCGCGCCTTCCGCCTTGCCCGGCGTGTGAGCTTTAAGGTCTGGCACGCGTTGCGGGCCAACCCTTAAACCTTACTTTTTTGTGGAGAACAAAACCATGGCATTCATTCGCGTCACCGATCTCGATCTCGCAGGCAAGCGCGTGTTCATCCGCGCCGACATGAACGTTCCGGTCAAGGACGGCAAGGTCACCTCCGACGCCCGCATCACCGCCTCGATGCGCACCATCGAGCACTGCCTCAAGGCCGGCGCCAAGGTGATGGTCACCTCGCACCTGGGGCGCCCCACCGAAGGCGAGTTCAAGGAAGAGGATTCGCTGAAGCCCGTGGTCGACGTCATCGCGCAGAAACTCGGCAAGAACGTTCGGCTGATCCGTGAATGGACCGATGGCGGCTTCGACGTCGCCGACGGCGAGTTGGTGGTGCTGGAAAACTGCCGCGTCAACAAGGGCGAGAAGAAGAACGTCGACGACACCGCGAAGAAATACGCCGCACTGTGCGACGTCTTCGTGATGGACGCCTTTGGCACCGCGCACCGTGCCGAAGCCTCGACCCACGGCATCGCCAAGTTCGCACCCACCGCTGCGGCCGGCATCCTGCTGACTGAAGAACTCGAGGCGCTCGACAAGGCGCTGGCCAACCCGGCGCGGCCGATGGTCGCCATCGTCGGCGGCTCCAAGGTCTCCACCAAGCTGACCGTTCTGGAAGCGCTGGCCGAGAAGTGCGAACAGCTGGTGGTCGGCGGCGGCATCGCCAACACCTTCCTCAAGGCGACCGGCCACAATGTCGGCAAGTCGCTGTGCGAAGACGACCTGGTGCCGACCGCCCAAGCGCTGATCGAAAAGATGACCGCGCGCGGCGCGACCATTCCCATCGCCGTAGATGTGGTGTGCGGCAAGAAATTCGACGCCAACGAGCCCGCTGTGCTGAAGGATGCCAAAGACGTCGCCGACGACGACATGATTTTCGACATCGGCCCGAAGAGCGCGCAGGAACTCGCCGACATCA
>Ga0316600_10001400_pt1 | contig 11033 bp, 9 predicted proteins | sample OWC_soil_day5_CT_FD_207652 | JGI IMG/M metagenome (GOLD analysis project Ga0316600, IMG submission 207652) | Wetland soil microbial communities from Old Woman Creek delta, Ohio, United States - OWC_soil_day5_CT | ecosystem: Environmental > Terrestrial > Soil > Wetlands | place: USA: Ohio...
ACAACCTCTCCGAGCGGGAACTGGACGAAGTGGCCAGGTTCCTCGCGACCCTGAAATAAGGAGGCCCCGATGGAATACCGCTCCCAGAAGATCGCCTACTGGTACTTCGCCGCAGCTCTGCCGCTCTTCGTCCTCCAGGTCGTCGTGGGGCTCTGGCTGGCGGCAAACTACACCTTCACCATCCCGCAGGAAATCGTGAATGTCTTCCCGTTCTCGACCGCGCGGGCGATCCACACGAACCTCCTCGTCCTGTGGATGCTCCTGGGCTTCATGGGCGGCACCTACTACATCATCCCGGAGGAGACGAAGTCCGAGCTCTACTCCACCCGCCTCGCCTGGTTCCAGCTGATCGCCCTGCTCGCCACGGGCGTGACGGCCATCGTGGGGTTCCTCTTCGGGTGGACGCAGGGACGGCCGCTCCTGGAAATCCCGATGGCGCTCGACTTCGTCGTCGTCGTCGGCGCGCTCGTGTTCCTGTTCAACGTCGGCATGACGATGATCATGGCGAGGAACTGGACGGCGATCCAGGGGACGTTGCTCGGGGGGCTGGTCTTCCTCGCCCTGCTGTACCTCTTCGGCATGCCCTTCTACCGGAACCTCGTCATCGACTGGTACTACTGGTGGTGGGTGATCCACCTCTGGGTGGAGGGCGCCTGGGAGCTCGTCACCGCGTCGATCTTCGCCTTCGTCCTGATGAAGCTCACCGGCGTGGATCGCCAGGTGGTGGAGAAGTGGCTCTACGTCGAGATCGGGCTGTTCCTGTTCACCGGACTGGCAGGCACGGGGCACCACTACTACTGGATCGGCGCGCCGAGGTACTGGCTGTGGATCGGGGGGATCTTCTCGGCCCTCGAGCCGCTGCCGATCATCCTGATGGTCTTCGACACGATGCACCACGTGAAGGAGCGGAAGGGGAAGATCGTCAACCCCCTCACATGGACGTACGCCATCGGCTGCGCGGTGCTGCACTTCATCGGCGCCGGCGTGTGGGGGTTCGCGCACACGCTGCCGCAGATCAACTACTACACGCACGGTTCCCAGGTCACCGTGTCGCACGGGCACCTGGCGTTCTTCGGCGCCTACGCGCTGCTGAACCTGATGACGTTCTACTTCGCGATGCCGAGGATGAAGGGGATCGCGGAGTACGACGACCGGCGCGGCAAGATCGGCTTCTGGACGATGTGCTCCGCCATGATGATCATGGGGCTGACCTTCGGCGTGGCGGGGGTGCTGCAGAGCTACATCGAGCGGGTGCTCGGCATGGGGTACATGGTGGCCCAGGGGTACATGCGGCTCTGGATGGGGGTCACCATGGTGGCGGGCGTCTTCTTCCTGGGGGGACTGCTCACCACCGTCGTGGACCTCTTCACGTTGCGGCCCGCGCGGTCGGAGGCGTAATTACCGGAACGGGCTTCTTTTACCGGGGGGCCGGGAACCCTTGACGCCCGTCAAGGAACCGGCCCCCCGTTTTGTGGCATCCTTCCTACATATCCGCCGGGAACCGTCCCGGACAACCCGCAAGACAGCGAGGGGAATCGATGGATCGCTACACCAAGGGGTTCGTGGTCGCGTCGCTCGCCTACTTCTTCCTGGCCGCTGTCCTCGGGATCTGGATGGGGGGGAACACGCCGGGATGGGTGCGGTTCGCCCACGTCCATTTCAACCTGCTCGGCTTCATGTCGATGATGATCTACGGCGTGGGGTATTTCATCCTGCCGCGGTTCAACGGGCGGACCCTGCACTGGCCGTCCTGGGTCCCCGTCCATTTCTACGTTGCCAACCTCGGGCTGATCGGGATGGTGGCCACGGCGTCGGAGCGCCCCTCCAACGGATTCGTCATCTTCTCGATCCTCTCCGTGATCTCCGCCGGGATGTTCGCCGTGAACCTCGGAGCGACGATGCTGCTGCCGCCGAAGCCGGTGGAAGAGGAGGATGAAGGGAAGGCGCATGCCCCGCCCGCGGCGCCCCCACCGCCGCCACCGCCCCCCGCGGCGCCGGCCATCGGGCCCGAAATGCGGGTGGGCGAGATCCTGACCCGCTGGCCGCAGACGGTGGAGGTGTTCGTGGGCCACGGCTTCTCGTCCCTTTCGAACCCGGAGCACCGCGAGCAGGTGAAGCAGATCCCCATCACCCTGCGGATGGCGTGCGAGCGGCACAACGTGGACCTCGACTACATGGTTGCCGAACTGAACGGGGCGGTCGCGCCGGCCCCGGCGAAACCCGCCCCGGCCGCAAAGACCTTACCCGGCAAGGGGCCGGGGAAGGCGAAGCTTTCCCGGGGAGAGCCGATCGGGGCGGACCACATCCTCGGGGACATCCTGTCCGCCTACCCCGAGACGGAGAAGGTCTTCCGGAAATATTACGGGGAGGGGTGCTTCTCCTGCCCGGGACAGGCAACGGAGTCGGTCCAGCAGAGCGCGATGATGCACAACGTGAGCGCGAAGCAACTGTTGTCGGAACTCAACCAGGCGGCAGGGGTCTGAAACAAGGGAGGACGCCCCACTACGGGCTTCGCGCCGGTGGGGTACCCCCGCAAACGAAAAAACGGAGGGGGCAATGACGCTTGTGGACCGGATGCAGGAGCTGCTGGAGGCGGAGCGCGCCGGGGTGAAGTGCCTCGACGTGATGGCAGACCACGCCTCGGACATGGGAAAGAAGGAGCTGTTCACCTTGTTCCGGAACGACGAGGGGAAGTTCTGCGCCAGCCTGTTCCGGCTGATCCAGGCCCGCGGGACCGTCCCCACGAAGAACATGGGGGCCTTCGCGGACAAGGTGCTCGCCCTCCCCACGGAGGCCGAGCAGGTCGCCCTCCTCATCAAGGGGCAGGCGTGGGTGGTCCGCAAGATCGACGAGATCCCCCCCGCGGAGATGAACTCCGAGGAAAAGGCGTTCTTCGCCGACATGCGGGAAGTGCACGTCGTGAATATCGAGAAATGCAAAGAGGTCATGAAGTAATTTCCGGGCTCGCGGGGGACACCATGCACGTCGGGAGCTGGAGGGACATCGAGGGGAAGGCGGTCACGGATGCGGGCGCCGGGGGCGTCACGATCCGCGTCCTGATGGGCGACAACGTGGGCGCCCCGAACTTCACCACCCGCCACTTCGAGGTCGCCCCCGGCGGGCACACCCCGTTCCACGCCCACCCGTGGGAGCACGAGGTGTTCGTCCTCTCCGGTAAGGGGAAGGTCCTCCGCAAGGGCGGCGAGACCGAGGTCGGGCCGGGCAGCTTCGTCTTCGTCCCGCCGGACGAGGAGCACGCCTTCGCCAACGCGGGGAGCGGGACCTTCTCGTTCCTGTGCGCCATCCCCGCCACCAAGGTCTGCCTGCGGTAAACCACGCCGCCGCGGGGAGAGGGCGGCGCGCCGGACCCGCGTCCAGGGCGTGCCCCGGCGGATCCCCGTTCACTCCCCGGGCGGATCCGGGCCGGGTTCGCACCGCATGGCAACGACGATCTCCTCCGCCAGTCTCCAGTACCCTTCCCGGAACTCCTCCTCCAGCAGGGCCGCGCCGTCCGCCATCCAGTCGGCGAACAGGCGCTCCTCGCTCCGGTGCCGAAACTCCCACTCGTCTGTCATCTGCCCGTCCCCGGTCCGATACCGGCGGACCCGGACCGCAAGGACCACCGAGAGGGGTGGCCGCGTTCCCCATCGCTCCCCCCGGAATCCAACGGATAGGACGGCAACCTCGACGACGGAACCGATCCCTTCCGCTGCCAGTCCGCCGTAGGCGACCACGCAGTCCACCGCAGCCGGGCCCGCCCCCGGCAGGGCGACGACCGCGCATCCGCCGGCATCTTCCGCCGCATCGAGTACGCGGTCCCGCATTGTTTCCTGGATCTTCAGGTCGGCCAGGTACCGGGTCGCCGTCTCGATTTCCTCCGCCTCCCGGGCCGGGATGGCCCGGATGGCCCCTTCCAGACCGCCGAATACCGCTCCGACCGCACCGGTCGCCGCGGCCACCGCGAGCACCCCCACCGCGATGTACCCGCACGCCTCCCCGCTGCACCCCCTCAGTCCTTCGGCGCCGAACCGCAGGGGGACGCTCGACCAGAGGAGAAAGCCCCGTCCCGCACCCCGTACGGCCCCGTCGACTCTTCCCTTGCCCGGAAGGTCCAGGACGACCTCCGGCAGGAATTCCGCCGAAACGATCCCCGCGGATCCGGCACGATCCGACCCGGCGTCGGGGAGGGAAGGCGCCCGATGGGCGCAACCGGCCTGCGCGAGGAACAGGAGGAGGATCCATCCGGCGACCGCCGGACGACAGACGGATTTATTTCCCGATATGCGTTCCACCGCGATCCCAGGAGTTCCGGCAGCCGCCCCGATTTTCCGATCTACACGATCGGCGGATGCCTGCATCCGTGCGTGGGGAGAACCTCGCCTACGCCGCCCTCCCCTTCCGGGGCGGCCGTCCGAACGCCGCCTTTTTCAGCGCCTCGTTGATCCGCCCCTGCCAACCGGGGCCGGTCGCCCTGTAATGCAATGGTTATCGGCAGGAACCAGGGGCCGGGTATTCCGCGGGGGGTATTCTCAAAGATTGTTGGCAAAGTGCCAACAATCCTGATCAAAGAACCCGCGGAAGTGCGCCGGATGCCGACCCTGCACGGGGTCCGTTACTTTGTCGGTTCTATGTTCTCCATGGCGTAATAGACCGCACCATCAGGCAGATCGGTTTTCTTACCCGAAGGGAAACAGCGCATTTGCCTGCCCCGAATCATGTCAGGAACCTGACGGGTCCACGGAGGTGTTATTTCCGGATACCCGCGAGGAAATCTCCGACGGTTTGCACGACGATCCCCTTCGTCTCCTTCGCCTTGTTCATGTACGGGCCGAAATGACGTCGATCTCCTGTGAGAATGTGGGTGACCTTGCATCGCTGCGCCGCGGCGAATACAGGCCGATCCTTCTCCGGAAGCGAAAGCGCGCACCTCTCTCCCGCCACGTCCGGAACGAGGCGGATTGCCCGGAGGATCCCGGATAACCTGCCAAGAACCGCAGGATGCTTCCGTTCCAGGTTCCATCGCGCTTCCGCCAGGCAATACGCGCTGGTCACAACCTCCCAATGACCCTCCGCGGCCAGTTCGACGACGAGGGAAGCCTTCCCTTCCGGGTTGTGGGCGGCCGTGAACAGGACGTTCGAGTCAAGGAAAAGGCGGATCAACGCGTACGACCCAGCTTCTTCAAGATCCCGGACCGCTCACCCGGCGCAAGCCGGTCTTCCCGATCCCACCGGGCAACCTCTTCGTCCGTGTAGGCGTCCAACTCCACAACGGCCGCCGGCCGAAGCACCAGCTCCCCTTTCCGGTCCTCGACGACCAGGACGCTCCCCTCCTTGATCCCGAGGCGTCTCCGCATGGACGCCGGCAGGGTGATCTGCCCTCTCCCGGAAACGACGATATTCTCTTTCATGGAGCGCCTCCAATCCGATATTCCGTAATGCAGTTTATCCGATATTCCGTATTTTTGCAATCGAGGGCCAGGGAACGCGGTGGTTATTTTCCGGTCGCCTCGGCCAGCATCTCCAGGATCTCCTTTTCGATTCTCCGGATATCCGCCTCGATGGCCTCGAGCGGACGGGGAGGCCGGACTATCCTCTTCCAGCCCTGTACACCTTCAAGAGATTGCGGGGGAGCCCCGCATCAGGCAAGACACATGCGACAATTGCGGTCGCGGAATGGCACAATCATGAAATGAAACAATCCGTACTGCCTGAGATAGGAATCCCCAAGGGGACCTTCATCCGTCTCAGTTCCGCAGCGGTCCTTATCCTGCTCCTGCCGCTGGCGGGGGCGGCGATCGCGGGGAAGCCGCTCTCGCCGTACCTTCAGTTTCCCCCGAGGACGCCGGACATCCTGCACGCCCCGTTCTCCCTGCCGGTCTTCCTCGGCCTTTCGGTCCTCATCCTCGCCGCGACTGCGCCTTTCCTCCATCGACTGGTCAACTTCCGGCCGGAGGGGGAGCCCCGGAAGGCCCTCCGCCCCTTCCCGCGGTGGGGGTGGGCCGGCCTGGCCGCGATGGCCTTTTCGTGGCTCCTCGCGTGGACCCGGTTGCCCTGGATGGAGGCGCTCCAGGCGCACACCTTCACTCCCCTGTGGCTTTCCCACATCGTCGTCGTCAACGCGCTTTCCTTCCGGAGGACCGGGGAGTGCCTGCTGCTGTCCCGCACCCGTCGATTCCTCCTGCTGTTTCCGGCCAGTGCCGCCTTCTGGTGGTGCTTCGAGTACCTCAACCGGTTCGTCGGGAACTGGTATTACCTGGAGCCGCCCGGATTCGGCGCGGGGGAATATTTTCTCTTCGCCACTCTCCCCTTCGCGACCGTGCTCCCCGCGGTGCTGTCGACCCGTGAACTTTTGCTCTCCTTCCCGCGCGTCGACGGGGCGTTTTGCGGATGGCGCCCGCTCTCCCCGGCACACCCGCGGGCGGGCGCGGCCGCGGCGCTGCTCCTCTCCTGCGCAGGTCTCCTCGCCGTCGGTGTCGTGCCCGACGTCGTCTTCCCGCTGGTCTGGGTCGCCCCGCCGGCGATCCTCGTCGCCCTCCCCGCCCTCCGTGGAGAGGTCCACGCTCTCTCCGGGATCTCCGCCGGGGACTGGCGCCCCTTCGCCGCGTCGTCCCTCGCGGCCCTCGCGTGCGGGTTCTTCTGGGAGATGTGGAACTTCGGGAGCCTCGCGAAGTGGGTATACGCCATCCCGTACGTCGACGCGCTCCATGTCTTCGAGATGCCCCTCCCCGGGTATGCCGGGTACCTGCCGTTCGGGGTGCTGTGCGCGGAGGTCGGCGACCGCCTCCTGGGAGGATCCCCGGAGAAAAAAACCTCTCCCCTCCCCCGCCAACTGGGATAAAATCGGGACGCGGTACCGGTCGACGTTCACCTTACATCGCCGGAAAGAGGACCGATGACACGGAAGCGTCAGCAGGCCGTCATCGCCGCAGCACCGCCCATCCTGTCTATTCCGGTTTTCCCCGGGCGGTAGGGAATGGCCCCTCCCGGAACCCCGCAAGCCCTCTCGCCGGACACGTTTCTCGTACTCCGCTTCCTCCTTACCGCATCCCTGCTCTTCTGCCTCCCGCTCCTCGGGATCGTCATCGCCGGATCGGCGGCCTCCCTGATCCTGAACGTCTCCGGAAGGGAAAACCGGGATGACCGGTCTCTGCGCCTGTCCCGGGAATCGATCGAGGCCGTGACCGGAAACCGGTGGGTCCTGCTCCTCTTCGGCATCCTTCCGTATCCGGCCATCGTCTATTCCTGCCAGCGGATCCTCGGAGGACAAAGCCCTCTCCCGGCATTCGCCTGGGTCGTCCCGTTCGGAGCCCTCCTCGCGGGGTGCCTGCTGCTCTCCCTGTACCGGTCGGCCATCCAGAAAACGGCGGAGCTGCCCCCTGCCCCGTTCCGCGCCGGGGCGGCGGGGCTCCTGGCGATGGTTTCCGCCGCCGGCCTGCTGTTCCTGCTGCTTGGGGCCCTCGTGAATCCCGCCAAGCTGCCCCTGATCCGAAGCAACCTGGTTTTCCTCCTTTCCTGGAACTCCCTGGTCGGGTTTCTCCTGTTCCTCGCGTTGTCCTTCGGGCTGACCGGGGGAATCATCCTGCGCTTTCTCGCACGGGCGAACGCGAAGGCAGGAGGCCGGGACCCCGATTACGAGACCCGCGTCCGCGCCGCCGGAACAACCCTTTCCCTGATCGGCGCGCTGGCGGTCCCGGCGCTCGTCGTTCTGGACCTGATATCACTCCCCGCCACGGGGATGTCCACGGAGGTGTTCATCATGGCAGCGTCCGTTCCGATCCTGGCACTGGCCGTATTCGCCCTGCTCTGCCTTCTCCCGGGGAAAGAGGAAAGCAGGCCGGGGGACCGCGTTTCGGCACTGTTTGTCCTCATGTTCCTCGCCGTGATCCTGTGCTACCAGACGGCCGTCGCCAACGCCTTCCAGGGGATTTCCGCTCCACCGGGGCCGCTTGCGGCCGAAACCGTTTCCAAGGAAGGAAAGGCCGCCGGGAAAACCGCGTCGGGGGACGCGGCGGCACTGGAGAAGGGGAAGAAGGTGTTCGACACCGTATGCTCGGTCTGCCACCGGTTTGACGCCAAGGTCGTCGGCCCCCCGCTGAACGAGGTCGTGCCGAAGTACAAGGGGGACGTCGCAAAGCTGAAAACGTTCATCGGGAACCCGGTCAAGGTAAACCCCGCCTACCCGGCGATGCCGAAGCCGGCCATCAAGGAGGACGAGGTCGACGCGGTCGCCCGGTACCTGCTGTCGAAGGTCAAGACCGGCAAGTAGGCGCGGGGCCGGAACGGAAATCCGTCCCATCCGGGAGAGGTGTTGAAGAAGACGCTCGTCGCCATCGCGGCCATCGGGTATTTCGGTTTTTCCGTCCTGCTCGTGGCGGGGCTCTGGTACCTCTGGCACCGCACCGACCCGGCGCCCGCGCAGCCGATCGCCTTCCCGCACACGGTCCACGCGGGGCAGCTGCAGATCCCCTGCACGCACTGCCACGCCTATGCGGACCGGGCGCGGTCCGCGGGGGCCCCCCCGCTTTCGACGTGCATGGGGTGCCACAGTACGATCGCCACCGAACGGGAGGAGATCCGGAAGCTCACCCGTCACTACGAGGAAAAGCGGCCCGTCCAGTGGGTGCGGGTATACGCACTGCCGGATTTCATCTACTTCTCCCACAAGCGGCACATCAAGGCGGGGCTTGCGTGCGCGACGTGCCACGGGGACGTGGCCGGCATGAAAAGGGTCCGGCGGGTGAACGAGCTGGTCATGGGGTGGTGCGTGTCGTGCCACAGGGTCCGCGGGGCGTCCCGCGACTGCGCCACCTGCCATAAGTAGAGGGAGAGGATGAAGCGAAGGGACTTCCTTTGGCTCCTCGGCGTGATCTCCGGCTCCACGGTGATGTCGGCGTGCGGGTCGCCGAACCGTTCCGCGAAATTCACCTCCTACCTCCTCCCGCCGGAGGAGGGGATCGTCCCCGGGGAGGCGAGCTTCCACCCCTCTACGTGCACGGAATGCCCCGCCGGCTGCGGGGTGCTGGCGAGGGTGCGGGAGGGGCGGCCGGTCAAGCTGGAGGGGATCCCGGGGCATCCGGTGAGCGACGGCGGACTGTGCGTCCGGGGCCAATCCTCCCTGTACCGCCTTTATCATCCGGAGAGGCTGCGCACCCCCATGGCCCGGGACGGCGGGAAACTCCGGCCCATCCCCTGGGAGGAAGCGTTTTCCCGGGTGGCGGAATCCCTGAAAGGCTCCCGGGAGAAGGGGCGGAAAAACCTTTTCCTGTCCGGCCGGACGACCGGCTCTCTCTCCCGGCTCGCCGATGCCGCGTGCGAACGGCTGGGGATCGAGCGACTCCCGGAATACGAAGTGTACTCCCACACCGGCGTGAAGGAGGCGAACGCCCTCCTGTTCGGTGAGAGGGACGTGCCCCGCTACCGGATCGAGGAATCCGATTTCCTGCTGACGGTCGGCGCGGATCTCATCGAAACCTACGTCTCTCCTGTCGCCTATACCCGGAGTATATCGTCGGCCAGGGCCGGTGGAGAGTTCCTCTGGTACCACGTGGAGCCCCACATGTCGCTCACCGGGGCCAATGCAGACCGAAGATTCACCGTCGCCCCGGGGGCGGAGCGGATTCTCCTCTCTTTCCTGCTCCGGGAGGTTGTGGGCCGGAGGACCCCGAAGAGCGGGCTGCCCGGGGAACTCCTTGCCGCCTTCCCAGAGACGACCGCGGAGAAAGTGTCCCGGGAGACGGGCATCCCGACGGAGGCGGTTGCGGAGATCGCGGATCGGCTCGTGGCCGCGAAGCGTCCCCTCCTGATCGCCGGCGGGGTCGGAACGGAACAGCCGGGAGGACTGGAGACCGCGTCCGCCGCCGCCCTGATTCAGTACGCCGCGGGAGCCATCCCGGAACGGGTCGATTTCACAAGGAGCGAGAACTACCGCAACGTCGGCACGCTCCAGGACATGGAGGGGATGTCCGCGCGGATGGGAAGGGGGGAAGCCGGGGTCGTGTTCCTGTTCCGAACCAATCCCGTTTTTTCCCTGCCGCCGCGCCTCGCGTTCCGTGAAAACCTGAAAAAGGCGCAACTCACCGTCGGGATGGGAGAGTTCCTCGACGAGACCGTGCGCGAGGCCGATCTGGTCCTTCCGCTGTCCCACTCCCTCGAGTCGTGGGGGGACGTCGAGCCGAGAAGAGGGGTCGTGTCCCTGCTCCAACCTGTGCTCCCGCCCCTATACGACACCCTGACCGACGGGGACGCGATCCTGAGCCTCCTCGGGAACCTTCCCGGGAAGGGATCGGCCGGCGGCTACCGGGACCTTCTCGCCGCGGCGTGGGAGAAGCGGCTCGGCGAAGCCGGAAGACGCCGTCTCCTCGAGAAGGGGTACATCGAGGAGACGTTGCCGTCGAGGCCGGTCTCCCTCGACGGGAGGAGAGCTGCCAACGGCCTCCGTGACGCGGGGCCGGTGGAGAAGCCCGTAAAGCCCGTCCTGATCCTTGCCCCCTCCATCAGGACCTTCGACGGACGCAGCCGGAACCTGCCTCTCCTGTCCGAGATCCCCGACCCGCTCACCACCATCACCTACGGTCCCTGGATCTCCGTCTCCCCGGAGACGGCGGCCAGGGCCGGCCTCCAGGACCGGGACGGGGTGACGGCGGCTTCGGCCGACTGGAAGGCGGCGCTGCCGGTGAAAGTCCAGCCGGGCCTCCCCGACGGGGTCTTCGTCGTCTACCGCGACGCGCTCCCCTCCCCTCCGGTCCGGACGGACCGGAGGACGGGCGGGGCGGTGGACCGCATCGAGGGCGTCGGGATCACGAAGACCGGGAAGAAGGCAGAGATCCCCATCCTCTCGGGCTCCTTCTCCCAGCAGGGACGCGGCCTCATCCCCGACCCGGTGCACCTCGACTCCGAGCGCCGCCACAAACGGTGGACCCTGTACCCCGAGCATGAACACAAGGTGTACCGGTGGGCGATGGCCGTGGACCTGGAACGGTGCAACGGCTGCGCTGCCTGCGTGGCGGCGTGCCACGTAGAGAACAACGTCCCCG
>Ga0316600_10001402_pt1 | contig 11023 bp, 14 predicted proteins | sample OWC_soil_day5_CT_FD_207652 | JGI IMG/M metagenome (GOLD analysis project Ga0316600, IMG submission 207652) | Wetland soil microbial communities from Old Woman Creek delta, Ohio, United States - OWC_soil_day5_CT | ecosystem: Environmental > Terrestrial > Soil > Wetlands | place: USA: Ohio...
CGGTAGTGGCAGCCACCCCATGGCGGATTCCCTACCGAATGGCGCGAATCTTGGGGCCGTGTCCCGGTGCGCGCTATCACTCCGGTGGGTGTGCGCACCCTACCCATATGGGGTAGGCCGCTCTCCCCCGTCCCGGCTATAGACCCGCCGCCGGCGGCCGCGCTCAATAGCGCACTGCCCCAACACCGTCCGCGCCGGCGGCTGTGCTGTCATGACCCGCCTGACCTCCTTGCTCAAACTGCGCGCCCCGCTGGGCGCGCAGGAGATCGAACTCCAGCAAGTCGACCTGGACGCCGGCGGCATGAGCCTGTTGCGCACGCGCATCCGCGAACACAGCCGTTTCACGGTCTTCGACATCGATCCGCACACCGCCGCGGCGTGGGGTGCGGCGCTGCTGCAATGGGCTCGGGCGCAGGACCCGCAATGAGGCCGCTGCCCGTGCTCGACGAACCGGCCGTGGACGTGGCGTTTGCGCTCGACGGCCGCAGCCTGCCGCGCGACCACGCCCAGGCGCTGGCCGACGCGCTGACGGCGCGCCTGCCGTGGCTGGCCGCGCACCCGACGGCAGGCGTGCACCCGGTCAAGGTCGTGCCCGGCGACGGGCCGCAGGGCTGGTTGTCGCAGCGTGCGCGGCTGCTGCTGCGCGTGCCGCAGTCGCTGCAGCCGGCCCTGGCGGTGCTGGACGGTTGCACGCTCGGCGTGGCCGGCAGCACGCTGCGGTTGGGTCCGCCGACTCCGCACCGGCTGCTGCCGCACGGCACCCTGTACGCGTACTTCGTGGCCGCGGCCAGCGACGACGAGGCTGCCTTCATGCGCGACGTGCAGGCCGAATTGGACGCCCTGCACATCGATGCCCACACCGTGTGCGGCAAGCGCCAGGTCCGCCACAGCGACGCCGGGGTCGTCGTCGGCTTCAGCCTGATGCTGCACGGCCTGGGCCCCGCCGATTCCCTGACCGTGCAGCGTGTGGGCATCGGACCGCGGCGCGCGCTGGGTTGCGGGCTGTTCGTGCCGCACAAGTCGGCCGCCGCCGTGGGCGCCTGAGTTCCAAACCACTCGACAAGGAGACCGTTGTATGAGCTATGTGGTGAATGGGCAGACCCTCGAGACCGACGAGCAGGGCTTCCTGCTCGAGGCCAACTTCAGCGAGGAGGTCGTGCAGGTCATCGCCGAGGCGGAAGGCCTGCTGCTGAGCCCGGCGCACTGGGAGGTCATCAACTTCCAGCGCGAGCAGTTCCGAGAGCATGGCCACACGCCGAACTTCCGCAACATGCTCAAGGGCATGGCCGAGATCCGCCCCGGCGTGGACAGCAAATACCTGTACGACCTGTTCCCGCTGGGCCCGGCCAAGCAGGCTGCCAAGGTGGCCGGTCTGCCGCAGCCGCTGGGCAAGGGCGGCTACTGACATGACCTCCCCGCAGCGCCTGCGGCGCCTCCCCCCAGGGGGCCGAGCAGCGACGTGGAACAGTCCCTGCGGACTGTTCCGCGCCTGCGAGGGCAAGCCGACCTGCTTGTCGACTGGCGACGCCAGCGGCCCGGCGAAGCCGGTTCCGCGGCGTCCGCCTGTTCGCTAGCGTCGCACCACACCACACCAGACCGAGATCGCCTCCGAATGGCCATTCGTCTCAAGAGTCAGTGGTTCAAGACCGACACGCCGAAGTCGCCGCAGCAGGCGGCCGGCGCGATGGCCTTCATCGTCTGGCGCGTGGCGCACAACACGCTGACGCAGATGCGCAGTGCGCAGTTCGACATCGACATCGGGCCGATGTACTTCGACTTCCTGCGCGAATGGCTGGTGTTCCTGGTTCAGGTGACCGACCGCATGGCCCACGCGCGTTTGGCCGGCGACGAGCGTGTGGCCTTCACCACCGCGCTGGTGCAGCGCGTGGCCGACCACCTGGCGGACAACGAGAACAACCTGCTCGGCCCGCCGCCCGCCGGGCAGGACAGCTACCAGGGCCGCTTCATCGACCTGTGCAACGAACTCTCTACGCACTACGCCGATTTCGGCCATGGCGCCCAGGGACCGGACTTTGCGTTCATGCGCTACCTGGGCAGCCGTATCGAGGCGCTGATGCCACCGAAGGACCGCGCCTGGGCCCTGGACCAGGTGATGTCGATCGAAGCGCCGGAAGCGGTGGAGATGCTGCAGCGCAGCCTGGACGGCGTGCTGTCCACCGAGCCGCGCAAGCCGCGCCGCGCCGGCCTCAGCGGGGATTGAGATGCCTGCCACCTGCCTCGAACCCAGCCGCCGCGTGCACGGCCCCTTCGACCTGGACGACGATGCCGCTTACCGGCGCTGGCGCCAGGCCAAGCTGCGGCAGCAACCGCAGCATGTCGACGACCTGATCGTCCCCGTGGCCGACCCGCGCCAGCTGTCCGACGCCGAGCGCTCGGGCCTGCTGCAGCGCATCCGCCATGCCAACATGGCGCTGTACCGCAGCCCGGTGACGGCGGCCGACAAGAGCCTGCCGCGCCGGCTGGGGGCGCAGCTGGGCCTGCACCGGCTCGACGGCAACTGGCTCGCCGACGAGGACGGCATCTCGCGCATCACCGTGGCGCCAGCCACCGACCGGCCGGACCGGCCTGCGGCGGCCTTCATTCCCTACACCGACCGTGCCATCCAGTGGCACACCGACGGCTACTACCACCCGCAGGCACGGCGCATCCACGGCATGATCCTGCACTGTGTGCAGCCCGCTCGCGAAGGCGGCGAGACCACGCTGATGGATCACGAGATGGCCTACATCGCGTTGCGCGACGCCGACCCGCGCTGGGTGCGCGCGCTGATGGCCGACGATGCGATGACCATCCCGGCCAGGCTGGACGAGGCCGGCGAGGCGCGTGCGGCGCAGTCCGGGCCGGTGTTCTCGGTCGACGACTACAGCGGCGCGCTGCACCTGCGCTACACCGCGCGCACCCGAAGCATTGAATGGAAATCCGATGCCTGCACGCGCGAGGCCGTGGACTTCCTGCGTGAACTGCTGGGCCGCGACGCGCCGCCGTGCTGGCGGCTGCGGTTGGACTCCGGCATGGGCCTCGTCGGCCACAACGTGCTGCACGCGCGCGGCGCCTTCGTCGACGACCCTGCCGCGCCGCGGCTGTTGTACCGCGCGCGCTACCTGGACCGTGTCCAGGCCGCGGGCTGAACGGGCGCCATGTCGCACTGGTTGACCATCTGGCGCGCCGCCCAACTGGTGGGCGTGGCGCGCGGCGTGCTGCAGCAGCAGGTGCGCGACGGCCAGCTGCAGCTCAGCGAAGGCCTGGTGTCCACCGATTCGCTGCTGCAGCTGTATCCGCAGGCACAGTTCGAGGAACACGGCCTGCTCGAGCGCGTGGCACACATCCGCGACGAGGCCTTCGGCCGCCGAGTGCGCGAGCGCCTGCTGCCGAGCCAGGAGGTGCTGGCGCAGCGCCTGTTCCACCAGAGCCAGGACTTGGCCGATGCGCAGCGCCACCTGCAGCGCTACCACGCGCTGGTGGTGTCGGTGCAGCAGCGTGTGCGCGAGCTGGCCGCGCAGCGGCGCGACGATGCGGCCTGGGCCGAGCTGGAGCGCTTCGTCACGCAGGGCTTGGCGCGCGCGCTCGCTACCGAATCGGTGGGCATGCTGGAGGTGATGGACGATATGCTCAAGGTCATGTCTGCACAGGTCACCGTGCGCCCCAGCGGCCACGAGTTCACGGTCGAGGGCCACGACACGCTGCTGCAGGCCGGCTTGCGCGCCGGGCTGATGCTCAACTACGGTTGCGGCAACGGCACCTGCGGCATGTGCAAGGTGCGCGTGATCAAGGGCGAGGTCGTCAAGACCCAGCCCTTCGACTACCCGCTGTCCGAGGCCGAGAAGCGCCAGGGCTACACCCTGGCCTGCGCGCACACGGCGGCCAGCAGCGAGCTGACGCTCGAGCTGCTGGAAGCGGCCGGCCCGCAGGACATCCCGCAGCAGCAGATCGTGGCCACCGTGCGTGCCGTCAGCGAGCTGGCGCCCGACACGCGCTTGCTGCATCTGCAGACGCCGCGCAGCGACCGGCTGCGCTTCCTGGCCGGACAATCGGTGACGCTGGGCCTGGCCACCGGCGGCGACGACCTGCATGCCACGTTGCCGCTGGCCAGCTGCCCCTGCGACGACCGCAACCTGCAGTTCTTCATTGCCCGTGACGAGGCCGATCCCTTGGCGCGGCTGGTCTTCGACGGTGGCCTGAAGGCCGGCGATGCCCTCACGGTCTGGGGGCCGACGGGGGACTTCGTGCTGGCCGAAGGCCCGCGACCGCTGGTCTTCGCGGCCTGCGACACCGCCTTCGCGCCGATCAAGAGCCTGATCGAGCATGCGCTGGCGCTGGATGCGGCGCCGTCGCTGTCGCTGTTCTGGCTGGCGACGCGCCCCGACGGGCATTTCCTGGCCAATCAGTGCCGCGCCTGGTCGGAGGCACTCGACAGCTTCGAAGCCTCCCTGTCGACCCATGCCGACGTGGCCCGGGGCGCCCGGCACATTGCGCATGCGATGCGTGCCGACCTGTTCGACATCGAATGCGATTTCTACCTGGCCGGCCCGGCGGAGTTCGTGACCACGCTGGGCGACGAGCTGGGCGCCGCGGGCGTGCCGGCGCCGCAGATCTTTGCCCAGGTGCTCTGAATGCCTGCGCGCGTGACATCGGCCATGGCCGGCGAGGCCGCCGCCGGCGCCTGCTCAGGCGGCGAGGCCTTCGCGCTGCGCGTGCTCGGCCAAAGCATGGCGCCCGAATTCGCCGAGGGCGAGATCATCATCGTCGAACCCGAGGGCCTGGCCCGCGATGGCTCCTACGTGCTCGCCTGGGTGGGTGAGGAATGGACCTTCCGCCAGCTGTGCCGGCGCGGCGAAGGCTGGTGCCTGCATGCGCTGAACCCGGCCTTCGCGGACGTGGCGCTGGACAATCTGGCGGCGGTGCGTGGCGTCATCATCCAGAAGGCGCTTCCCGGGCGCCGGCGCGCTTCCAAACGATATGTCTGAGGCCAGGCCCATGCCCTACTACGTCTACCGCGTCGGCCCCTTCGCCCAGCTGCTCAAGCTGGCCGAGTTCGATGCCTTCAAGCCGGCATCGGCGCATGCCAAGGCCTTGCGTGCGGCACCCGATCAGCCGCCGCAGACGCGGATCAAGATCATGTTCGCAGGCAGCGAAGCGCTGGCCGAGGAGCTGCTGTGCCAGGTGCGCGAAGCCGGGCCTTCGGGCGACGAATGAGGCCGCGGCGATGACGCCGCCGGGCATCGACCGCCTGGTCGAGGCGGTGCAGACGAACTGCCACATTGCCGACGCTCGCGGCGCGGCCGACCTGACGCTGTGCATCTACCTGCTGCAGATGCGCGAGCTCTACCGCTGGGAGCAGGGCATTGCCGTGCTGCAGCCGCTGCCGCGCGACGACGTGGCCCGATGGCTCGCCGCACGCGAGGCGCTGTGGGCCGAACTCGAGACGCGCGACTTCGCGCCGCTGCCGCTGGCAGGGCAGGGCTTCGACCCCTTTGATGTCGCCGGCATCAACCTGCATCTGCGGCCCTGGGGCCTGGTGTACGGGGCCGGCCAAGTGGCGCCCGGCCGCGCCAGTTTCTTCCTCGGCCGGCTGGAGCGCCGCGATGCGCGTGACGAGCTCGAATTGCTGGTCTGCGGCGACGAGTTGGCGCGGGGCCTGGCCGCGCCGGTGGCTGCGCTGCAGGGTTCGACGGTGTGGCTGCGGCAGCAGTCGCTGCAGCGCTGGCTGGCAGAAAAGTACGAGGCCTGGACGCTGAAGCGGCAGGACGGGGCCTTCAAGTCGGCGCTCGACGCGCATGGCTTCCAGCATGACGGCGTGATGGCATTGCAGCGCATGGTGCGGCAGCAGGGCGAGACGCTGGTACTGCACGAGCTGGGCGAGTTCGAAGCCGGCCGCCGCCTCGGCCCCGACTGGCAGGCGCTGCGCGCCGCACTCGCGTCGCGGCGCGCCGACCTGTACTTGCGCGCGCTGCGCGACCACCTGGCCGACTGCCTGGTGACGCTGCCGGCGCTGCTGCAGCGGCGTGACGAGGCCTCGCTGCACTTCTGGTTCGCCAATCTGGAGGGTGTGCGCGCCTTGATGTTCCCGCGCCTGGGACCCGCCTATGCCGCCTGGTGCGCGGGCGACCAGGGCGCGGCGTTGCGCGACGCGGTGTCGACCGGCGCGGCGCATTGGGGTCGCGCCTGCATGCAGTTGCTGGAAATCCATCGCACGCAAGGCGAAGAGGCGCCTGCGGCCATCGAGCGCTGCGTTCAGTGGCCTGACTGGGTGCTGGCCTGAGCGGCCTGGGCAGCGGCCTGCGCCTGCAGTTGCTTCCAGGCCTGGAAGCCGCCGGCCACCGACAGCGCCTTGCCGTAGCCCAGCGAGCGCAGCAACTCCGCGGCGTAAAGGCTGCGCCGGCCGCTGTTGCACACGCACAGCAGGATGTTGTCGTGCGCGTGGTGCAGGCGGTTGATCATCGTGAAGAAACCCTGCACGTCGATATCGCTGGGCGTGCCGGCGTCGAGAATGTCCTGCTCGTCTTCGCTGAGCGCATGGCCGAGCAACTGCTTGACCTCGAACAGCGGGATGTGCACGGTGTCCGGGATCGCACCCTTCATCTCGATCTCGAAGCGCTGGCGGATGTCGACCATCGTGCCCAGGCCCAGACGGCACAGCTCGGTGGCGCTGGCCAGGCTGATTTCCAGGTGTGCTCTGTCCGTGCTGGGCGTTGGCGTGTCGGCGGCGTTCATGACGATCCTGCGGGGCCGAAGGGCCCCTCCGATCGCATTGTCGCCTGTGTCCGGTTCAGCCTTCGCGCCAGATCATGTACTTCATCGTCGCTGCCGCGCCGGCCACGATGCCGGCCACCGCGATGAACGAGCCGATCGCGAGCGTGGACAGGCCGGACATGCCTTGGCCCACGGTGCAGCCCATTGCAGTGACGCCGCCGAAGCCCATCAGCACGGCACCCACCAGCTGGTTGCGCAGGTCGCTCAAGGAGGCAAATCCTTCCCAGCGGAAACTGCGGCTGGCCAGCGCATAGGCGAAGGAGCCTGCCACCACGCCCAGCGCGGTGGCGATGCCGAAGCTGATGTGCAGCGACTTGTCGGTCCACAGCATCAGCAACTCCAGCGTGTAGGCCGTGGGGGCGACGAAGCTCATCGACTCGATCGTGCGCGTGTTGGTGGCGAAGTACACCGTCTCCAGCGTGTCGGGATTTTCGCCATGGCCAATGTGGCCGCTGAGGTACCAGGCAGCGACCACCAGCAGGCCCAGCGTGAACGAGCCCAGGACCTGAACCCTGTTGCCGCGAAAGCGGCTGTCGCTGAACACGAACAGCAGCAGCGCCGCACCCAGCGGCAGTGCCACGGCGAGGATGGCGCTGCCCGCCGGCAGCCCGCTGGCCTGGGCCAGCAGTGACGGCAGGCTCTGGTCCTTCAGCCCCGCCGCGGACAGGTCGAGGGCCACCGGATCGAGCCACGAGGCACGCCACTGCGCAAACAGGCCCTTCAGCGTCATGTACGCGGCGATGGCCATGAAGGCCAGCACCACCAGCGAGCGCAGGCTTCCGGCCCCCAGGCGGATCAGGTTCTTGTTGACGCATCCGGCGGCCAGCGTCATGCCCACGCCGAACAGGCTGCCGCCGACCAGCAGCGACAGCCAGGGCAGCGTCGGCCGCTGGTAGACCGACTTCGACAGGTCGATCAACCCGCCGACGTACAACAGGTTGGCGCCGACCACGGCCACGCCAATGGTCAACAACCACATGCGCATGCGGCCCCAGTGGCCCATGTTGACGACGTCGGAGATCGCACCCATGGTGCAGTAGTTGGCCTTGTTGGCCACGGCACCGAAGATGAAGGCCAGGGCGAAACCGCCCCAGACCACGATGTCCGTCGGACTGACAGCGTCGTTCACGGCAGGTTCCCGCGCTTGGGCTTCAGCACGCCACCGCGGCGGCGTGGCCCGGCCTCAGATGAACAGGCAGACGTCGGTCTCGCCCGCGAACTTCATGAAGGTGGCGGCGCCACCGTATTCGATGCCGTCGATGAATTCGCTGGTCTGGAACTCGAACAGGTCCACCGTCATCTGGCAGGCGATGAACTTGACATCCGCTTCCAGGCACAGAGCGCGCAGTTCCTCGAGCGAGGCCACGCCCTTCTTCTTCATCTTGTCCTTCATCATCATCGTGGCCATTGCTTCCATGCCCGGCAGCACCGAAACGATCACCGGCATCGGCACGGGCATCGGCATGGCCGGATTGGCCAGCGGGCTGATCCTGATGCCGTCCAGGTTCTTGCGCAGTAGCTGCAGCCCGTAGAAGGTGAAGAAGATCTGCACGTCCCAACCCAGCGCGGCCGCCGTCGATGCCAGGATCAACGGCGGGTAGGCCATGTCGAGCGTGCCCTTGGTGGCGATGATCGCCATTTTCTTGGTGGCCATGGGGGCTCTTTTCAGTGCGTTGGATGCAAGCGCGCGCTCAGGCCTTCTTCAGGAAAAACACGAACTTCTTGTCCTGCGTGCTCTGCTCGAGCAACTGGTTGCCGGTCTGCTCGGCAAAGGCCGCCATGTCGCATACCGAGCCGGGATCGGTGGCCACCACGCGCAACACCTGGCCCGAAGTCATGTCGTTGAGCGCCTTCTTCGTCTTCACGATGGGCAGTGGGCAGGCCAGGCCGGAGGCGTCGAATTCCTTGTCGTAGTTCATGGGTCATGTCTCCGAGGATTGGGGTCGGCCGGCGGCAAACCCATCACGCCGCACAGCACTCCATCGCCATGCGATCTTCATCAACCCGATTACCGGGCATTCGCCGGGTGGCGTCTATTACCGCGATGGGTGGGCCTGCATAGCCCATGTGGGTAGTGCTGGCATGCGGGCGCGCGTTCGCGCCAAGACCGTCAGCGCGTGGCACCGCGCAGCCGCGCTGCCTTCGCCGCGGTCGTGTTCGCCGCCGCGCCGTTGCCCCAGCTGGTGCGCAGGTAGTTGGCCAGGTCGGCCACCTGCTGATCATTCAGCTGGCCGGCGAAGGCCGGCATCGGCACGTACTTGCCCTGTGCAGGCACACCGTGGAGCACCACCTTGAGGATGTCGGCCGGGTCGCTGGCCAGCACCACGCCGTTGCCGGCCAGTGGCGGAAAGACGCCCGGCATGCCGCGCCCCCCGGCCTGATGGCAGCCGGCGCAATGGTCCAGGTACAGCGCGGCACCGGCGGCACGTGTCGGGTCGGGTGCGGGCTTGCCCTGGCGCAGCGTCGAGTTGGCGGGGATGTCCTTCAGGTAGGTGGCCATGGCCGAGAGATCGGCCTCGCTCATCTGGCTGGTGCTGTTCTTGACCACCAGCGCCATCGGTCCCAGCGCGGTGGTCTTGCCCGCGACGGCACCGGTCTTCAGGTACGTGGCGATCTGCTCCACGGTCCAGCTGCCCAGGCCGGTGTGCAGCTCGGACGTGAGGTTCAGCGCGAACCAGCCGTCGATCGTGGCCCCGGTGTAGGCCTTGTCCTTCTCGATGCCGCCCAGGGCGTTGCGGGGCGAATGGCAGGCACTGCAATGGCCCAGCCCTTCGACCAGGTAGGCACCGCGATTCCAGGTGGCCGACTTGGCCGGATCGGGCTTGTGGCTGCCTGGGCTGAAGTACAGCTCGCGCCACACCGCCATCGACCAACGCTGGTTGAAGGGGAATCGCAGGTGGTTGACCACCACCGCGTTGCGCACGGCCGGTACGCTGCGCAGGTAGGCGAAGATCGCGTCACTGTCCTCTCGGGTGACGCGGGTGTAGAAGTCGAAGGGCATCACCGGGTACATGTCCTGGCCGCGCTGGTTGACGCCCTGGTGCAACGCGCGCCAGAAATCGTCGGCCGTCCAGCGCCCGATGCCGGTGACTGCGTCGGGCGTGATGTTCGGCGACAGCAGGTAACCGAAGGGCGTGTCGAGCTTGTAGCCGCCGGCGTAGGGCTGGCCCCCGGGCGCGGTGTGGCAGGACACGCAGTCACCGGCCCGGGCCAGGTAGGCACCGCGCGCCACCACGTCGTCCGCTGCGGTCTGTGCGACGGCGTTGCCGGCCAGCAGGCCCAAGCCGAACCACAGCAAGACGGCTTGCAGGTGGCGTCGCGACAGCGGCATGGCGGCTTCCCTCGGGAGACGTTGACGCCCGATTCTAGAAGTGGCGCCGGGTTGGCTAGGGCCGGGCCGCAGGGGTCGCTCATGCACAATCGATGCGGGAGCCCCAGCCGATGTCCACACCCCAGCGCGATCTGACCCGCACCACACTCGGAGTCCTCTTCATCGGCGTGCTGATCGTCTCCACGCTGTGGGTGCTGCGGCCCTTCATGGCGCCGACGATCTGGGCGACGATGATCGTCGTCTCCACCTGGCCGATGCTGCGCTGGTTCCAGGCTCGGCTGTGGGGTCGGCGCAGCCTGGCAGTGCTGGTGATGAGCCTGCTGATCCTGATGCTGCTGGTGGTGCCGCTGATGCTGGCCATCGGCACCATCGTGCGCCATGCCGACGACATCGTTGCCCAGGCCGCGATGATCTCGGGCTTTAAGGTGCCGCCGCCGCCGCCGTGGGTGGCCAAGCTGCCGATGGTCGGTGAGCGCGCCGCGCAGCTGTGGGAGCAGGCGGCTGCCGTCGGCTCGGTGGGCCTGCTGTCGAAGCTCGCGCCCTATGCCGACGACATCGCCAAGTGGTTCGTCTCTCAGGCCGGCAGCGTCGGCTTGGTGTTCGTGCAGTTCCTGCTGACGGTGGTGCTGGCCGCGCTGATGTATTCGGACGGCGAGCGAACGGCGCTGGCGGTACGGCGCTTCGGCCGGCGGTTGGCCGGCGTGCACGGCGACAACGCCGTCATTCTGGCCGGGCAGGCCATTCGCGGTGTGGCGCTGGGCGTCGGCATCACTGCGTTGGTGCAGTCTGGTCTCGGCGGTATCGGCCTGGCCATTGCCGGCGTGCCCTTTGCCAGCCTGCTGACGGCCGTGATGCTGCTGCTGTGCATCGCACAGCTCGGCCCTTCGCTGGTGCTGTTCCCGGCGGTGGCCTGGCTGTACT
>Ga0316600_10001404_pt1 | contig 11020 bp, 12 predicted proteins | sample OWC_soil_day5_CT_FD_207652 | JGI IMG/M metagenome (GOLD analysis project Ga0316600, IMG submission 207652) | Wetland soil microbial communities from Old Woman Creek delta, Ohio, United States - OWC_soil_day5_CT | ecosystem: Environmental > Terrestrial > Soil > Wetlands | place: USA: Ohio...
GACGAAATAGGCTGGTGATGCGAAAGACCTGAGGTATCCGCAAGTATATACGTTCGGATAGTATACGGCATCTGGCAGTCAGGATATAATTAGTTACAATACTTGCTGCTACCGATTTATGAGATATTCTGTCTAAGACCGGAGCGTGCAAGGATTTCCCTAAAACGAACAAGGAGGGATTATTTAGTGGAATTTATTTTTGCTTTAGTTTTATATTTCGTTATTTGTTATGTTATGGCAAAAATCGGAAAAAAATTCAAGATCGGTTCAATGGGACAGTACTTTATTCCCCTGTATGGTCAAGTGCTGATCTGTAGATGCGCGCGAGTGTCGCCATGGTGGATTCTCGGTATGCTCATACCGTATGTCAATATTGCAGTCAATGTTTATGTCAATGGCTCTCTCGCTAAACTCCTAGGAAAAAGCTTCTGGCTGAACGGTCTGGGATCACTAATTTTGGGCATACCGCTATTAATTATGGCCTTTGATAAATCGCGGCCGATAGAAACATTGACGCCGATTCTCCCGCCGCCTGCAATCGGAGAGTAGTAGAATGAAACCTGTCATGCTGTTTCAAATAAACAAGGGGAGCTGATAGATTTATGAGGATAACTAAGCTAATACCGGTGATTGTAGTTGCCGCTGCCTTGCTGCTTTCCGGCTGCGGCAGAAGTCCGGAAGATGCCAGAAAGGACCTGGGAAAAATAAACATACCTTATACGGAACAGGCATTTGCGGAGGCGGCCGGGAATAAGGACATGACGACCGTGAAGCTATTCCTGGAGGCGGGTATGAGCCCTAATATGCCTGCTGGCGAGAGTACGCCGCTGATAGAGGCTGCAAACAAGAGCAATCTGGAAATGATCAAGCTGTTAGTAGAAAAAGGTGCTGATGTCAATGGCAAGTCTAAAGACGGCCTGACGCCAGTGATGGCTGCAGTCACGGCCGAGAGCGCAGCGGCGCGTCAGGAAGCAGTAAAGTTCTTGCTGGAGAAAGGCGCCGATCTGAATGTGCGGTATCTGCTGAACGGTTTTGGTGTTACTCCGCTCATGCTGGCCGTACAGCAAAAAGACCTGGAAGTGGTTAAGCTGATTCTGGCCCACAAAGTAGATGTCAATAGTTATGATAACAATACCAGGTGGACGGCATTAATGGCCGCTGTCAACGACAACAGCCTTGAGATTGTAAAAGAACTACTGGCAAAGGGCGCAAATGTCAATTTTAAAGCAAAGAATAATGTTACTGCCCTAGCTATTGCCCAAAGCAATAACAATACGGAGATGGTCAAACTATTGACGAATGCGGGTGCAAAGTAATTGCTGCACCGGGGACCGGTTTGTGATTTTCATAGAAAAACCGGAGGATTATTAGGCGAAAAATTAAAATATCAACAGTATTAGTGGCTTTGTGCATGGTTGTTACTTTCCCTCATACCTATGGCGGCAAGGTTCAGCCGGCCGACAGGCTGGATCTGGATAATGACCGGTTCAGTTTTTCCAGTGGGTTAGCCGGGATTCAACACATCAACGACTGGTTAAAGAGTTTTCGGACCTTAACGGTACTTTCGTCAGAAAGAATTTCATCGCAGGAAAAACAACGGATAGGAAACCTGGACTGGGATACGCAGAATCTTGCCTTTTATAACAACGTAAAGTCTGTGGAAGGGACCTTGTATAAACATGAGTTCGAAATCCGCAAGCTGGAATATGAATTGGCGATGGAACGAAAGGCCGCCGGAAAGATCAGTCAGGCTGAGGTAGTTGAAAAAGAAAAAAGCTATCAGGAAGCCTGGAACAGTCTGCAGAATTTTTTAGCCAAGTTTTATGTGGCGGATTAAGGGTTTGCTCCTAAAACATAAAGGCAGGCGGTAGAGAATGGTAAAAATATTAAGCTATTCTTCCTTTGTTTAAGCGTTTTTTTCGGGTCAGTTTGCTTTATGGCGGCTAAGGCGGAGGCAGTAGACAGGATTGTCTGGACGACAACGAATGTGTATTATGAAATGATTAGTGACGGAACTCCCCGGGATGTTCTTGTTATTGAAGGTTATTTTACCAATAACACCAATAAATATATCAACTATTTTTATGAGTTAAACCTTACGGCAAACATCACCGCCGATATTGGTGCGGGTTATACCGGACAGGTACACGGCACATTTCGGGAATTTGAAAAAATGATTGAACCGTATAGCGAGGCCAGTCATAAATTTAGAATCAAAAAAGCAAAGGTCATTTGGCCTGTCGATAACTTTGAAGTAATACAAGGCTACACAAAATGGAAGCAAAGCGATGCGGCAGGTTGAGCCGATTTATGGGATGTGAACTTTTAACGCGGCTTGACTTTTGTGTGTTGTACTTTATTGCCGGTGTAGTAGGTTTCTGCTATGGAATCAAAAAGAAAAACAGACTGGCAGTAATGCTTTTAACTGCCTGGAGCATTGTAGCTGGGCTAATAATACTTGTCGGCATTGCACTGATTCACAGTATCGATTAAACATATAAAGTATGGGGAAAAATCAATATGATAATATACTGAAAAATGTCTCTAAAGAGGCATCAATTCAAGAAAAATACCAAAACACTTAGTTTATAGGTAGTAGTTCCATTGGGAATGAAAAAGTAGGGCGGATTTACAAGGTCGCGGATCGCCTCCACCATCTAAATCCGGATTATTTTACAAAAGTTTGTGTGACTGGAACCATAAAATGGCCAAATGGCCAAGATCTGCTTCCGTTGTGTTTTGGTTACTTTATGCTTCCTTTAAAGTTCAAAAGGAAATGGTGCGTGAGATTTGTTAATTTAAGTATAAGCTTGCGTATGGTTAGGTTCGTACTTAGAAATATATTTACAAGAAAAGAACTAGTCATTATCACATAAAAAGTGATAATGACTAGTTCTTTTTTTGTTATGAAACTCTGATTAAAGTTGATATGGTGATAATTATGGTTCTGGTGCAAAAATTAAAGACATGCTATAATTTTACCCAAAACTTTAAAATTGAGGTAAAGAGCATGTCACAGAAATTATTTAAAATTCAACCTTATTTCCGCTTATGAGTCCGAACTGAAGGCCATTAATTTCAGAGCAGATGACACCAGTCTGTCTAAAACGGGCAATTCGTATTTGCGGTACTATTTAATTGAAGCTGCAAATCATGTAAAGAACCATGTGCCTGAATACGCAGCTTTTTACTGTAAAAAATACGATGAAGTCAAAACTCATCAACACAAACGCGCACTCGCACTTACTGCTCGTAAATTTATACGGCTGATTTTTGAATTGCTGGCCAGCCATCAGCTTTACTCTCAAAGTAGAGTAAGCCAAATTTAACATTACCACATTTTTACTTTTTCTTCGTTTTGAGAAGAAAGTTTTTTAAGTATACCCTTTTTTTGCAAACTGTTTACAATATTTATTATTTATTGGCTTGACATATTACCAGATTGCTAAGGTTGAGTTCTTCAATAAAATTATGGGTATAGCAGTTTGATATTTGGGTAAAATATAGGGTGATTTTGACTTCGTGAAAATTTTGCACCAGAACCCCTTTGGAAGCATGATAGATTTTATAAAGCATCAATATCTACAATATATTCGATTTTATTGGCAACCTCTTTTGCTAGAATGCTACCAAATAGAATTTTAAGGATATAAAAGCCTAATTCTAAGCCAGAAGTCACTCCTGCCGATGTAATAATATTACCATCACGCACAACTTTTGCCTTTTCGATGGTAAGTATATTATAGGTTTGTAATTCTGCGAATGCAGAATGATAAGTAGTAGTTTTTTTGCCCTCAAGCAAACCAGCCTCCGCTAAAATAAATGCACCTGTGCAAACAGATGCAATATATTGCGCCTGTTTCGACTGATGTAAAACAAATTCTTTAATCTTAGGATTATGCATAGCGTCGAGACGGCCTTTTCCACCAGGTACAATTAAAATATCCAAATTCGGACAAGTACCAAATGAATGATCAGGAAAAATCTTCATTCCATTATACGCTTGTATTAATTCCAATTTTTCAGCAATGAGAACTACTTGAGAACTATTTACTTCAATTTTATTGATATAACTTAATACTTCAAATGGAGCTACAAAATCCATTTCCTCTACTTGATGAAAAATAAGAATTCCTATTTTAGTCATATGAATCTCCTCCCGCATTTAACTGCTCTACAAACGATATTAATTTGCGAGGGTATCGTTTGTATCTACTATTCCATACCCTTACACGAATCCCTCCCCAATTTCGTGTGTTTGTATAGACTTTCGTATAATAGTTAAACATTTACACGAAATCTCCATACTCCGCGACACCCTACATGAAAAAATCGCTCAAACCTAAGTCTGAGCGAACATAAAACATACATATCAAATTACCACAAAACTCACGACACCCCGCCATTACTGGCTATTTCTTCACTATCAATGCAACCGACTCAACATGTGTTGTGATAGGTAAGTGATACCATTACACGGATAACTTGAAGTTTCGACACCCCTAAAAATGCCACGACACCCCCATGACACCCTGAGACACCCCTATTTTAGGCTCATTTCAAAGGTTTGAGCTACACGGTGGAGAAGGGCGAAAGAAGGGATGATGGTTATGTCTTACCCTTAGAGATTAAGTACATCCATCCTTACTTTTACCAATATCTTTCTAACATTAACAGTCTGTTCACTGGCATTACAGTTAGGACGATGAACGTCCCACGGAAAAAACACTGCGAACATTCCTTGGGTGAGAATAATCTGACTCTCTCTAGTAACACTCTTATAAAAAATTATATCTCGTTCATTCCGACAATCTTCATCAATTTCACCAGCTTCTGTTATCATAGCTAAGCCCATCATTTCTTCTCCTGAACAAATATATTGTATGTCAACATATTTCTCATGGCTTTCTAGTCTACAATGTCCCTTAGGCTCAGTCTCATATTCTGAAATTTTCGCATAAATTTGCTTGCCCTGGATTTCATGTTCCCCGAGTGGTAAGGAGGAAAGATCTGTTTCTAAAAGAAACTCTAGACCAGCTCGTATTCCAGAGGGATATAAATTGATCTCCTCTTTTATATTTAGCAAATTTCCTATAATCATTACTTTATACCTACTTCTTAAATATATTTTTTTACAAGCCAAGAAACTTTAGGTTAACTGAGTTATCATTGCAATTTACCTATTGATTGTTGCAATCGCTGTGCGATTTCCACAAGTTCTTGGCTAGACGTTTTAATTTCCTCTAACAAGACTGATTGCTCCGTTGTGATCGCAGATGCGGTCTGAATATGAATTGTTATTTGTTTATTTTGATTTAGATTATCAATCGTTTTTAGAAAAATAATCCATGAAGTCTGTTCTACACAGCCAAACTGACTATTATAAGCAGCGTTTGTGTGAAGTATGCCATTTATCTTTTTTAAAAATTGTTCAAACATTCATATTCATCCTCCTCTTGCCAAATAGAAAATATCTCAACATCTTTCCTTTGCAGAACTTTGAAAGAAAAAGTGCAGGACTACTGCAACAAAAAGCAATCCTGCACTTTTACAACCTCTTAACGTTTATATTTGGGCACTTCTTGTTTGTGCAAGACATTACCCTCAGTATCAATCCCTACAATCACGCGATAACGGTCAAAATATAATTTTTTTATGGATTCTGTACCCAGCTCTCCATAGGCAACAATTTCAACTGATTTAACACGATCTGCATTAATTGCCGAAGCCCCGCCGATTCCTAAGAATGATACGCCGCCATATTTCTTACATAGATCAGCGACATAATCAGCACGATACCCTTTGCCTAGCATCGCAACCATTCCTTGTTGAAACATCATTTCAACAAACGGATCCATGCGGGCTGCGGTTGTCGGCCCATTAGAACCAAATACTTTTCCTGGTTTCGCTGGGCATGGCCCTGCATAATATACTACCTGATCTTGCCAATCGACAGGCGATTTTTCACCGCTTTCAAGAGCTTCCTGAATCTTTTTATGTGCGGCATCACGACAGGTATAGATATACCCTGTTAGATAAGCAACATCACCGACTTTCAGTGTTTTTACTTGTTCCTTTGTTAATGGCAATTGTAATTCCATAAATCTCCACCCCTTATCTGCTTAGTTTTAAATTGTTTCTGTCGCCTGACGAGCTGCATTGCATTGGAAATTTATCGCAACAGGCAATGCCGTAATGTGACAAGGATAATAATCGATGTGGACATCAAGTGCCGTAACGCGCCCACCCATTCCTAAAGGTCCAATTCCTGTATTATTTACCGCCTCGAGAATCTCATTTTCTAGCTCCGCATATAACGGTTTAGCATGTCTTTTCCCAATAGGTCTAAGCAAGGCTTTTTTAGCCATTACAGCACATTTGTCCATTGTGCCGCCCACGCCAATACCAATGATATACGGTGGGCATGGATTACCACCAACCTGCTGAACAACTTCTAACACAAAATCTTTTACGCCTTGTATGCCGTCACCTGGCAAGAGCGTTTTAAAGGCGCCCATATTTTCACTGCCGCCGCCTTTAGGCATAACAGTAATCGTAACCTTGTCACCTTCCACAATATCAGTATGCAAAATAGCTGGCGTATTATCATTGGTATTAACCCGCTCTAACGGATCGGCTACCATTGATTTTCGCAGATTGCCTTTTTCATAACCTTGACGAACACCTTCATTTACTTGCTCTTTGAGAGGTTTTCCCTCCCAAGCGACATTTTGTCCGATTTCCATAACAACAACCGCTGCACCTGTGTCATGACAACAAGCCATTTCTTCACGCTTGGCATATTCACCATTTTCAATTAAGATTTCAATGGTTTCTTTGCCCAAAGGAGATTCTTCCTGCGCTAAAGCACTACGAAATGCCTCCATGACATTATCATTTAATTCACAACAGGCTTTTTTTACAAGTCTTTCAATAACTGGGACAACAACTTCTGTGTTTAAAATTCTACTCATCATAAAACCTCCTAATATATATATATACTCGCTCGGAAACCCGAGACGATATATTGCTCAAGGCTTTTGGCCTTGGTTAATGGTCCACAAATCTAAATAGCGCCCCTTCTAACGTCCCTAAATATCACTCTCACCGAGAGCACAGTATTCCTTATTCTTTTCATAATCAAATTGGTTTTCCCATTTCGTAACGACTATGGTTGCTAAAGCATTTCCCATTACATTAATAGTAGCCCGGCCCATATTCAAGACAAAATCAATGCCTGCAATAAAAGCTACACCTTCAAGAGGAAGTCCTGCCGATGCCAAAGAAGAGAGAAGTACCACGAATGCTCCGCCGGCAACCCCAGAGACTCCTTTGGAAGTAACCATCAGAAGTACTATCAATCCGATTTGAGTAGTTAGCGGCATGTCGATTCCGTAAAGCTGAGCAATAAAAACGGAAGCAAGAGACAAATATATACAAGATCCATCTGTATTAAAGGAGTATCCAATTGGGACAACAAATGAAACGATCGCTTTAGGACATCCATAATCCTCTAGTTTCTTCATTAGCTGAGGTAGAACCGATTCAGAACTTGCCGTAGAAAAAACAAGAATTAATTCTGCCTTAATAATTTTTAAAAACCCGATTAAATCGATTTTAAATAATTTGGCTACTAATCCAAAGCAAATAACAATAAAGACTAGGTAAGCAGCATACGTTGTAAGGATTAATTTTCCCAACGGAATGAGTGCAGCTGCACCAAACTTGGAAACGGTTACGCCGATTAAACCAAAAACTCCAAACGGAGCAACTTTAAGAATCATTCTAACCATATAGACCATAGCTTCAGAAAATCCTTTGAAGAACGCCAATACAGGCTTCGCCTTATCACCCATAGTGGCAAGACTTATACCCAACATAACAGAGAAGAAAATAACAGGTAAAAGTTCCCCTTTTGCCATCGCGCCAAATACATTCGTAGGAACAATATTGATAATAAAGTCCATATGACTGCCCTTAGCTATTTGCTGTTCAGTTGCCACGTATTTTGAAATGTCCCCTTTGGAAAGAGCACTCATATCAACCCCTGTACCTGGGTGGAACATATTTGCAAATAAAAGACCGATTACAATCGCTACAGTAGTAGCGATTTCAAAGTATACAATGGTTCTAAACCCCAGTGTCCCAAGGCGCTTTGCGCTGCCTAATCCTGCAACCCCAACCACAATATTCGAGAAAATAATAGGAATTACAATCATTTTAATTAAATGTAAAAAAATCTCGCCCATGGGCTTTAGATAAGTCTCGACGCCAGGATTTTTATAAAATACCACCCCAACGAGTACACCAAAGAAAAGGCCCAGGAAAATTTGAATAGGTAGTCCTATTTTTTTCATTCGAATTATCCCCCTTGTTTATTCTTTATCCGAAGTTATTCATCTTTTTAGCCTTTTCGACTGCATCATGAATCGCAACTTTAAAATATCCTCCCTCCTTAACTATATACGCAAATAAATATATGCAAGTTATATGCCAACATTTAAAATTTAAAAAGCAGTTTGTTCTTTCTGCCTTTCTTCCAGTTTTCCTGATTTATAACAGTAAAAAAAGTGTTTCAAGAAACATTTTAAACGTTTCTTGCAACACTTTTTAGGGAATTATTCTTTTTCATTTAAAAAACGCCATAAAGTACTTCGATGAATTCCGAGAAGTTTAGCCGCTTTTGTTTTGTTGCCTTGAACCTGAGAAAGGATTTGCTCTACTTTAACATAGTCTAAACTTGACAAATTTCCCCTTTCTTCTTGTAACCCTTCCATTTCGAAAAAATATTCATGCAAATCATTTTCGGTAATTTTTCCGGATAGAGCTGTAATGCTAAGCCTTTCCATAAGATTTTCCAATTCCCTGACATTCCCCGGCCAAGAATACTGCTTTAATAGTGTTTCTACAGCAGCCGAAAAAATTAATGATTCGCCAAGTGCATATTCTTTTAAAAAAGCCTTGGCCAAAAGAACAATATCATTTTTTCGCTCCCTCAGCGGCGGAATAGTCAATCGCAAGACATTTAAGCGAAAAAATAAATCTTTTCGAAAGCGGCCTTCCTTTACCTCACGAACCAAATCTTTATTCGTAGCAGCAATAATTCTTACATCAACAGGGATAATTTTATCATCGCCCAGACGCATTACACAACGTTCCTGCAAAACGCGCAACAATTTTTCCTGTAAAGAAACCGAGATTTCACCCACTTCGTCTAAAAAAATTGTTCCGCCATGTGCCAACTCAAAAACACCTGCTTTTCCGCCTTTTCTAGCACCACTAAAAGCACCTTCTACATAACCGAACAATTCACTTTCTAAAATAGTTGGCGCAAGCGCGGCGCAGTTGATGGCAACAAAAGGTCCTTGCCTCCTAGTGCTAGCATTATGAATGGATTGGGTAAACATTTCTTTTCCCGTTCCTGACTCGCTTATAATGAGAACTGTAGAATTTACTTTAGCATAGTTTTGCGCAATCCGTTTTGTTTCTTCCAACGAACTGCTTTTCCCCAGAATATCTTGAAAATAATATCGCGCATATAACCCGCTGCTATGCTGATTTAAACGAATTTTCCTTTCTTCTTCTGATAATTTCTGGGCATCTTTCAAGGTTGCCATAGCGCCAATGATTTCGCCACGATCATAAAGCGAAATTTTATTGTATAAAAACATTTTTTTCCCAGCAATAACAATTTCATCTTTAGCACTGTTTTCCACTTTTAACGAATCACTCAAGTTTGCAATAAGGGGTAAAGCTGTTGCAAGCGTTTGACCAATTACAGATTCATTCTTACAATTTAACATTCGTAAAGCAGACTGATTGACTAGGGTGATTTTATTTTTCTTGTCAATAGCGACAAAACCTTCCCCTGTATTATCTAACAATGTTTTCAATTCTTCTGTTTTACGTTCTTCATTGGATAAAACATCCAGCATCGCCTTGGCTTCATGATAAGCGTTATGAATAGCCTGCATGCCCGAATGTAAAAATACGGCAGGCATGTGCAATTTTCGAGCGACTTCGCATTGCACAGCTCCGCCAATAATGGCATGCACGCCTTTTTCTTTTGCCTTCGTAATAACATCTTCCGCCTCGTGGTGGTTTTGGATTATAACTTGAGAAATATCGAGTCCCATAAGAGGCCCCAACGAATCAAACTCTTGTAAGTGATTTGAGAATCCGACAAATAAAAAACGATTACCGTATTTTTGTGCTTTTTGCAATGCTAAAGCCGCATCTCCCAGAGTCATCTTGATTTCGACGACAGGAATACGTGATTTTTTCTTCAAACACAAGGCAGTTCCACCACGTGAAATAATAATTTTTGTTCCTTTATTTTTTAAAGAAAGAGCTTTTTCCACAGCTGACTCCATTAACTCAATGCAAATATCAAAATCCCAGTGATATAGTTCTTTTGCTTGGACAGCATATTCCGCTATTTCTTGATTGGGTGCAATTAAACTAATTTTAGCCATTTTCTCTCTCCTTCATTAATTTTGAAAAATCTCTTTAACTAGATTCCAGCATCGGCCTAATCTTTCGTTTTACAAAACTATGGTCTTGCTCAATGATATCGTTCAAATACTTTATTTTTCGCATGTTAGTTTTAAAATATGTCTCATATACTCGTAACGAATCATTCGTTGACTTCAGAAGTTTTGGATAAAATTATAACATAGCTTTGATTCTTACACCAGGACTCTGATGACGACCGATAGCGATGTTATTAGGATGCAAGGCTTTTATACATCAGAAGGATAATTATTGAGGTTCATTGAAATAAAGCAAAAAACATGGACCTGCGTCAAATATCACTTTAATTAAATGCTCTGGTTTTTATGTCCGTTAGACCTAAGAGCAAATAAAATGACCTGAACCCTTATCTTAAAAAGATTCAGGTCATTTTAGCAATAATCACGTCATTATGCACCTATCCAATAAGCTCTAGATAAACTGACTCCAATCAAGATTCTTTGTAAAAACAGAACAAAATCCCATCTTTCCCTACTTCACTCCATAG
>Ga0316600_10001406_pt1 | contig 11008 bp, 9 predicted proteins | sample OWC_soil_day5_CT_FD_207652 | JGI IMG/M metagenome (GOLD analysis project Ga0316600, IMG submission 207652) | Wetland soil microbial communities from Old Woman Creek delta, Ohio, United States - OWC_soil_day5_CT | ecosystem: Environmental > Terrestrial > Soil > Wetlands | place: USA: Ohio...
TATGCGATCGATATGCTCCAGCCGACGAAGAACCCGCCCGGCCTCAACGGAGTCATTGACTTTGACGGAGGCGGCAGGATGATCTGCGAGCTGACCGACTATGACCTGGAGAAGGCGCAGGTTGGCATGCCGGTTCAGATGACCTTCAGAAAGATGTCGCAGGAAAGGGGTATAATCAACTATTTCTGGAAGGCCAAACCGATCGAGTAAAGAACATAGGGAGCCTGACTATGGAAAGCATAAAAGATAAAGTAGCGATCATAGGGATGGGCTGCACCCGCTTTGGAGAACGCTGGGACGCGGGTGTGGAAGACCTCCTCGTCGAGGCAGCCTACGAGGCGTTCGAGGATGCGGGCGTGGCGCCCAAGAATATGCAGGCGGCATGGCTTGGGACGGTTTTTTCGGGGATGAGCGCCATGACGCTCTCGCCCTTAGGACTCCAGTTCATCCCCATTACGAGGGTAGAAAATATGTGCGCCACCGGCTCGGAGGCGCTTCGAGGCGCGGCCTACGCCGTTGCGGCGGGCGTCTGCGACATGGCTCTTGCCATCGGTGTGGAGAAGCTCAAGGATTCCGGTTTGACCGGTGTAAGGGGGCCCGCCGTGGTGGGCGACAATCCCGACGGGAGCGCATGTATCGGCTCAGGCTATAGCGCCCCTGCCTCCTTTGCATACCTAGGGACACGCTACTTCCACCACTACGGTATAGACAGGGATGAGGGCAAGGAACTCCTTGCCAAGATCGCGGTAAAGAACCATCAGCACGGAAGTCTTAACCCGAAGGCGCATTTTCACAATGTCATCACCGTGGAACAGGCTGTCAAGGCGCCGATAGTCGCCTGGCCTCTGGGCCTCTTCGATTGCTGCGGGGTGAGCGACGGTGCAGCGGCAGCTATAGTGGTCCGGGCTGATATGGCAAAGAACTTCAGGAGCGATCCCATTTACATTAAGGGAATGGCCATTTCCGCAGGGGCGCGTCAGGGCTCGATGCGGCCGGCTTATGATTACGTACACATTGACGAAAACGTCTTCGCCGGGCAACAGGCCTATGCTCAGGCCGGCGTCAAGGACCCCAGAAAGGAGATAAGCTGCGCAGAGGTGCACGATTGCTTTTCGACCAATGAACTGATCGTCTACGAAGATTTGGGCTTCAGCCGGAGAGGAGGCGCCAAAGAGGATATTAACGCGGGAGCATTCACCCTCCAGGGCGATCTTCCGATCAATACCGACGGAGGTCTTAAATGCTTCGGCCATCCCCTTGGCGCGTCGGGCCTCAGGATGCTCTATGAGATGTACAAGCAGCTCCAGGGCAAAGCCGGTCCGAGGCAGGTCAAGAACCCGCGACTCGCGTTGACACACAACCTGGGAGGCAATGCGGGGGCCGGCATCGGCTGCGTTGTGATCGTAGGCAACGAACTGAAATAATGGACACGATGCAGGCACAAAGGTGCAAAGGCACACAGGCACAAAGAAAGAGAGGGGCAAAGGCAAGGAGGAAAAGGGAGATGAAGGAAAATAGTTTAATCAGTGCGTCTGCTTTGTGCCTTTGTATCTCTGTCCCTTTGTCCCTGTTTATCTGTATTCATCTGTGTCGCATCTTAGGCACTTTAGCGCACTATAGGCACTTCTTAGGAGGGACATCATGCCGAGGATAACTATTAGAGACTGGCCTCCTTATTCACCTACCGATCAAAACAGGCGGGAGAACACGGTCCTGGCCGCAAAATTGATGATGAACGGTGCCTTGACCGCTCCCAATGTGGGAGGCCTGCCCATGACCGAAGGGGAAATCGTGTATGGCGAAGAGGAGCAGGAGGTGATTGCTCGGAAAATGGAAGAGCTCGCCTATGAAAGGGAAGCATGGAAGCACATCTTCCTTTACGAGGCTGTCATGGCCCGGCAGGCGGATGCCGTTCTGCTTCTTGGGAACACCCGTGCCTACTCCAGCCCCTGGGATGGAGAATGCGGCCTGTGCGCGGGAAGACCCGATTGCAGCTTCGTCTATGAGCATCGTAACCAGAAAGCCGGCATCATCGACACCACGGATCGAAGGTGCGACACCCTGGTCCCGGGGCCTTTGTGCACCATGTACGCCCACCAGCTCGGATACAATGTGGGCAGCGCTTTAATGGTGGCTGTTCATCTCTATGTGGACGCGCGTCCCTTCATCAGTATCGGCTTGGCCGCTCAAAAGCTCGGCTATTGCAGAGACTCCGCTGTGGTGGTGGGGATTGCCGTCAATGCAAGAGCCAAGTGCGAGCCCTCAGATCCGGCTACGGATTACCATTTGGTGAATCTGGACAGGGCGATCGACGCCATCCGAAGCAACGTGAACCAGTTAGGCGTGAGACCGGCTACTGGCAAGGAATACAGGGCGGGGGATCCCGCAAAGAAGAAATAAGGAGGGATGGAAATGCCCTTATATGATGGAAAGAAGCTTGCCCAAGAGGGTCTCCTTCAGATCGCTCAGCACTGCGCGCAGGCGGCACTGCACGCCCCCCAGTTGATCGGGAAGACCACTGTGAAGATGGAGATCGTCGCAGAGGAAGGGCTGAAGGACTATTTCAGAGTGCAGGATGCGGCCAACAAATTGGGCGCAAGGCTTTCAGGGGAGACCTACAAGGCGGCTTATGACATGGGCGAGCCACCCGTGGTTTTGCTGATAGGCGCGGATGTCAGTCCCATTGTGGAAGCGCCGTGCAAGGCCGCTTGTCCGGCCGGAATTGACGTGCCTCGCTACATTCGCCTCATCGGTGACGGGAAATATGATCAAGCTGCTCTGGTGGTCAGGGAAAAGGTCCCTTTTCCTTCTGTCTGCGCCTATGTCTGCCGCGCCCCCTGCGAAAGCAAATGCCTTCGGGGCACCTTGAGAGATCGGCCCATTGCGATCGAGGCGCTCAAACGCTTCGCGGTAGATCGTGCGGGGAAAATGGATGTGCACAAGCCTTCCAGCCAAGCGACGGGCAAGCGCGTGGCCGTCGTCGGGTCAGGGCCTGCCGGGCTTACCGCGGCCTATTACCTCAGGAAAGTGTGCGGCCATGAGGTGACCGTCTTCGAAGCCCTCCCTCAGCCGGGAGGCATGATGCGCGTCGGAATCCCTGCCTATCGGCTGCCTCGGGAATTGCTCGATCGGGAGATTCAAGAAATAAAGGGCGCGGGTGTGGACATCAAGACAGACATCCGGGTGGATTCTCTGGAGGGACTGTTTGAGCAGGGATACAACGCTGTCCTGGTAGCCGTGGGGACCCATGAAGGCCAAAAATTGCCCATTCCCGGCGCAGACCTGAACGGCGTGCTGGTGAGTATGGATTTCCTGAGAGAGGTCCATCTCGGCAAAAACGTGAAAGTCGGGAAAAAGGTGCTGGTGCTGGGAGGAGGAGACGTGGCCTTTGACTGCGCCCGGGTGGCCCGCCGGCTCGGCGCCGAAGAAGTCCACATGGCTTGCTTGGAGTCCAAAGAGAATATGCCTGCAGCCTCTGAAGAGATCGAGCAGGGGCAGAGGGAGGGCATTGTCTTCCATCCTTCCCGTGCTTTCACAAAGATTGTCGGTGAAGCAGGGCATGTGGCCGGTGTCGAATGCCCTGAGGTGGAATCCTTTGAATTCGATGAAGAGGGCCAAGCCCGAGTCCGTGTTAAGAAAGTTTCGGAGCAGATCCTGAAGGCCGACACGGTTATCTTCGCCGTGGGCCAGCGACCCGCGATTCCCGCTCGATTCGGGCTGACGACCGGTCGGGGGAAGACACTGGCAGTGGATCCAGACACGCTGAACGCCGGTCGAGAAGGGGTCTTCGCTGCAGGCGATGTCCTGGTCGGAACGTCTTCGGTGATCGAGGCGATTGCCTCAGGAAGGAAAGCCGCCTCTTCGATCGACCTGTACCTGGGGGGGCTGGGCATTATTGACGAAGTCTTGGCTCCACCCGAACAGGTTCCAGAGGTCTCTTTCGGCCGGAAGGCGTCAGAGCCGCCGGGAAGCGATCCTGAGAGACCTCGGATGCCGCTCCTGTCTGTCGAAAAAGCATTGGCGGGCTTCGAGAGCGTTGAGTTGGGTCTGACCGAAGAGCAGGCTCTTCTTGAGACGTCCCGCTGTCTAAAATGCGACCAGGTGGGATTTGACTGCGGGGGTTGCGGCTTTAAGACCTGTCGCGAGGCGGTCGTCAACTGCCAGAACAGGCTTAATGAGACAGGAGGGGAGCCTTGGGGATGGCTGATGAAGGGGCCAAGCTGCATCTGGAGAGCCATGGAATTGGGGATCAGCATTGACTGGGCCGCTGCAGCGGCCCACACGTTGAATGTGGAGAGCAGGGTCGCAATGATCCCGGCCATGGCTTTCATGCGCATGGGATACATGGAAGGGTGCACCCTGGTCACCGTCCTTCCATTAGGCCCGTGCAAGGAGCGATGGTACTTCTCTCCGGGGACCGGAAGAGAGGATTACCGCCCCGCTGAAATGGAACGAAGGGCCCTGATGCTGCAGTATCCTCCGCTATGGATGCGCTTCACCGGACCAGGTCGGGATCTGGGCCGGAGAGGCATCAACGTCAAAGACCGGTGGTGGGATCCGCCCTACACGCGCCTGGAGATCGTGGAAGACGACAAGTGGGGGAATGCCGTTTTGGATAGAGATTACTCGATTTTTGTCGCTGCCGATGAAATCAGGAAGAAGAAGAAAATTCGAAGGCTGAACCTTCCCAGGATAAAACAGATTCTTGACGACAAGAAGCAGAAGAAGCAGCCTTAGCGCCTCGCTATGTCAGGAAAGGAGAGGACAAGATGGTGAGCCTGAAGGAAATCGAAGAGGGGATGTCCATCTTCATCAAGCACCAAACGCATCCCCTTGCTGTCAAATTGCTCCGCCCTGGGGATGGGGTACCCGAGGGCGCAAAGAGCCCGGTGAGGGATTTCGGCGTAGCCTTCAGCCTTTGTCAGGCTCTCGCGCTGAGCCGCAAAGAGGGTTTGACGATCGTGCTGGACAGAAACAGCCAATCCTGTCCCATTGCCCTGGCAGGGCTGGGATTGGTGAAGCCGGAAGAATTCCTAAGCGGAAGCTTTGTGCTTGCACCGATTAACCAGTCCCCTGAAGCGAGGAAAAAAATCGCAGGATCACTGCCGAGATTTCCCTTTGGCAAATACCGCCAGGTGCTGATCTCCCCGATCAAGACTGCCGTCTTTGATCCTGACGTCATCGTGTTCTACGGAAGCGGCGCCCAGGTGATGCGAATGATTCAGGCAGCTGTTTTTTCCTCAGGAAAAGCGTTGACTTCGACGGCCACGGGAAGCGGGGGCTGCCTCGTGCCCATTGTGGCCTCCATGCTTGAAGGGGAATGCAAGTACGCTGTCCCAGGAAACGGAGATCGACGGTTGGGATTGGTTGCCGACGGCGAGCTTTCCTTTGGGATGCCCAGGGAGCGGTTTGAAGAGGTGATCCGAGGGTTGAAGCTCTCCCACGAAGGCAAGCAGACCTATCCGATCAGTCCGGGTTACCTTAAGATGGAATATCAATTCCCTCCCTCCTACGGGGCGCTGAGGAAGGCGCTTGTTGAAAGCTCCAAATAAAATTGAGGAGGTATCACCATGTCGGAAAGCAAAACGCCCTATGTGCTCGGCGAATTGATTGAAGACAGGGCCAGAAGAAACGGCAAGAGGATTTTTCTCCACTTCAAGGACCGGACCTATACGTATGAGGAGATGAATCGTTACGCCAACCGGTGCGCAAACGCTTTCCTTCAGCAGGGTGTGGTGAAGGCGGACAAGATCAGCATCATGCTCCCCAACTGCCCTGAGTTCCTGTTCATATGGTTCGGCTCGGCAAAGGTTGGAGCGGTGGAGGTTCCCATCAACACGTCCTACAAGGGCGAGTTTCTGCGCCACCTCGTGGACCAGTCCGATTCAAAGCTCCTATTTCTCGATCACGAATGGCTGGACCGCCTGAAGTTGATCGAGGACGATCTGAAAAAGCTCAAGCAGGTGGTGATCCTGGGGGGGCTCACAAAAGAGGAGGCGGCGAGCTTTAAGATCCCCATGATAAGCTTCGAGGAGTTCTTCGATGCCCCCGAGACCCCGGTGAATATCAAGATCTACCCTCACGATTCCCAGAACATCATCTACACGTCAGGAACGACGGGCCTGTCCAAGGGCGCTCTAGGCCCTCACAAGTTCTGGATCGTGGTGGCGGAACAGTTGCTTCCCCTGCGCCAGGGGGGCAGGGATGATATCTTTTACACTTTCCTGCCTCTCTATCACATGAACGGGCAGTGTCTGACCGTCATCACGGCGCTTCTTGCAGAGGGCCAGGTGGTCCTCTCCGACAAGTTCAGCGCCAGCCGTTTCTGGGAGGATATCCGCAAGTATAAGGCGACCCAGTTCAACTACTTGGGCGCCGTCATCCCCATTCTCGAAAAGCAGGCTGGGAAGCCCGACGACATCGACAATCCTGTCAAGATTGCTTTCGGCGCCGGATGCCCCCAGGCTGTCATGGACCGCTTCGAAAAAAGGTTCGGGTTGAAGTGTATGGAAGGGTTCGGCATGACCGAGATCGGCATCCCGGTTCACACCACGCTCCACGACCGGAGGCCGGGCTCCTGCGGGCAACCTCTGCCCATCTACGAGATCAGGCTTTTTGATGATGAAGACAAGGAAGTGCCCCCAGGAGTGCCCGGAGAGATCGTGTTCCGGCCGAAAGAGCCTTTTACCATGATGCTTGAATACTACAAGATGCCCGACAAGACCCTCGACACGTTCCGAAACCTCTGGTTCCACACCGGGGATCTGGCAAAGAGGGACGAGGACGGCTACCTCTATTTCGTAGACCGGAAGAAAGATTCCCTCCGGAGAAGAGGGGAGAACATCTCTTCCTTTGAGGTGGAACGTGCCATCAACACCCACCCCAAAGTTCTCGAGTCGGCGGCCGTCGCAGTAAGGGCTGAAATGCCGGAAGATGAAGTGAAAATATGCGTGGTTCTCAAACCCGGCGAGAAACTAACCCCCGAGGAGTTGATCGCCCATGCCGTCGAGAGAATGCCCCACTTTGCCGTGCCTCGCTTCGTAGAGTTCATGGACAGTCTGCCAAAGACCCCTACGGAGCGGGTACAGAAATACGTACTGAAGCAGGCAGGCATCACCCCGAACACATGGGATCGAGAAAAGGCAGGGGTACAGGTGAAGCGGTAGCTTTGGAAATCAAGATCTCCTGTAGTTATACATCACGGCGAGGAGTTTCGCCTTCTTCTTTCCCAGGCTCTTACCCGTGTGGGGCACAGCGGCATCAAAGTAAACGCTGTCGCCCTTTTCCATGAGATAACGATTGCCGTTGTAGATAAACTCATGTCTGCCTTCCAGGACATACATGAATTCTTCGCCCTCGTGCTGGAAAATGGCCTCTTCGTCGAAAGCGGGCTCAATGATGAAAGGCTCCATGTTCTTACCTGATTTGTCGGAGGCAAGGGCTTCGTAGTTGTATCCGTATAGAGACCCCTCTGCCAAAGAGCCTACCACTTTGATGCTCTTTCCTTTGGATCGCTTGGTAAATGCTATCTGGGTATCTCGCTTGTCCTGACGATCTCCTCCCAAAAGGGAGGCGGCATCCACTCCGAAAGCGATAGCAATCTTGTTTAGGGTCGAATAGGGGGGCGCTTTTTCCGATCTTTCGATTTTTGACAGATAACCCTTTGTGAGGCCTGTCAGCTCCGCCAGCCTGTCCAGCGTGATCTTCCTTTGTTTTCTCAGATGGTGTATGTTCCTGGCGATTAATTCCTCACTCATGGGGACCTCCACGCAAGGTTTCTCTCAGGGTGTCAACTCATCCCAGTCTGCTTAGCATGAGATCGAGAATGCGGTCAACGGGCTTCTTTTGTTCGGCGATCACCTCAGCCCGGGTCTGCAGCAAAATGACGCTCTCAGGGCACTGAAGCTCCTGGTCTACAGCCCATTCCGTATCCTGGGGAACGCCGAAGTGTGCCTCAAGGATCTTTCCCAATCGGCCGATTTCTTTCACTTCTCGATCGGTCAAGCAAAAAACATTGCACTGATCAGAGGGGGTTTCCACCTCGGCAACCCCGGCCTCCTGGCAGGTGATGCATCTCTTCTTGCTGCCAAGCTTTGTGTCCACGATCTCCAGGCTTTCCTTGTCCAGGACATACACGTCCGGCAAAGCTTCCCCGCCCACGACGCTTTCTCCCAGCCCCCAATTGGCCTCGATGATCATTACGGACCGGCTTCCCGTGTTGGGATCAGCCGTGAACAGAACCCCTGCAGAGCGGGCGTTGACCATCTTGAGCACGGCCACTCCGATGGGATCGCTTCCCAGAGGCAATCCGAGTCGTTTCCTCGCAGATAAGGATCTGGCGTTGAAGCTGCTTGACCAGACCTTTATGATCTTCCTGATGAGGTCGGCTTCTCCTATGACGTTCAGATGGGTTTCGTACTGGCCCGGATGGCTGGAGGCCCCGGCCGATCGTGTCGAAACCGCTACTCTCTCAGCATTGCATTTCCGGCCTATTGCCCTATAATAAGACAGGATCTGATTTTTTATCTTTCCAGGCATTTCCTTGGACTCAACGATTCTCCGCAGTTCGGCACTGGCCTCGTTAAACTGGTCTATGGTTTCGAAACCATGCGTAAGGCCATTCAGATAATCGTTGATCTCCTTGTCGGCCCCTGTCTCGGACATGAACTTCTTGTATGCGTCAAGGGAAAGAGCAAATCCCGGCGGGATCCGCAACCCGATCTTAGCCATTTCGCCGAGATTGGCGCATTTTTTCCCCACGCGATCATTGAACTCCTGCCCCAATTCCTCCATATAGAAAATATAGTCCGCAGTCATGACGCTCTTCCTCCTCCTCCATCATCACGCTGGGGTGTCACGGCTGGAGAGTTTCCAAGCCGGCTATGAAATGATCGGACGTCGTCACCCAGCCGAGATGGTTCTTGACATTCAATATGGTTGCCTCTTGCGTGATGCTCGAGCCAGCATGGCTCACGGCGTCTGAAACAAGAATAGGGAAATAGTCCAAGAAGAAGGCGTGCCGAAGTGTCGATTCCACGCACAGGTTGGTCGCTGTTCCCAAAAAGACGATAAACTTAATGCCAAAGGTGCTCAAGATAATCTCCAGATTGGTCCCTATGAATCCGTCATATTTCTGTTTCCTTACGATAACGTCTTTGGGCATGGGTTTAAGTTCTTCAATGATCTCCGCTCCCCAGCTCCCGTAAATATAGAATTTGTCTTTGACCGCTGGGCGCTCACGAATCAGTCTCAGCCCTTTTGCTTTGAGGTTGTATGGTGAATCCGCTGGACCTCTGTCTGAGAAATCAGGGCTGCATCCCATCTGGAAGTAAATGATCCTGGCTCCCTCCTGCCGGGCAGCACTAATGATCTTCTGGCAGGGCCCAACAATACCTTGGGTCCCGGACAGATCATAGCCGACCAGATCGAAATAGCCCCCCTTTTTCACAAAGGCGTTCTGCATATCCACAACAAGGACGGCCGTCTTCAAAAGATCTATGGTGATCGGTTCGGGTTCCGCCGCGATCGTCCTGAAATGCTTTCCATGATCGTCGACCATAATGCGTAGGTCCTTATCAGCTTAGTATCTCATCAACCTGCCACCAGCCTGCTAGTGCACAAAAAGAATCCCCACGGACAGTGCCCTCGGCACTTCCGCAGGATTAACGCTCCTGTAAATCGGGTAGATCTCCCAACCGACCCTGGTGACCAGCCCATAAACATCCATTCCCACCGCTTCCATGGATGGCCTGGCTTTGAGCGGATAAGGACAGCTGCCCCCACCGAGGGCGAGGCATTGATCCTGCCCGCACAGGGCTCTCCGGCAGCTACCCTGGGGAAAACCCATGGCAAGGTAGTACCCGCTTCCGAAAGCGAGGGTCTCCAAGTTGCCCACAATTTCAAAGCATTTCGTGCTCCATTCGGCTGCAGCATGCCGCTGAGTGGCTCGAACCGAAAAGTGGTCTACAGGAATGATCTCGAGAGCGAACACGATGGCATGATGGTACCGAGCCAGTGCCTTTCTCATGAATTTCAGGGACGGAGTATGGGGCGGGCAGAACAGACACTTGCCGTAGTTGGGGCACAGGGGAACAGAGCACTTTAGCCTTACCCTTTCATCGATTTGCACCCAGTCCGCGCTAATAACCTGGGCCATGGAAGCACCGAGCTCCAGCGCCTCTTGCGTGAAATGATCGAGATCCTTTTGGACCTGATCAGGAGAGATTTCAGCCGTGATTACTCTTGAAGGACCCAGTTGATCGTTCACCATTCGCTTTTCGCTCGGGGTACTTGATAAGGTTCTCAGCAAACAGGGGGAAGGTGCTAAGGATCCAAACCCATTCAGGGGCGATGTTGAGGCTCTCCAGGACTTGTTCCACGAGGAGCTCAAGTCGCTCTGAAGAGTCCCTTCAAACTATTAAGAGGGTTTGTTTCCAAATTGTCAACAAAAAAGTACGAAAGCCGCTCCCAGCATAGGTAGGTCAGGCTTTTGCTTCAAGGGGGTGAGCTCTCGGAGATGCTTTTCTGTTGACAATGAGGAAACAACGATTTACAAGAAAAAAGCTTTCCAACAGGCGATTTTCAAATTCTACCTAACGCAACGTTCTGTGCCGACGGCATGAATCTCGGTCTTTGAGCAAAGCTGTTCGTTCGTCAACCCTGAACCACATCTAAATGAGATGCGTTTTAAAGAATGAAAGGAGGAACGAAGATGTTACATCCGGCGTATGATCTTACCTTCTATGAATTCGATGATGAGCGCGACACCAAGGTCTGGGATGTGATGCTGTGCGATCTCGTCCACGGTAAACCCCCTTTGAAGCCGCTCTATCTGGGCATTGGGTGGTACTGGTATGTTTACGCCATCTCCAATGCTGCTGAGACGCTTCACCTTCCCACCACCAAGGGCTGGGGCTATCGAGTGAGGGATGGCTATCTATACCTCACGGCCCTGAAGACAACTCCAGAAGAGAAAAAGGCCCGTGAACCCATTTTCAGGGAAAAGATC
>Ga0316600_10001409_pt1 | contig 11000 bp, 10 predicted proteins | sample OWC_soil_day5_CT_FD_207652 | JGI IMG/M metagenome (GOLD analysis project Ga0316600, IMG submission 207652) | Wetland soil microbial communities from Old Woman Creek delta, Ohio, United States - OWC_soil_day5_CT | ecosystem: Environmental > Terrestrial > Soil > Wetlands | place: USA: Ohio...
ATGTTTTTATTGCGGAGAATTGATAATTGTTGGGAAACAGCTGATCCTTCGGCACCACATAATACCTGTAGTTCATTGACATTCTTATCTCCATCACATAAAAGCTCCAAAATATGAACGCGTAATGGATGAGACAAAGCCTTAAAAAATTCAGCTTTAAACTGTTGAACATCTCGATTCATAGCTTCTCCTCTTTTCTTAATCAATCTATTATTTTCTGCAAAACTATCACAATAGATCGATGCAATATATTCAAATATTTAAATATATAATTATTTGTATATAACTATACTATATATATACAAACATTTCAATATAATAATATTGCACTTTTTTTTCATACAGGTGTATAATAATGGACGTATCTATTTTTGCAGCATTTGAAAGGGGTTTTATCATGCCACGCGCTATTAGAGTACCATTAAAACGTTATTTTACTAGATTTTTCAAAAAAGACCTATTATCCGGCCTTACGGTCGGAGTTATTTCATTACCCTTGGCTATGGCCTTTGCGATTGCCTCTGGGGTAAACCCTGAATACGGTATTTATACAACGATTACCGCCGCTTGTCTAGTAGCATTATTCGGCGGCAGCAAATATCAAGTTGCGGGTCCTACAGGTGCTTTTATTCCTATCTTACTGTCAATTGTGCTAACCTATGGCTATGAAAATTTACTGATCGCTGGATTCCTATCCGGAATTATCTTAATTGTTATGGGGCTTTTAGATATGGGCTCACTGATCAAATTTATACCTCGCTCAGTAACAATAGGCTTCACCGCAGGTATTGCCGTCAATATATTTACTGGCCAGATCGCTAACTTTCTTGGTCTTACAGGTCTTGAACGTCATGAGAGTTTTCTAGCTACTATGAATGATATCATCATCCACCTAGGTACCACAAACCCTTACAGCACTCTGACTGCAACCATTTGCTTTGTCATAATTCTTATTACACCTCGTTTCATCCCGAAAATGCCTGGTTCACTGGCTGGACTGGTTATTTCCACCTTGATCGCTTCTTTATTCTTTCCTAATGATGTAAGCACCATAGCCTCGACTTTCGGTGGAATACCTAGCAATCTGCCCCAAATCAAAATTCCTGTTTTTACCCTGGACAAGCTAGAGCAACTTTTCCGACCCGCACTTACTATTGCTATATTAGGTGCCATCGAATCCTTAATGTCCGCTGTCGTCGCTGACGGCATGACTGGTACACGTCATAACAGTAATCGAGAGTTAATCGGCCAAGGTCTCGCCAACATGGTTACACCATTATTGGGCGGCATTCCAGCTACCGGCGCCATTGCCCGCACAGCGACAAATATTAAAACTGGAGCGGCTACACGCTATTCCATCGTCATTTCCGCCCTCTTCGTATTAGTCACCATGCTAGTGCTCGCGCCCTATGCTGGTCTCATTCCATTAGCGAGCATGGCTCCAGTACTCATGATCGTGGCCTATAACATGAGTGAACACCACGCCTTTATCGGTATCTTAAAAGTACGGTCATTGAGTGCCGGGGTATTACTTATCACATTTTTTCTTACCGTCCTCGCCAATCTAACGGTGGCTGTGGAAATTGGTTTACTCTTAGCAATGATGCTCTTTGTCAAACGCATGAGCGAAATTATGGTAGTCACCCAAGTCGTGCCAGACGAAGAAAATAACCTTGTGGAGCTTTCAGAACAAGATGAACTGGCTATACAAGATTGTCCGCAGATTAGCATTTTCAGTATCGAAGGACCTTTATTTTTTGGGGCGGCCCAGATGTTTTCTCATAGTATTATGAATACCATTCACTATGACCCTAAAATTATTATTTTGCGTATGAGCAAAGTTCCTTTAATCGATATAACCGGCGAGAACCATCTACGTACTATCATTGAAAACCTGCAAAAAAAGGGCATTCTAGTATTGGTGGCTGGCCTTAGCGGACAACCAGAAAAAAAGCTAAGAACAACTGGCCTCTATGATAAAATTGGCAGCAACCTCATTTTCCCTCATACTTCCAATGCTATATCCTATGCCATAGAACACATTAATAAAGATTGCTGTCGCATATGTAAAAAAGATATTTTCAAAGATTGCTTGCTATTAGAAAAAGATACATTCATACCTAAATAAACCACTTAATGATTTTGTATTTCTAGTTATATATGAAAAACCTGGTCATATTGACCAGGTTTTTATCCCATTATTGTTTGAAAACGCTGTCTTAATTTAGTTCTTTTGTTTGACATCTAGGACAAATTCCATAAAAATAAAACTGTTGACCTATCAAGTGATATTTAGTTCCTTGTGCCACTTGATCAACAAAAGCAGCAGAATCAATATTTTGAACATCGTCTACTTGCCCACATTCTATACATCTTACATGAGGATGATTGCTTGTATCAGCATCATAACGAAAACTATCTTCACCTGCGTTCAGCACTTGTACCAAGCCAATCTCTTTAAGAATTTCCATAGTCTTATAAACAGTAGCTAAACTCATGGTGGGATACATCGATTGTAGTTCATTAAAAATCATCTCAGCATTGGGATGAGATTTAGTCGCCGCTAACATCTTATAAATAGCCAGTCGCTGGGGGGTCACTTTAAACCCTTTTTCTCTGAGTAAAGAAGTTATACATATTTCCATATACTCACCACCTATCTTACGTATCTATTACTACGAGAAAATAATTATTGAATAGTTCCATGTACATTCTAATATATATTAAAAACTATTGTCAATAGAAACTATCGCCATAATTACAATAAGCCCTGTGGAAAAACCACAGGGCTTATTGTATCATGCTGAATTTTTATTGCATCTGACCATTGAACTTACTTTGTGCCTGAGCCATTTGCTGGGCAGTAGCATTTTCCACACTATAGTAACCTTTTTGCTGCATCAAATCAAACACTTGCTTTTGTTGATTGTAAACATCACCAAGAACCGTCATATAGTCACGTCTGAGTTGCTCATTCGAAGCTTCTAGGATAGCATAATTAAGGGATTCCGCACAATGCTTACACTCATTTAACGTTAATTGCAGTATATCCTTCTCAGAAAATTGTGTACCCTGGCCGCTCTGCATATTTTGCCCCATCTGCTGGCCTTGCATTTGATTTTGTTGTTGACTCTGCTGGCCTTGTTGTACCATATTATCACCTCATCTCATATTTATTGTAACGTTTTACCTGCACTTAGATGTTTGCTAAGGGTTTGAAAATGTTGTTGGCTCTTTTGAGCCATTTGTTGAAATAGTTGCTTACTCTGATTATCCTGAACCGTATTGGAAAAATGATTCAAGGCATTCACTGAGGTTTGCTCCATTCCTAAAATATCTTCCAATTCCATCACTTCTTTCGATGATAACATGAAAATCCCTCCCTTCTGTTTTACATCTATCATATCCGCGGTAAGCCAAAAAATTAATGTTTGTCCGCGACTAATTTAGCATGCACCATCTACAAAAATGTTATGTATTTCTTTGTAAACATACAGAAAAAAACCGTCTGAAAATGTCAGACGGTTTTTAGATTCATTGTAACTAATTAGAACTTTGCATTGCTAGACTCTATATTTGTCTGTTTTTCAGCTCCGATACGTAACCAAGTACGCACTGCATCACTAATAACAAATACAACCAATACAATCATAACAGCACTAGCCCCAGCCAGCAGATAATTATTTTTGGGCAAATAGTTTGTTGTAATGTTAAGATAACCTGCCCCTACAGTCGTGATCGTCAAGAAAATCATAGGAGTAATCGTAGTCCAGGCATAACGACCTTTACCCATTCTAAACAACATAGTCGTACCAATAGCTAGTGACATACTTGCTAATAGCTGATTTGCTACACCAAATAGTGGCCAAATTGTCGATATGGATCCACCATATACTAAATATCCCCAAGCAAAGGACATGAGTGCACTGGCACCAACCATACCAGGCATCCAATGAGGATCCTTCAATGGTTTATATACCATGCCGCCAAGTTCCTGAATCAAATAACGACCAACACGTGTACCGGCATCAATGGTCGTAAGAATAAACAAAGCCTCAAACATAATGCAGAAATGATACCAGAAGGACATAAGATGCTCAAGGCCAGGAAGCTTAGCAAAAATATAAGCCATCCCGACAGCGAGGGACACAGCGCCACCTGGACGCCCAGCAACATTTTCACCAACCATTTGAGAAAGATTGGCCAAATCAAGAGTCTGCATATTAAGAGTCGCAAACACTGCTGGCGTAGTATTGATGGCGAAATAATCCCCTGGGAACATACTCGTAGCCGCAATTAAGGCCATCAAAGCCACAAAGGACTCCACTAGCATACCGCCAAAACCAACGGCACGTATTTCTGATTCACTTGTCAACATTTTGGAAGTCGTACCTGTGGCAATCAGGGAGTGAAAGCCTGAAATAGCACCACAAGCAATTGTAATGAATAGAAATGGCCATACAGGACCAGGAATGATCGGGCCGCCACCATAAATAAATGGTGTAAAAGCTGGCATTTGAATTTGTGGTTGTACAACTATAATACCTAAAGCTAAGGCTAAAATAGTACCAATCTTCATATAAGTACTCAAATAATCACGAGGTGCAAGTAGTAGCCATACAGGAAGAGCTGCAGCCACAAAACCATAGACTGCCATAATTACTGATATTTGCTCTTTTGTATAGGTAAAATAAGGAGCTAACCAAGATGACTGAATCCAAGGACCGACAAAAACGCCCAAGAGTACCAAGGTCACACCAATAACAGTACCTTCGCCAATTTGTCCTGGACGCAAATACCGTAAATACAGTCCAATAAAAATCGCAATTGGAATGGTAATACCTACCGTAAAGGTTCCCCACGGACTATTATACAAAGCATTGACTACCGCAATGGCAAGCCCAGCCATCGTAATAACTAATATAAATAATACCCCAATACTTGTAGCAATGCCTGAGGCCTTGCTGATTTCTCTCTTTGCAATTTCAGCAATTGATAGACCATCATATCGCACAGAGGCAAATAGGATCACCATATCATGGACAGCCCCAGCAACCACAGCTCCCACTAATAGCCAAACAGTGCCAGGTAAATAACCAAATTGAGCAGCAAGTACTGGACCAACCAATGGACCTGCACCAGCAATTGCCGCAAAATGATGACCAAAGGTTACCCATTTGTTAGTGGGTACATAATCATGACCATCATTAAGACGTACAGCTGGAGTGACTCGATTGGAATCAAGAACCAATACCTTGGTCGCCATAAATGCGCCATAAAAACGATAAGCTAGGGTCAGCACAAGGGCCGCTACAATAACCAGATAAATAGCATTCATTTCATAACTCCTCCTTTATAAAATAGATATAACTTCAACTGAATCATACCTGTCTTTTAAATTTTCAGATAGTGAAATCGTATCAACAGAGGAAATTAAACCCTGATTGGAAATATTCACACTATCAATAGAAAATAGACAAAGCATCATAGCTTTGCCTATTACTTTAAACCCAGGATATCTTTGATCTCTTTAATCTGACTTTTGCTGACTGGTATTTCAGCCCCAATATCGCCTTCGACTTTGAGCCAGTATGTTCCTTTAAACCAAGGAACCACTTCTTTCACTTTATCCATATTTACAATATAACTTTTGTGAACCCTTACTAAATTTGTCTCGGCGAGTCGTATCTCTAATTCTGTCAATGTACCCCCATAACTAAACTCGCCGTATGTTGTCACCACAGTAACAATACCTTTCTGTGTATACCCATAGATGAGATCATTATAATGAACCATGATAATTTTCCCATTATTCTCTAAAGGCAGTTTTTTTACAACAATTTTCGTTTTACTCAAGGCGGTATCAATGCGCAGAGCGGCTGCCGACCATTCGTCAGGACGATAATTTTTGAGACGCTCCACTGTTATATGAATACGTTCACTCTCAAAAGGTTTTAGAATATAATCCACAGCACCCACTTCAAAGGCCTGTACTGCATATTCATCATAGGCAGTAGCAAATACAATTAGAGTCTCAGGAACTACAGTCCGCAGCACAGCAGCAGTCTCCAAGCCATCCATCCCACGCATTTGTACATCTAAGAATATAACATTTGGCTTAAGCTCAGCCGCCATACTAATGGCCGCAGCCCCGCTATCTGCTTCACCCACAACTTTAATGTCACATTCCAAGGACAGAAGGTATTTTAATTCATCCCGGGCTGGACTTTCATCATCCACACTCAAAACCCTAAGCACACTCATCTTCCCCATCCCCTACCTTTTTGGGTATCCGCAGCGTTACCGTTGTACCACTACCAAGGGTACTCAAAATTGATAGACCATATCCTGCCCCATATTGTCCTCTGAGACGCTCATGTACATTGGATAACCCAATACATTCTGCTGATGGTACGGTAAGGGGACATCGTTCCTGCACATCCATACCAACTCCATCATCGATAATATTGATAATAATATCTTGATCAACTTCCATGGCCTGTATCATAATCCGTCCACCATGTTCCTTAGGCTGCAGTCCATGTCTAATCGCATTTTCCACCAGTGGCTGAATGGTTAAGAAAGGGATTAGGTATTTTCCTAGTAATGGAGAAATATCTTCTTCAATCATCAATTTTTCACCATGGCGCGCCTGCTCAATCATTAAATAGGCATGTACTTGCGCTAATTCCTCGTTAATTGTAATAATACGCCCAGTTTTGTGAAGAGTATACCGAAACATGGCACCAAGTTTAATTAATAATCCCCTAGCAAGATCTGGTTTGGTACGTACTAGAGAAGTAATGGTGTTAAGCGTATTAAATAGAAAGTGGGGATTAATTTGAGCATACAGCGCTTTCAGTTCTGCTCGCACCACGAGTTTTGCCTGACGATCAATTTCAGTCAATTCTAACTGGGTCGAAAATAAATGAGCTACGCCGGAAGCAAATACGATATCAGCCTGTCCGACAGCACCAGCTTGCGTATAATAGAGTTTTAGCGTACCTATAACCTGGTTAGCCCGTTTTAAAGGGACAACAACCCCACTGGCTAGCTTACAATTTGTACAAGAACAACCAATTTCAGCGGGACTTTGAGCAATATACATTTCGCCACGAGACAGTACTTGCCGTGTTGAAATTGTCAGTCCTAGTGTATCAGGGGCATGATGGGCGGCTTCTACTCCGACGAAGGCCAATACCTGCTCACTATCTGTAATGGCCACCGCTTCATACCCACCTGCATCAAAAATAATTTGTGCAGCAGCCTGTGCCGACTGGCGATCAAGTCCGTGTCTGAGGTATGGCAGTGTTTTCGTAGCAATATCAAGAGCTTTATGGGATTGCTCAGCCCCTACCTGTTCTTGAGTATACATGGCGGTCTTAATAATTAACATAAAAATGGCAACCCCTAGAGCATTGACTACAATCATCGGTAATGCAATGGTATCCACCAATTCCCTTGCTAAATTATAGGGACGAGCGGTCAGTAAAATAATCGCCATTTGCATTATTTCCCCTACAATGCCGGCGACTAAGGCCATCCACCAAGGAATTATTTTTTCCGGATAATAGCGATGTACCATTCCTGCGAGTAATCCCTCACAAATATTAGCAAGACCACAGGAAAAAGCCGTAAAACCTCCTAATAAATACCGATGTCCACCTGCAATGACCCCAGCTGATACCCCCATTATCGGACCGCCAATAAGCCCTGCGGCCATGACACCAATCACTCGCGAATTAGCCAAAGCGTCCCCAACTGGAATACCAGAATAAGTGCCTAAAATACCAATTAAACCAAAAACAATGGTTATGGCCACCTGCTCACCTAAATTCCCCCGGCGATAAATCATCCGCCGAAAAATTGAAAACTGAGATAACAAAAAGGCTAAGGTAGCTGCCACACTCATACGTTCTATCATTTTCCATAATAAAGAACTATCCATCAGCATTACGCCACCTCATTTCATATAAGCACTATAGAAACTATACTCCAAAAAAATAATATCACTTTTTAAGATGGCAAACAATCCCCCTATAATAAAGAAACGTCTCTCAATTTGAGAGACGTTTCCTATAAATATTCCTGCCGTCGCCTAGTATCATAGACTAACTTTTTAGCAGTAATCAGCACTCCAATAAATAGCCAGAATGCCCAGTACATCATAATTAAGGGATAGCTTAATGCAAAAGTTGCACCAAAGATCGCGAAAATAGGTTTCATCAGCAAAAACCAGATCGTCTGACCAGTACCTAAAGCAAATAGAAAAATACATAAGGCAGCCATACAAGGATTATTACGTTTAAGTGACACCTTGCTCCCCCGATCACCAATAACCAGTAATACCAAGAGCAAGGCTATGGCTGCTAAAAAAGGTTGAGCTAACGTTACACTACTCATCACATTAGTTAATAGACCTTCCAAATAATCCACCCCCCAATTCTCATTACTGTTATCTATTCCTGTCTTAATTAAAATATTCCACAAATAGTAAATTAGGGAAATTTGCCTGATAGAGAGCAATTTTATTTTTAAGTACTACCCTAGATTGTATCTATGTTTTTTGTGATATAATAAATAAACTATCTAAAAATGATAAAGTTGGTGCATTATGTTACATACTGATATTGCTATATTGATTGCTGGCGAACTAAGAGTAAAAGTTCCTCAAGTAATCGCAACAATTACGCTCTTAGACGAAGGGAATACCGTCCCTTTTATTGCCCGTTACCTAAAAGAAGCGACTGGAGAACTCGATGAAGAGCAACTGCGTACGACGGAAGAACGCCTCCAATATTTACGCAACTTAGTAAAACGCCAGGAAGATATTATTGCCAACATTGAACAACAAGGCAAACTAACACCAGAGCTCACTACCGCCATCAATGGGACCACTAAATTGCAGGACTTAGAAGACTTATATCTGCCCTTTAAACAAAAAAAGCGTACTCGCGCCCAAATTGCTCGAGAAAAGGGTCTAGAACCATTAGCAGATATTATCCTTGCTCAACAGCTAACAGAAGGTACTCCCTTGACTACCGCTACAACTTTTATTAATGAGGAAAAAGAGATTAATAGCCCTGAAGAAGCCCTAGCTGGCGCCCTGGATATCATTGCTGAAACGATAAGTGAAAGAGCTGATATTCGGGCGAACCTTAGAAAACAGCTCTGGCAAACAGCTGAAATCAGCACCGCACTAGCGGTAGCGGAAGACACTGGCAAAGAATTTCTTACATATAAAGAATATAAAGAACCTGTTAGACGCATACCCTCACACCGAATTTTGGCCATTAACCGAGGACAATCAAAAGAGATACTTAAAGTCCAGCTTGTGGCATCTCATGAAACTAATATTGACATGATTAACCGTATGATCAATACTGGACCATCTATTTTTAGCGATTGTATTTTAGAAGCCATTACTGATGGTTACAAACGTCTATTACTACCAGCACTTGACCGGGAAATACGTTCATTATTAACGGAAAATGCGGAAAAACAAGCCATCCGCGTCTTTGGCCTCAACCTCCGTCAACTGCTCCTCCAACCACCATTTGCTGGACACACTGTCATGGGTCTTGACCCTGGCTTTCGCACTGGTTGTAAAACTACGGTAGTAAGCCCGACAGGTACAGTACTCATGACCAGCGTTATCTATGTAACCATGGGGGAAGGACAAAAAGCTAAAGCTGCCGAAATTGTCCTTGATGCCGTACAAAAGTATGGAGTAACACTGATCGCCATTGGCAACGGAACCGCTTCTTATGAAACAGAAGAATTTACTGCCCAACTTATTAGTGCCCATAACCTACCAGTTCATTATCTCATTACAAACGAAGCAGGGGCTTCCATATACTCAGCCTCTAAATTAGCAAAAGACGAATTACCTGACCTTGATGTCACACTACGAGGTGCAGTATCCATTGCCCGTAGAGTACAAGATCCTTTGGCTGAACTGGTAAAAATTGATCCAAAATCCATTGGTGTCGGTCAATACCAACATGATGTTAATCAAAAGGATTTAAGTAGTACTCTGTCAAATGTTGTAGAATCAGCAGTGAACCATGTTGGTGTTGAACTCAATACGGCTTCCATTGAACTCTTAAAACATGTGTCAGGGATTAATGCGACTGTGGCGAAAAACATTGTAACCTACCGAGATCAAAACGGCTGCTTTAAAAATCGGGCCCAGCTTCTTAAAGTAGCCCGACTAGGACAAGCTACCTTTGTCCAATGTGCTGGATTCCTACGCATTAAAGAAGGGGATAATGCTCTTGATAATACACCTGTCCATCCTGAATCCTATAAATTAGCTGCTGCAATTTTAGATAAACTAGGCTTTACCCCTAATGACCTGAAAAATAAAGCAACCTTGCAAATCATTCAAGAAGCAGCTAAAACGGCAAATGCAGCTACATTAGCTACCGAGCTGGAGGCTGGCGAACCTACTGTTCGCGATATCTTAGCAGCACTAGCCAAGCCCGGCCGTGACCCTCGAGAAGATATGCCTGCACCTATGACCCGGAAAAATATTGTTAAATTGTCAGAATTGGTACCTGGAGCGATTGTAAAGGGTACAGTACATAATGTCATTGACTTCGGTGCCTTTGTAGATATCGGCATCAAAATAAATGGCCTTATCCATCGTTCAGAGCTCAGTAATAATTTTTTCCGTCATCCACTGGATGTGGTATCTGTAGGCGATATTGTAGATGTCATGATTTTGAGTGTTGATGAACATCGTAACCGTATTGCTTTGAGTTTGAAGCAGGTAAAGAAATAGATATAAAGAAAACTAGGCTTTCGCCAAGCCTCAGCACAGGCTAAAGCCTTAGTTGCCCTTGCTCAAAATCGGAAAGTATTATACTTTCCGATTCCGTAAAAAAAGACTTGGCCTCTAAAATGTACCCTATAGAGTAGACACTTAAAAAAAGTCTACCCTGTAGGGTATTTCTATGTATAATAGGAAAAAACGAGATTGGCGGAAGTTGAAATGA
>Ga0316600_10001410_pt1 | contig 10999 bp, 8 predicted proteins | sample OWC_soil_day5_CT_FD_207652 | JGI IMG/M metagenome (GOLD analysis project Ga0316600, IMG submission 207652) | Wetland soil microbial communities from Old Woman Creek delta, Ohio, United States - OWC_soil_day5_CT | ecosystem: Environmental > Terrestrial > Soil > Wetlands | place: USA: Ohio...
CAGCAGCACGCGCGTGCCGCCGACCTGCATGCCCTGCACGCCTTCGTCCCAGCCGCCGATGACCTGGCCCGCGCCGAGGCCGAAGCCGAACGGCTGGCCGCGGTCCTTGCTGCTGTCGAACTTGCGGCCGCGGCCGTTCGCCGCCGCCGGGTCGTGCAGCCAGCCGGTGTAGTGCACGCTGACCTGCTGGCCGGCGCGCGCGGTGTCGCCGCTGCCGACCACGGTGTCGTCGTACTGCAGGCCGGAAGGGGTGGTGATCATGACAAGGGTCCTGTGGGTTGAAGGCCGCGCATCATGCCACCCATCGCGCGGCCCACGCCCGGGTGGCCGCAGCGAGCCAGTCGCCCAGGCTGCCGGCTTCGATCGGCGGCAGCTGCAGCACGCAGGCCGCGCCGCGCAGCGCGGCCAGTGGATCCGCCAGTTCAAGCGGCGCCGCGCCGTTCTGCTTGGACAGCTTCCGGCCGTCGGCGCCCAGCACCAGCGGCACGTGCAGATAGCTCGGCGTCGGCAGCGACAGCGCCCGCTGCAGCAGGATCTGGCGCGGCGTGTTGTCGGCGAGATCGGCGCCGCGCACGACCTGCGTCACCTGCTGCCAGCCGTCGTCCACCACCACCGCCAGCTGGTAGGCCCACAGGCCGTCGGCGCGCCGCAGCACGAAGTCGCCGACCTCGTGCTGCACGTCCTGCGTCATCGCACCGAGCCGGCGGTCGACCCAGTCGATGCGCGGGCCGATGCCGGCATATTGCGTGCGCAGGCGCACGGCCCGTGCCGGCCTGCCGTGCAGACCGTCGCGGCAGGTGCCCGGGTAGACCGCCTGCGCATGGCGGCCAGGCCGCCGGCCCTGCGCGGCCAGCGCGGCATCGATGTCGCTGCGCGAGCAGCCGCAGTCATAGGTCCAGCCGCGGCTGCGCAGCGCATCCAGCGCCTGCTGATAGGCGCTTCCTCGCGTCGACTGATACAGCGGCGGCTCGTCCGGCAACAGGCCCAGCGTGGCCAGCTGCCGCAGGATCACGCGGTCCATGCCGGGCAGGCAGCGCGGCGTGTCCACGTCTTCGATGCGCACCAGCCAGCGGCCGCCGTGTGAGCGCGCGTCCAGCCAGCTGGCCAGCGCCGCCACCAGCGAGCCGGCGTGCAACGGCCCGGTGGGCGACGGCGCAAAGCGGCCGGTGGGCCGCGCAGCGGCGGCCGGCGTCATCTACGCGGCCTGGCGTTCCAGCAGCGCCTGGCGCGTGGTCGGCACGGCCAGCTGCTTCAGCCACCATTGCAGGCCCAGGCCCAGCGATGCCCGTTCGCGCCGGCCCGAGCCGCAGCGCCAGGCGTAGCCCATGCGCACCGGCGCGTTCGGCCGCAGCGTCTTCTTCTGCAGCAGCCGGCCGCTGCGCAGCTGCTCGCGCACCATCGGCTCGGGGATGTAGCCGCAGCCCATGCCGCGCAGCAGCGCCTCCACCTTGGCCGCCATGCTGGACACCGTCAGCACGTCCTGCCCCGGCAGCAGGTTCACGGTCAGCGGCGACATGTGCTGAGCCGTGTCGGCCACTGCCACCGCGCGGTAGCGCAGCAGCTCCACGTCGTTGATCGGTTCGCGGGCCGCGGCCAGCGGGTGCTGCGGCGACACCGCGAACACGAAGCCCAGTTCGCCCAGCGGCTCGACGGCCACGCCCGGTGGCGGGCTCTGCAGGCCCACGCCGATGGCCAGATCGGCCTGGCCGCTGACCAGCGCCTCCCAGGTGCCGGCGAGCACTTCGGTGCGCAGCTTCAACCGCGTGCCCGGCCCGCCGTTGCCGAGCGTGCCGCCGCCGGCCTTGCCTTGCGGGTCCAGCGCGTAGAACGCCTCGCACAGCTCGAACACCGTCAGGCGCGAGATCACGTCGTCCACGGCCACGCTGAGTTGGGTCTCCCAGCCCGAAGCGACGCGGCGCACGCGGTTGGCCACGGCCGTGGTCTCGGCCAGCAGGCGCCGACCCTCGTTGAGCAGCTCCTCGCCGGCAGCGGTGAACCTGGCCTGACGCGAGCGGCGGTCGAACAGCAGCACGTCCAGCGCCTCCTCCAGCTGGCGCACGCTGTAGGTCAGTGCCGATGGCACCTTGCCGAGCTCGCGCGCGGCCGCCGCGAAGCTGCCGGTGCGGGCGATGGTGTCGATCATCGACAGGGCGTCGGGCGTCAGGGCATGGGGGGCTTGCGGCATGTCTTCATCTTATTTGAACGCCGTGCTCAAGCCGCGGCGGCTGCGCGGTGGCGTGCCGTCCCCTACATTCGATGCATCGGCCCACCACTCCGGCAGACCCGACCATGATGACCCTCCGCCCCGCCGACGAACGCGGCCATGCCAACCACGGTTGGCTCGACAGCTTCCACAGTTTCTCCTTCGCTGGGTACCACGATCCGGCCCACATGGGCTTCGGCAACCTGCGCGTCATCAACGACGACCGCATCGCGCCGGGCAGCGGCTTCGGCATGCATGGCCACCGCGACATGGAGATCATCAGCTACGTGCTCAGCGGCGAGCTGGCGCACCAGGACAGCATGGGCAACGACCGCCGCGCCGACACCCCGTCCGGCGTGATCCGCCCCGGCGACGTGCAGCGCATGAGCGCCGGCCGCGGCGTGATGCACAGCGAGTTCAACCACGCGCCGAACGACAGCACGCATTTCCTGCAGATCTGGATCGAACCGCGTCACCGCGGCATCGAACCCGGCTACGAGCAGAAGCACTTCGACGCCGCCGGCAAGCGCGGCACGCTGCGCCTGCTGGTGTCCACCGACGGGCGCGACGGTTCGCTAACGATGCATGCCGACGCCGCGCTCTACGCCGGGCTGTTCGACGGTGCCGAGTCGGCGCTGCTGGCGCTGGACCCGCGTCGCCTGGCCTACGTGCACGTGGCGCGCGGCAGGCTGCGCGTCAACGGCGTCGAACTGGCCCAGGGCGACGCGGCCAAGCTCGACGGCGAAACGAGCCTGCGGCTCGACCACGGCCAGGACGCCGAGGTGCTGGTCTTCGACCTGGCGCGCTGAGCCGGGCTCGCGGCCGCCGCACGAGACTCGCGGGTCGGCCGCTCGGCGGGCCGATACAGTCGCGGCCATGGACAAGCTGCTCGACCTGCCCCGCCTGCTGCCGCTGGTCGACTGGATCGGCATGGCCTTCTTCTTTGCCGCCTGGATCGGTTATGCGGTGTTCGCGCGGCGCCGCGCGCGCACGCAGCCGTCTTTCCTGGGCAGCTCGAACCGCGTGCGCCGGCAGTGGATGCTGCAGACCACCTACCGCGAGGTGCGCGTGCTCGACGGCGTGGTCGTGCAGCAACTGTCGTCCACGGCCTCGTTCTTTGCCTCGACCACGATCCTGATCATCGGCGCGCTGCTGGCCGTGCTCGGCGCCACCGAGCAGGCCAGCGACCTGGTGCGCGAGATCCCCTTCGCTGCGCGCACCTCGCTGCTGGTATTCGACTTCAAGGTGGTGTTGCTGGCGGCGATCTTCGTCTATGCGTTCTTCCGCTTCACCTGGTGCATCCGCCAGTACAGCGTGGGCGTGCTGCTGGTCGCCGCTGCGCCGGAGGCCGCGGCCATCACCGACGAACTGCAGCGGCAGGCCTTTGCCGACCGCGCCGGCCGCGTCATGGGCCTGGCGGCCGAATCCTTCAACGACGGGCTGCGCGCGTACTACATGTCCTTTGCCGCGGTGTCGTGGTTCGTCTCGCCCTGGGCCTTGATGGTGGCCACCGCGACGGTCATTGCGGTGCTGTACCGGCGCGAGTTTCGCTCCGAGGTGTTGAAGGCGCTGGAAGCGCGCTGAAGCGGCAGCGGCAGGCGCGCGTGCGTGCCGCGTCAGCGCTGCAGGAAGGCCTGCACCGGTGTCACGCTGCGCTGCGGGTCTTCCTCGTGCGGCACGTGGCCCAGCTCGTCGAAGACCACCAGCTCGCTGCCGGCGATGTCCTGCTCGAACTGCCGGCCCACCGATGGCGGCACCAGCCTGTCGCGTCCGCCCCAGAGGATCAGCGTCGGCAGCTTCAGCTCGCGGATGCGCTCGGCGTCCTGGCCGCGCCGGTTCTGCTGCAAACGCTGCACCAACGCGCGACGGTTGCCTTCGCGAAGCGTCAGCTGGTAGTAGCGGTCGACGAGCGCATCGGTGACGCGCGACGGGTCGCCGTAGACGTCGCGCAGGCTGGCCACGACCATCGCCCGCGGCAGCAAGCCTTCGAAGACGTGGTGCACCAGCGGCAGCCGCGCCACCAGAAACCCGACCGGCACCGAGTCGGACTCGAAGGCCGGACCGGCGGCATCCACCAGGATCAGCTTGCCGACCCGCTGCGGCGCCATCAGCGCCGTGCGCCAGGCGACCTCGCCGCCCAGCGAATTGCCGGCGATGGCAAAGCGCTGCACCTTCAACTGGTCCATCAGGTCGAGCACGAAGCGCGCGTACGTGTCGCCGCGGTAGTCGCCGTCGGCGCTGGGGCCGGTCAGGCCGAAGCCGGGCAGGTCGAAACTGATGACGCGGTGGCGTGCGCTCAGCGCCTTGACCCAACCTTCCCAGGTGTGCAGGCTGGCCGAGGTGCCATGCACCAGCACCAGCGGCTCGGGGTCGTCGCGCGGGCCGACGTCGCGCAGGTGCACCAACTGGCCCTTGACGTCGATGAAGTCCGACGGCGGCGGCGCCCACCGCGCCACCAGCGCTTCCACTGGCCAATCGGGTGCGCGCGACAGCCACAGCGCCAGCGCCGACAGGAACAGCAGCGCGCCCAGCAGCCTCAGGGCCAGGGCCTTCATCGCGGGGGTCGTGCTCGGTCCAAGCGCTCGATTCTAGGAGTCGGCGCTGCCTACAATGACCGCATGTCCTTCGTCCATCTGCGCACGCACAGCGAGTTTTCCGTGGTCGATGGCATGCTGCGCATCGACGATGCCGCGCGCGCCGCACGCGACGACGACCAGGTCGCGCTGGCCATCACCGACCTGAACAACCTGTTCGGCGCGGTGCAGTTCTATCAGGCCTGCCGCGGCCAGGGCATCAAGCCGATCATCGGCGTGGACCTGTGGATGGAGCCCGAGGGCGGCGACAAGCAGCCGAGCCGCCTGCTGCTGCTGGTGCAGGACCACCGCGGCTACCTCAACCTGTGCGAACTGCTGGCCCGCGGCTGGACGCGCAATGCGCAGCGCACCCAGGCCTGGATCAAGTGGTCCTGGCTGGACGAGCTGAACGGCGGCCTGATCGCGCTGTCAGGCGCCGAAGGCGGCGTCATCGGCATGGCGCTGCTGGGCGGCGACGCGCCTCGGGCGCAGGCGCTGGCGCAGCGCCTGGCCGCGACCTTTGCCGGCCGGTTCTACATCGAGCTGCAGCGCGCCGGCCTGGCTACCAACGACGCGCATGTGCGGCGCGCGGTGGCGCTGGCCGCGCAGTTGCGCCTGCCGGTGGTGGCCACGCACCCGGTGCAGTTCCTGCAGCGCGAAGACTTCGAGGCGCACGAGGCGCGTGTGTGCATCGCCGAAGGCGAGACGCTGGCCAATCCGCGGCGCATCAAGCGCTTCAGTGCGGAGCAGTATTTCAAGCGCCGCGCGCAGATCGAGGCCCTGTTCGCCGACCTGCCGTCGGCGCTGGCCAACAGCGTGGCCATCGCGCGGCGCTGCAACCTGCAACTGACGCTGGGCAAGCCGCAGTTGCCGAACTTTCCGATCCCCGACGGCATGGCGCTGGAGGCCTACTTCCGCCAGGTGTCCTTCGACGGCCTGGAGCAGCGGCTGCAGCAGCGCTACCCCGACGCGGCCGAGCGCGAGCGCCAGCGCCCGCGTTATGCCGAGCGGCTGGAGTTCGAGATCGTCACCATCCTGAAGATGGGCTTCCCGGGCTACTTCCTGATCGTCAGCGACTTCATCAAGTGGGCGCTGGCCAATGGCTGCCCGGTGGGGCCGGGGCGCGGCTCGGGCGCGGGTTCGCTGGTGGCGTATTCGTTGTTCATCACCGGGCTGGACCCGCTGCAGTACAACCTGCTGTTCGAGCGCTTCCTGAACCCCGAGCGCGTGTCGATGCCGGACTTCGACATCGACTTCTGCCAGGCCAATCGCGAACGCGTGATCGACTACGTGAAGGCCAAGTACGGCCGCGATGCGGTGAGCCAGATCGCCACCTTCGGAACGATGGCCGCGAAGGCTGCGTTGCGCGACGTGGGCCGCGTGCTCGGCATGGGCTACGGACACGTGGACAGCATCGCCAAGCTGGTGCCGGCGCCGCCTGGCAAGCAGGTGACGCTGCAGCGCGTGCCCGTCAAACCCGACCCCGGGCTGATCTATGCGCGCAAGGAGGCGCCCGAACTCGAGCAGCGCGAAGCCGCCGAGGAGGAGGTGGCCGAGCTGCTGTCGCTGGCCATGCGCGTCGAAGGCCTGGTGCGCAACGTCGGCATGCATGCCGGCGGCGTGCTCATCGCGCCGGGCAAGATCACCGACTTCTGCCCGCTGTACCAGCAGCCCGGCAGCGCCAGCGCGGTGAGCCAGTTCGCCAAGGACGACGTCGAGGCCATCGGCCTGGTGAAGTTCGACTTCCTCGGCCTGGCCACGCTGACCATCCTGGAGCAGGCCAAGGATTTCATCCGCACCCGCCGGCCGGCGCTGAAGGACTTCGAGTACGACAAGCTGCCACTGGACGACCCCAAGGTCTACCGGCTGTTTTCCGAAGGCCAGACCGAAGCGGTGTTCCAGTTCGAAAGTCGCGGCATGCAAGGCATGCTGCGCGAGGCGCGGCCGACGCGCATCGAGGACCTGTTCGCGCTGAATGCGATGTTCAGGCCCGGGCCAATGGAGAACATCCCGAGCTTCTGCGCGCGCAAGAACGGCAAGGAGCCGATCACCTACCCGCACCCGCTGCTGGCGCCGGTGCTGGAAGAGACCTACGGCATCTTCGTCTATCAGGAACAGGTGATGCAGGCCGCGCAGGTGCTGGGCGGCTATTCGCTCGGCGGCGCTGACATCCTGCGCCGCGCGATGGGCAAGAAGAAGCCCGAGGAGATGGCCCAGCAGCGCGAGATCTTCCGCGCCGGCGCGGCCGACAAGGGCATTGCGGCACAGAAGGCCGACGAGGTCTTCGACCTGATGGAGAAGTTCGCCGGCTATGGCTTCAACAAGAGCCATGCCGCCGCGTACTCGCTGCTGGCCTATCACACCGCCTGGCTGAAGGTGCATTGCACGGCCGAGTTCTACGCCGCCAACATGACGGTGGAAATGGATGACACCGACAAGCTGAAGATCCTGCTCAACGACGCCAGGCAGTTCGGCGTGAGCTTCGAGCCGCCCGACGTGAACCGCGGCGTCTACCGCTTCGAGCCGGTGGACGACAAGACGGTGCGCTACGGCCTGGGCGCGATCAAGGGCACCGGGCAGGCGGCCATCGAGGCCATCGTCGCGGCGCGCGAGGGTTCGGCCGGCGACGGCGGCGCGCCCTTCCGCAGCCTGTTCGACTTCTGCGCGCGCGTCGACCGCCAGCGCATCAACAAGCGTGTGGTCGAGGCGCTGATCAGGTGCGGCGCCTTCGACAAGCTGCATGCCGACCGGGCGTCCATGTTGGCCAGCGTGAGCCTCGCACTGGACTGGGCCGACACCCAGGCCGCGCACGCCGACCAGGGAGGGCTGTTCGACTTCGGCGATTCGCATGCCGCCTCCACGCACGAGCCGGCGCTGGTGGCCGCAGCACCTTGGGACATCAAGGAACGGTTGACGCAGGAGAAGACGGCCGTCGGCTTCTTCCTGTCGGGCCATCTGTTCGAGCAGAGCGAATCCGAGGTGCGGCAGTTCTGCCGCACGCGCATCGCCGACCTGGTCGATTCGCGCGAGCCGCAACTGCTGGCCGGCATCGCCGGTGAGCTGCGCGTCGTCAACGGCCAGCGCGGCCGCGTCATGATCTTCAAGCTCGACGACCGCAGCGAAGTCATCGAGGCTGTGGCCAGCGAGGAGCTGTTCGAGGCGCACCGCGAGCTGCTGCGCGAAGACGAGCTGCTGATCGTGCAGGGCCGCGTCAAGCTCGACCGCTTCTCCGGTGGGCTGCGCCTGGACGTTGCGCAGCTGTGGGATCTGGCCGGCGCGCGTGCGCGCTTCGGCCGCTACCTGGCCGTGGCCGTCAACGGCGTGCCGCTGCCGCTGAACGAGCTGCTGCGGCAATGGCCTGCGCGCCGGCTGCGCACCGAGCAGGGCGACCTGCAGCAGGGCCTGGGCGTGCGACTGCAGCTGCGCCGCGCCGATGCCATGGCCGACATGGACCTCGGTGACGAAGCGCGCTTCTGGCCCTGCGACGAAGCTCTCGCGCGCTGGCGCAGCGTGGCCCACGGCGGCCAGGCCCGCATCGTCTACGGCTGATCAGGCCGGTCCCGGCCAGTCAGGGCTACATTCGGCGCCCATGTACGAGACCCCGATCACCGGCCTGGTGCTCAGCGGCGGCGGGGCTCGCGCCGCCTACCAGGTGGGTGTGCTGCGCGCCATCGCGCGGCTGCGCCGCGGCACGGCCGCGTCGCCGCGGCGCTGCCCCTTTGGCGTGATCTGCGGCACCTCGGCCGGCGCCATCAATGCCGCCGCGCTGGCCTGCAATGCCGACCAGTTCGATGCCGCGGTCGAGGCCATCGCGCAGGTCTGGGAAAACTTCCGCGCAGAGCAGGTGTATCGCGCCGATTCGCTGGGCGTGATCCGCAGCGGCGCGCAGTGGCTCAGCATGCTGTCCATCGGTTGGCTGATCACGCGCTGGCGCAAGGCGCGGCCGCGTTCGCTGCTGGACAACACGCCGCTGGCGGAGTTGCTGGACCACATGGTGCCGCTGCAGCGGCTGCCGCGCATGCTGGCCGGGCGCCATGTGCAGGCGCTGGCACTGACCGCGTCGAACTACAGCTCCGGCGAGCACGTCACCTTCTACCAGTCGGCCGCGCCGGTGCCGGTCTGGGTGCGCTCGCAGCGCGTGGCGGCAACGGCCGAGCTGGGCAGCGCGCACCTGCTGGCATCGTCGGCGATCCCCTTCGTCTTCCCGGCCGCCGAACTGCCCATCGACGGCCACCTGGAATGGTTCGGCGACGGTTCGATGCGACAGACCGCGCCGCTGTCGCCGGCCATCCACCTGGGTGCGCAGCGGCTGCTGGTCATCGGCGCCGGGCGCATGCACGAGCCGCCCGGCCGACGCGTCGAGAACACCGGCTACCCGAGCCTGGCGCAGATCGCCGGGCATTCGCTGTCAGGCATCTTCCTGGACGCGCTGACCGCCGACGTCGAACGGCTGCAGCGCATCAACCGCACGCTCGCCCTGCTGAGCGACGAGGCGCGGCTGGCCACGCCGCTGCGGCCGATCGACGCGCTGGTGATCGCGCCGTCGCAGCGGCTCGACGACATTGCGGCGCGCCATGTGGGCGACCTGCCGGCGCCGGTGCGCGGCCTGCTGCGCGCGGTGGGCGTCAGCGGCAGCGGCCGCCAGGCCCAGGGTGCGGCACTGGCCAGCTACCTGCTGTTCGAGGCCGGCTACACGCACGAGCTGATGGCCCTGGGCGAAGCCGACGTGGCGGCGCGGCGTGACGAAGTGCTGAAGTTCTTCGGCTGGCCTCCGGCCGCCGCCGGCGCCTGAGGGCGCCTGCGGCGGCGCAGCGGTCACTGGCGTGCCGGGGCGGGCGCGGCGTCGGCCGGCTTGGCCGCCTTGGGCGCCACGGCCTTGTCCGGTGTTGCGGCAGTCGCGGTGTCGTAGGCCGTGTTGTTGACGGTCAGGCCGGCCTGCGAGAAGCGCGCGGCATTGCCGGGGCCGACGCCGCCGACGCGCTCGACCGGGTCATTCCAGTCCTTGAAGGCGCCGGACTTGCGCGCGTCGAGGATCTTGCCCGACAGCCCCGGCCCGATGCCCTTGACGGTTTCGAGTTCGGCCTGGCTGGCCTTGTTGGCGTCGACGGCGGCCTGCGCGGCAAAGGCGAAGGCGGCGAGGTTGAAGGCGGCGAGGATGCGGAACACGGTGGATTTCCTTGCGGTTGGGCCCGACGACAGGTCGGGCTGAAACGGATTCTGGGAATCGACGCCCGCGTCGTGAAGCCGCCAAAGGGCGGTCTCGATGGGGGCCCCCGTTGGGGGGAGTCGCCCGGCCGTCCGCTCAGGCGCAGACCCACAGCGCGGCTCGCCGCAGGCGTTTGCGCGCCTGCCAGAATCGCGCATGACCTTGTTCCCCGCAACGTCGGCCGCTGGCGTCGGCGCTCGGCCCCTGCGCTCGATCCACGTGCTCGGCAGCCACGAGCTGGGCGGCGCCGACCGCTTCTTCATCCGGCTGATCGAGGCGCTGACGCAGGCGGGCCATCCGTGCCTGGCGGTGATCCGCCCCGACAGCCCGGTGGTGCAGGTGCTGCCGCCGCACATCGAGCAGGTGCATCTGCCGCTGGCGTCGAAATGGGACTTCTATTCGCGTTGGCGGCTGACGCGGCTGATCGCCGCGCGCGACCCCGACGTCGTGCAGACCTACATGGGCCGGGCGACGCGGCTGACGCGGCTGCCTGCGGGCAGCCGCGCGCTGCACGTCGCACGGCTCGGCGGCTACTACAAGATCGACGGCTACTACCGCCATGCCCACGCCTGGGTCGGCAACACGCGCGACATCTGCGACTACCTGGTCAAGCAGGGCTTGCCGCCGCAGCGGGTGGTCTACATCGGCAATTTCGTGCCGGCGCCGCGGCCGGTGGCGCCCGAGGAACTGGCGGCGCTGCGCCTGCGGCTGGGCCTGCCGGCGCAGGCGCTGGTGGTGTTCGCGCTGGGTCGCCTGGTGCAGAAGAAGGGTTTCGACGACCTGCTCGAGGCCTTCGCGCGGCAGCCGCCGCAGGCCGCCGGCCGGCCGCTGGTGCTGCTGGTGGCCGGCGACGGACCCGAGCGCGAGGTCCTGGCACAGGCCGGCCGCCGGCTGGGCATCGCCGACCGCGTGTTCTGGGCCGGCTGGCAGAACGACACTGCGCCGTTCTATGGCTTGGCCGACATCTTCGTCTGCCCGTCGCGCCGCGAGCCGCTGGGCAACGTGATCCTCGAGGCC
>Ga0316600_10001411_pt1 | contig 10994 bp, 11 predicted proteins | sample OWC_soil_day5_CT_FD_207652 | JGI IMG/M metagenome (GOLD analysis project Ga0316600, IMG submission 207652) | Wetland soil microbial communities from Old Woman Creek delta, Ohio, United States - OWC_soil_day5_CT | ecosystem: Environmental > Terrestrial > Soil > Wetlands | place: USA: Ohio...
CTGCCGAATGGCGGCGAACATGAAAAAGCCCGCCTTTCGGGCGGGCTTTCTCTTCCGGGGTTTTACTGGGAGAGTAGACAAACTCCGGAGATGCAGTACGATTCCGGTGCAACGGACGCCCTGCAAGCCGACGCAGCAGTGGCGTTGATGCGGCGGCGAAGGCCAAAATTTTATGCCTTCCGCATGACCGGCTCATGACAATTCTCAAGCAGCCGACCCGAATCCGCCTGATGCAGCGCAACCCTTCAGGCAACCGCCTAATTCAGCATTCGCTTCCTTGCAAATAAGCGTCATCCTTGAGCATGCTCAAGGATGAATCCGCTCTTTCCTCTACGATTCATCCATAGCGGTCGTCCTTGTTGTTGCATGATAGTGCGTGCTTGCCCTGTGCAACTTGTGCCCGTCCTTCAGCCGAAGGACGGGCATTTTTTCGTGCAAATTCCTCTCTTCCGCGAACCAACCGGAGACACGCCCGATCTAAGAGAATGTGATCGTGAAAGGAGCCAATCCATGAAGATCGTGCTGAACATGGCGGCAGTGGCCGCTTCGCTGGCCCTTGTCGGATGCGCGGGAGCCGGAGGCGCTGTCGGCGTCGGAGGAGGCGGTGGGGGCATCGACGTCGGCAACTATGGATGGGATGGCTACGGTCCGGGCTATTACGGCTACGACGATGGCTACTGGGGAAGCAATCGTGATCGCGATCACGATAGGGACCGTGACCGCAGTTCCGGTTCGGGAGCACTCAGGGGCAGGGATGGAGGCTCGGATCATGGCGGCGCTGCCGGGGGCCATGACGGTTCGGGCGGAGGAGCGGGTCGCGGACGTGATTGATGTGGGCGAGAATCGTTTCCCTGCCGCTTCAAACCGCGAAATGCGGAAACGCCGCCTTTACTGATCGTTTCCGCTGCCGTCTATCCCGGCGCGCCGCGGGGAATGGTCAAGCGCCCTGCTGAACGCTGTTGGAGGCCGTCTGGTCGGTATGCTTGCTTTTGGGCAGGTCGATGGCGGTCAGCTTCCAGGTTGCAAACCCGCTTCTTTCGAATACCAGGCCAACCGTTTCTTCACGTGTCTTGTCCTTGTCGACCGGGAAGATGACAAGCTTGTCGACGCCGACCCGCTCGTAGTCCCACTCGGTTTCCTTTTTCACGTTCCCGGCGTTCTGGCGAGCCGCCTTGCCTGACTTCATCTTGCCGTCATGCATGGCAAGCATGACTGTCTCGGGGCGCACCATGGCATCGACCATGGGATTGACCATCGCCATGCCGACTTTCATGCCCAGGCTGGCGAAGGCCTTGCGCGACTCGGCGGTCTTTTCCACCTGTTCGGTCAGGAATGTCGTGAATTGTGTCTTGAGACTTTCGCGCAGCCTGGGGTAATCCACCTTTTCATTGAACGCCTGCGCGTCCCGGCTGCGCGCCGCCGATTGCATCTGCCGGATGGCAACGAACGGCGACCAGTACCAGTAGGCGGCAACTGCGAATATGGCGACCGCGCCAGCGGCAATGGCAGTCCTGGCAACGCCAATCCTGGAAAATTTCGAATTCATGGTCTCACTATCTGGCTGTCAGAAAATACGACGTCTTCTACCTCGGGGGCGGAGGCGTTGAAAACAATAAATCTTCCGTCCATCTCTCAGATATCCATCACCGATATCTGCTTTTCTGTGCAGCTTTTCGCACAAAAAATCATTATCCCCCTTTCTGAGCCGGTTGGGGCCAATCAAATGCAAATTTGACACATCCGGCCAGCCGCAAATTAGGTAAGGATATTCATACGTGCCAAGCCGCAATCCGGGCGGGAGAAACTAACGGAACGACTGGGGGTCGAATAGAAGCCTATTCTCCACGACTCGCAAGCATGCCACTTCAGGAACCGCGCAGCGATGCTTCAACACCGGCAGGGCTATTGAAGCCGGGCCGTAACTGCTGGCGCATCGAGCGGACCCGCCGCTTTGCCATGCTGGTCGACGCCGATGCGTATTTCCGCGCGGTGCGGGCCGCCATCCTCCAGGCGCGGCACAGCATCTTCATCCTCAGCTGGGATATCGACAGCCGCGTGCGCCTGGTGCCGGGCGGCGCCAACGACGGCTTTCCCGAGCCGCTCGGCGATTTCCTGCATGCCGTGGTGTCGTCCCGTCCCGGCCTGCACGCCTACGTGCTCAACTGGGATTTCGCGATGCTGTACGCACTTGAGCGCGAATGGCTTCCGGTCTACAAGCTGGACTGGCGTACGCACCGGCGCCTCGCCTTCCGCATGGATGCCAAACACCCGGTCGGCGGCTCGCATCACCAGAAGGTGGTCGTGATCGACGACAGCCTGGCCTTTGTCGGCGGGCTCGACCTGACTCGGGAACGGTGGGACACGTCGGAACATGCCGCCTGCAATCCGCTGCGGCGCGACAGCGACGGCCGCCCCTACAGCCCTTTCCATGACGTGCAGGCTGTGGTGGACGGTCCGGCCGCACGAGCGCTGGGCGAATTGGCCCGCATGCGATGGCAGCGCGCGGAAAACGAGGCGATCCCGCTCACCGAACCCGGACGCGACCTCTGGCCGGACGGTGTAGTACCCGACCTGACCGATGTCGATGTCGCCATTTCACGCACCGAACCGGTGTTCGAAGGCGACCCAGGCGTCAGCGAAGTACGGCAACTGCATCTGGATGCCATCGCATGGGCGAGACGGCACCTGTTTTTCGAAAACCAGTATTTCACCTCGGGCATGCTGGCGGACGCCATGGCCGCCCGTCTCGCCGAACCGAACGGACCCGAAGTGATGGTGATCTCGCCGCAAGTCCAGAGCGGCTGGCTGGAAAACGCGACGATGGGCGTGCTGCGTGCGCGAGTGCATCGCCGTCTGAAGAAAGCCGACAATTACGGCCGCTACGGCATGTACGCTCCCCAATTGCCGGGCCTGGTCGACCATCAATGCCTGGGCGTCCACAGCAAAGTGCTGGCAGCCGACGACGACCTGTTTTCCGTCGGTTCCGCCAATCTGTCGAGCCGCTCGATGGCGCTCGACACCGAATGCAATCTCGCCATCGAGGCGAACGGCGACGAACGCATCCGTTCCGCCATCGCGCGTCTGCGCAGCCGCCTGATGGCGGAACACCTCGGCACGACGCCGGAAACCGTGGTCGTGGGAGTGGAACGCTGCGGCAGCCTGCACCGGGCGGCGTCCACACTCAGGCGGCCCGGACGCTTCCTTGCCGAGATGGACCCCGTCGCGCCGCCGGAGCTCGATGCGCTGATCCCGGAACAAGCCTTGTTCGATCCGGAAAAACCGATCGACCCGGACGAACTGGTTGCGGAGTTCGTCCCGCGCGAAGCCCGTAAGCCGCTGCGGCGGCGCATGGCCGCCATCGGCGTACTGGCGGTTATCCTGGCGCTGCTGGCGATTGCATGGCGCTGGACCCCGCTGAGGGAGTGGATCAACCTTCCCGCCTTGATCGGGGCGGCGCACAGCCTGGAGAACCTGCCGTTCACGCCGGTCGCCGTCGTGGCCGGGTTCGTGGCGGCCAGCCTGCTGATGGTGCCGGTAACCCTGCTCATCGCCGTCACCGGTATCGTGTTCGGTCCCTTGCACGGGTTCCTGTTCGCCGGCGCGGGAGTCATGCTGAGCGCGGTAGCCTCCTACGGCCTGGGGCACTGGCTCGGAAGCGAGACCGTGCGCCATATGCTCGGCCCGCGCATCAACCGGCTGTCACAACGCGTCGCCAAGCGAGGCATTCTGGCGATCACGGTAGTGCGCATGCTGCCGATCGCTCCCTTTACCATCGTCAATCTGGTCGCGGGGGCGTCGCATATCGCTCTGCCCGACTTCCTGATCGGCACCGCGCTTGGCATGCTGCCAGGCATTGCACTGACGGTCACGTTCATCGACCGCCTGATCGAAGCGGTGCGCAGGCCCAATCCTGGCACCATCGCCACGGTCGTCATCGTGGCCGCCCTGCTCGCCGGACTGGCCGTCGGCCTGCGCCGTCTGCTGAAGCGCAGACACGCGCGGCAACGATAAGGGCGAAACCTTGAAGATCGTCACTCGTTCCGATTCGAGGCCGGACAAGCCGGTGCTGACGGCCCTGCCGCCTTGGCCGGTCACGGTGGCGACCTACAACATCCACGGCGCCATCGGCTGCGACGGTACATTCGCACCGGACCGGATCGCAGGCGTACTGAAGGAGATGAATGCCGATATCGTGGCATTGCAGGAGGTTCCGATGGGCGGCAGCCGGACGCCGGACGTGCTGGCGGAACTGCGCCGGACTGTCGACTACACCATCGTGGAAGGTCCGGCACGCGATACGCCCGAGTGCCGCTATGGCAACGCGGTGCTGACCCGCTACCCGGTCCTGTCGGTGCGTTCCATCGACCTGTCCTTTGTCGAGCGCGAACCGCGCGGCGCGCTCGACGCCGACGTCGATTGCAATGGCCACCTGCTGCGCATCGTCGCCACGCACCTCGGCCTGCAGCCCGCCGAACGCCGCCACCAGATCCGCCGCCTGCTGGAAGTGTTCGATACCGGCGAAATGCCGGTGATCCTGATGGGCGACATCAACGAATGGTTCGTGTGGGGCCGCCCGCTGCGCTGGCTGATGTCCCACTTTCAGCCGATCCCGGCGCCGCGCACCTTTCCCTCGCGTTATCCCCTGTTTGCGCTCGACCGGATATGGATCCGTCCCCGCCGGAGACTCGTGAACGTGAGGGTGCACGCCACCCCGCTGGCACGCGTTGCGTCGGATCATCTGCCGCTAATCGCGCACATCAACGGCTAGGCCCGCATGAACCATTCTTGTCAATCCCGGTCGAATCTTTTCGACAACCCGATAATCACCCGTTTCAGCACCTCGATGGAACAGCCGCAGAGCGGGCAAGCCGACATCTCCAACCACGCCTTCGCAGCATGCATGACCGGAAATAAAAACCCCGGGCCCGGCCCGGACAGGGAGACGCTGAATAGATGACCATGAAGCGCCAAGACGACGAAATCACTTCCCCCCTGTGGACGCCCGACAAGCTCCGCCTGGTACTCCGCCAGGAACTCGCGGGCGACGAAATCCTGGTGGTATCCAACCGCGAACCCTACATTCATGTGCATGCCGCAAACGGCGTCAGGGTGCAGAGACCGGCGAGCGGCCTGGTGACGGCACTGGAGCCGATCATGCGCGCCTGCTCGGGCACCTGGATCGCCCACGGCTCCGGCTCCGCCGACCGCGACACGGTCGACGCCAGGGACCGGGTGCGGGTGCCGCCGCAAAATCCGCTCTATACGCTGCGCCGGGTATGGCTCACCGAAGAAGAAGAACAAGGATACTATTACGGCTTTGCCAACGAGGGCCTCTGGCCTCTGTGCCACATCGCGCACGTGCGCCCCGTGTTCCGCACGTCCGACTGGAAGCAGTATGCCGAGGCCAACCAGCGCTTCGCCCGGGCGGTGATCGACGAAGCGCATACCGACAACCCGGTCGTGCTGGTGCAGGATTACCACTTCGCCCTGCTGCCGCTGATCGTGCGGGAAGCCTTGCCCAAGGCCACCATCATCACCTTCTGGCACATCCCGTGGCCCAACCCGGAATCCTTCGGCATCTGTCCGTGGCGGGATGATATCCTGCGCGGCCTGCTCGGCAGCAACATCCTCGGATTCCATACCGCGTTCCATTGCAAGAACTTCATGGAAACGGTCGACCGCAACCTGGAAGCCCGCATCGAGCAGGAAGCGTCGACCATTTCCTACGGCGGGCACCTGACCCAAGTCGAGGATTACCCGATTTCGATTGCCTGGCCGGACCCCGATGCGACGTCCAGGCAGCCGACCGTGGCGGAATGCCGCAAGGATGTCCGCCATGAAATGGGGCTGCCCGAAAACCACCTGCTCGGCATCGGGGTCGACCGTCTCGACTACACCAAGGGGATCCTGGAGCGTTTCCAGGCGGTGGAGCGGATGCTGGAGCTGCACCCGTCCATGATCGGGCGTTTCACCTTGCTGCAGATCGCCGCGCCCAGCCGCCCCTCACTGGAAGAATACGGCGAATTCGACGCCAAGGTCAGGGCGCTGGCGAAACGCATCAACGAGCGCTTTGCGGAAAGTCCGTTTTCACCCATCGTCCTGAAGGTCGAGCACGTCGATGCGGAGCGGATCAACCGCTGTTACCGGTCGGCCGACATCTGCATGGTCACCAGCCTGCACGACGGCATGAATCTCGTGGCGAAGGAATTCGTGGCCGCGCGCGACGACGAGTGCGGCGTGCTGCTGCTGAGCCAGTTCACGGGCGCGGCACGGGAACTGTACGAAGCGCTGATCGTCAATCCTTACCACATCGACCAGAGCGCCGAGGAACTGTACCGGGGGCTAACCATGCCTCAGAACGAACAATGCGAGCGGATGCGCAGCATGCGCTCACTGGTCAAGACCTTCAACGTCTACCGCTGGGCCAGCCGCATGCTGCTCGATGCCGCTCGTCTGCGCCGCCGCGAGCATGTCATGAGCCGTATCCTGTCTCATAGCCGCCGGCACATCCATTGGGGAACCAGGCCATGACCTATCTGTTTTCGGAAAAAGGCATGCGCCAGCTAGACCGGATCGTCAGGCCAGGCCTGCTATGCGCATTCGACTTCGACGGCACGCTGTCGCCGCTCGTGCCGCAACCGGACCGGGCGCGCATACCGTTTCCCACCCGGCGGCTGATGATGGAGTTGTCCGAGCTTGCGCCGGTTGCGATCATTACCGGGCGGTCGCTGGCGGACATCCGGCGCAGGCTGGAATTCACGCCGGATTACCTGGTCGGAAACCATGGACTGGAGGGCGTGCCAGGCTGGGAGCGGCAGAATACCTCCTACGCGGCGCAATGCCGGGCATGGGACAGCGCGCTGCACGATGCGCTCGAAGACAGTGAACGATATGGAACGGGAATATGGGTCGAGAACAAGACCTACTCGTTGTCGGTGCATTACCGCCTGGCGAGGGATCACGAAAAAGCGGAACGGGATCTGCCCGCGCTCTTTGCAACCCTGTCTCCGTCTCCCCGCATCGTCGGTGGAAAATGCGTGTTCAACCTGCTGCCCCGTTCGGCCCCGAGCAAGGGCATGGCGCTGGACTGGCTGATCCGCATCAGCGCCGCCCCCGGAGCGGTTTACGTCGGCGACGATCTGACCGACGAAGACGCCTTCGCTCTTCCGCATACCGGTCTGATGCCGATCAGAGTGGGTCACGGCCAGCCCACCGCCGCCCGCTTCTATCTGATCCGCCAGTACGAAATCATCAGGCTGCTCGGGGAACTGACCCGGCGACTGAGAGAGAAACAGGCGCGTCGAGCGGCAACGGCGGGGCGCTGCTGCATTGACGCTGTCGATTTTCCAACACGGCCCACAAGGAGACCATAGCGAAGACCTGTGGCTCAAACCCTACTCACTGTTCCAGGCCAGCATCAACGCGCGACCGGTTGAATTGCGCCAGACGAACCAAGGCGCCGAGTTCGAGGCTGACCGGGTACCCCGGTCAGCCTCGAAGGATTCCCTGTTTCCCCTCCCGTTCCGCCTAGCGCGGCACAAATTTTGCTTCACATATTATTGCCATGCCCGGAAAGGCCTCAATGAGCCCATCGGGTGCATTTTCGCCGTCGAAAGTGCGAAAATGGGCCGTGTCCGCCAGTCCAGTGGCTTCACGGCGTTTCAGGCTCTCCGCATGGCATGCCCCGGAAGGACGAACATTCAGTCAGTCCTTGCCGGAAAACAGGAGATGGCGATGTGGGCGGAAGAGCGTGAAAGAAGCATTACCGGAAGCACGGCAACAAGTACGGCGATAAGACATTCCCGGAAGGTGTATTCCCGCGTAAGCCGGGTCGAGGTCTACCTGTGGGGCAAGCGGGTTGGCACCGTGTCGGCAGACCGCTGCGCCAGCGGGTACTGCACCTTCACGTATGCGAACGAATTCCGGGAACTGGGGATCGAACTGTCGCCACTCCACATGCCTGTCGAACGCGAGCCCTACCTCTTCGACAGATTGCCGGAAGCCACCTACCGGGGCTTGCCCGCCCTTCTGAGCGACTCGCTACCGGACGACTTCGGCACCGGGCTCGTCAACCGCTACCTGGCGGCCAGGGGAGTGGCCGTATGCGACGTGACGCCGCTGGACCGGCTCGCCTACATGGGAAACCGCGCCATGGGGGCGCTCGTGTTCAGGCCGTCGTGCGGCCCTGCCGTCCGCAAGGCGACGGCCATCGACATGGAGCGGCTGGTTGCGGAAGCGCGCATGGCGGTCACGGGATGCCTCGACTCGGACGGACGCGCCGATGCAGCCTTGCGTCACCTGATCGGCGTGGGCACGTCCGCGGGCGGCGCGCGCGCCAAGGCCGTGATCGCCTGGAACCGGCGGACCGGCGAGATCCGGTCCGGACAGGCCGATGTGCCGTCGGAATTCGAACACTGGCTTCTGAAATTCGACGGGATCGGTACCGACAGCGAGCATGGCGTTTCCCAGGAATACGGGCGGATCGAATATGCCTATCATCTGATGGCGAAGAAGGCCGGTATCCGGATGAGCGAATGCCGCCTGCTGCACGAGAACGGCCGCGCACACTTCATGACAGCCCGCTTCGACCGGGGAAACGGCACGATCCGCCATCATATCCAGACGCTGTGCGCAATGAACCACCTGGATTTCAGGAAAAAGGGGACGCACGCCTACGCCGGCCTGTTCGGCACGATCGAGGCGCTGAAGCTGCCGTACGAGGACAAGGAGGAGGCATTCCGCCGGATGGCGTTCAACGTGATGGGCAAGAACTGCGACGATCACACCAAGAACGTTTCTTTCCTGCTGCGCCAAGGGCATACCTGGGAACTTGCGCCAGCCTACGACATCACGTTCGCCCATAATCCCAGGGGAGAATGGACCCGCCAGCACCAGATGGCCGTCAACGGCAAGTTCAAGGACTTCACCCGGAATGACCTGCTCGCCGAAGCGGCGCGTTTCGGCATCGGCACGGCGGAACGCATTCTCGAACAGGTGCGCGACGCCATCGCCGGATGGCCGTCCTTTGCCGACGAGGCGGGCGTATCCGAAACCCAGGCCCAGACCATCGGCAGGCAGTTGATCCTTTTATAAGCCGGCGCAGCGGCCCCGGAGCGTCCGGTCAATAGGTGGCCGTGAGCACGTTTCCATTCGGTTCCACACTTCGGTCGGAGAGAGGCGTCAATTCGCCATCGCGCGTCATCCGGTACGTTTCCGTGGCCGTCATGATCACATTGCCGGAAACATCCTTGCGCACCGTGATCAGTCTGAGAATGGCCGTCGATGCGCTATCCGGCTCCAGTGCGAACGCGACCGTTTCCGTTCCCGTCAGAAACCGTTTCGAGCTGTCCGTATACACATCGGCGGCATACAGGGCCGCCTTCTCGTTGACGTAGGCAGTAACCGGGATGGCGGACATTTTCACCACGACATATTCCAGGCAATAGCTGCTGCCAAGCGGGTGGTAGCCGTAGTCGTAGAAATCGGAGGTGCTCATGGCGACCGGCACGGCATGGCCGTTCGCCGTGAGCCGCCCCGCGAACGTCGTCACTTTGCGCAACGCGCCGAATCCCTCGAACATGACCGGCGTCACTTCACCCCGCGTAATGGTTGCGGAACCGGAGACATCCGCGCCGTTGTTACTCCCGGAAATCCGCACGGGGAAAGCACGCGCCTCCGTGACGTAGTGTTCCCATGCCTTTTTCAACGGAAACGGTTCGGCCGACGCGGCAGGCTGGCCGGACGGCCCGCCCCGGCCGGCGCAGGCGGCAAGCAAAAGGGAACAAAGCAAGACAAAAAAGCGGAACGGTATTCCGAACGACATGATGACGCCTCCTTCCGGCAGTGGTTGCGTGAAACCTCTGCGTCGTAAGACAGCATCCGTGACCGGTTTGATCCGTCATCCTGCCTGCGTTAGACCTGTATCAAGCCGCGGAACGGAATGGAAACACCGGGGAGGCTGGCCTGCGGTCAGGCTGCCTTGCGGTATCGGCGGTTGACGTAAGGATTTTTTTCGCTCAACAGGCAGAACGGCCTGTGGTCGCCCATCAGTGCGCGCAATTGCCGGATGCTCATGCCGGTGGCGTCGTGAAAGCTGATGATCATTCTGGCGCTGATCTGCAATCGTCGGCAACGCAGCTTGCTTATCACGGACGTATGCACGCGCAGGAAGCGGGAAAGCGCGGCATCATTCTTGAGATGGAACGTTTGCTGCAGCGCATCGAGGAGGAGGTTCGGGTCGTATTCCCGAGGGTTCAGTATGATTGTCGGCTTCATGATCGCAAAGGGGGAGTTTCGGGAGACGCGCCTTCCGTCTTGAAAGCAATCCGTTCTTTTCCATGGCCATGGCCGCCCGAAAGCGCCCGTGGCCGGGACATGGCAGGCATTCCTGCATGAATCGGCGCAACGCATCGACGAGGCGAGCACCCAACTGGCAGGCCGCCGGAGCAACGGAGAAAAGGCATGCAGCGTGCACCAGCTTGTGTATATCGCGCCCGATTCTTATTTTCTGTATGGGCCCGGCGGCAATAAGCCGCTATCGTGCTGCTCCTGACTTTTCCCAGGCGATGCCGCTTTCCCGGATGCCTGCCATCCGATACACATTAAATTGTTTCCAAAATGAAACAAATCAGATGGGGAAGAAATTTTTGTAGGATTAATCCGAAGAGACAGAAAGTCGCATTCTCCGTCGTTCATGCAGACGGATGACGGACACCGACAGAGCAAGGCAGCACTATCGAAAGGAAGGGCAAGCGCCCGGTTGCGGCTCGCTTGTCAGACAGCGCGCGACAGGGAAGGATTGGTCAACTGATGCTCGAGCGCATAGCGAACCAGATCGGCCTCGTTGTCGATCTTCATTTTTTCCATAAGGCGCATCTTGTGCGTGCTGACGGTCTTGGGACTGATGAAGAGTTCGGCCGCAATCCGCTTGGTCGACTTGCCGGACACGATCATCTGCATGATCTGCCCTTCCCTCTCGGTAAGCGCTTCATGCG